>Ga0209635_10002059_pt1 | contig 15296 bp, 8 predicted proteins | sample DeeMarSWOR230_32_FD_187463 | JGI IMG/M metagenome (GOLD analysis project Ga0209635, IMG submission 187463) | Marine sediment microbial communities from White Oak River estuary, North Carolina - WOR-2-30_32 (SPAdes) (version 2) | ecosystem: Environmental > Aquatic > Marine > Intertidal zone >... | reverse complement strand
AACTGAACATCCTGCTACTACCCCGCCTATCGTGATTCCCTTGAGCTCGGAAACACATTGCGGTACGAGCCCATACTTTAAGGTTTCTCTTGCAAGCCTAACAAAAGTAACCCCTGCTTCTGCAATACACGTCCTTGTATCCGTGTTTATCTCAATAATGTCTGTAAGTGACCTCACGTCTATCGGTTTGTCACTATAGATCGGGTTATCCGGCTGTGGAGCCATGTGAGAAACGCTCGCCTTTTTTAGAGAGAAATATTCCCCCGGCTTTGCGTTATCGTACGCATTTCTAACCATTTCAGAGATTGCTTCTACTTTTCTTTTATGTATCGCTAGCTTTTCTTCGCTCATGTCAAAAATCTAAAAAAAAGAAGATCCTAAAACATAAAAATTTTTTTATTGAAAGATCGATTTTATAGATCTTCAATTAAAGAAAAAACAAATAGAAAAAAAAGAAATTATTTATTTAATCATATCGAGAAATAAAACATAATTAAATGTTATTTTAAATGAGATTATATTTTAATTATCTCTTTTTTCTTTGAATCTAAAGCTAACTTCTTCTTTTTCCTCCGTACCATTTCCACAAATGATTCAACACGTGTAAGCAAGCCTGCTTCTCCAGAATGTTCATCCATAATTATTTCTAGAAAAGGTAAACCAACTACTTTCATATCATGCTTAATTAATTCTGAAATAAGACTATCAGGCCCACAAGCAAAACTTATAAGGAAAACTACTCCATCTATTTCTTCACGACCCTCTTTCAAAAAATATCGCATTGCTGCTAGAATTTCTTCTTCATGTTTCCAATAGTTTCGAAGTCCTCCACCTTTTGGATTTATGATTACTGGCTTTTCAAATAATGATTCAGGTAAATTTTCAATCGTTAATACCTTGACACCTTGATCTGTTAATTTTTTTTGAAAATCTAAATTGATAAAGGTATCGAAAATATTGTATGCATGGCCTAAAAGTAAAAATCTAATATCCCCTTTCTGTTTTCTCTTAGGTAAAGTAAATGGTCGATTCCTTTCTACTAACCGCAAAGCATGATTTACAGAAGCACCTTCCCGCAAGAATTTATGATACTCATCAAAATATTTCTGAGCTTCTCTGTACGCATTTAGTGAGTCACTTTGATTTTTGCCTAACTCTTTCCCTAATTCAATAGCAGAAGTCGCAATTGGAAATTCTTTTACATTTACTTCAAAATTTAATATTTTTGGAACCTCTGGTAAAATTTTAATAACATCTGGCAACGATAAAAACTTAGGACAAAAGTAAGCATCTTTTACCTCTGCAACATACCTCGGAACAAAAATATAATCTAAATCAGGATTATCCCGTACTAATTTTAAAACTTGACCATAATATATCTTTACAGGAATACAGAGTTCTCCAAACCCATGTGTTACTCCCTCTTCAACTATTTTCTTATTGGTTGGAGGACTCAATATGAGTTCAACATCTAATTCTTCAAGTAATTTTTTCCAAAAGGGAAAATACCTATAAAAATGAAGCGCTCTCGGAATTCCAACCTTTATTTTTTTTGTGCTCGCTTTCTCACTTATTTCCATTTAATTGAATCCTCGATTAAATCATGCATCAGGTGTATCATAGAGAAGTAAATCTCTAATTTGGTCCATCATCCTTGATGTTAATCTCTTAAGTTCATCATAATCAGGCATTGGTTTACCCCAATATTTCTGATGTTCCATGAATGGAGGACCACACTTTAGTATTTGACCTTTATAAAATTTCAGCATTTTCGCGTGTTTAGGATAAGTCTTCTCCGTACCTGTTATTCCAATAGGGATTATTGGTACTTGAGTTTCAATTGCTAAACGCATAGGACCAGTGTGACCTTCTAGAAGTTGACCTCCTCCAAGATTGGTAGTTCCTTCAGGATATGTACAAACCACTTCCCCCTGTTCTAGAAGCTCTTTTGCAAACTTATAAGAATCTACATCATGTTCTCCACGTTTCAATGGAAAAGCGTGATGATTTCTAACCCATGCGTTTACTAACGGAATTTTAAAAAGCGATTGTTTTGCCATCTGCCACATTACTCGTCTTGGTGGGTGATGAATCAATGTTGTAGCTAAGATGAGAACATCCCATTCAGAATTATGACTTGGACAAATAAGAGCTCCACCTTCTTCAGGAATATATTTGTCAAAATCAATGGCTTTGTACGGCATCATTAGATCAGACCATGCACTTACTAATTCTCCAGAGAAAGTCATCACTGTTTTTTGAAATTGTCGTCGTACTCCAAATTCTTCTAAACTTCTCAATAAAGCATACCAAGAATCATCAATGAGCCTAAGAATCCCTTTACCTTGATCCTTTAAATAGCTCATAAAATTAAACTTAGGCGTTTTCGCTACCTCTTCTGGTGAACCAATGGAAAGTTCTTCCTCTTCTTCCTCCTTTCCATAGATACCTTCTCGTAACTCCCATACAATATTTCTTAATTCGTCAGTTAATCGTCTAATATCTTCATAAGAAACGGTATTAATATCATAATCATGATAATAAATAGGATCTCCAACACGTACTATTACTTGAGTAGGCTTCATAACTAATTTGCCTTTAGGTAAAGCATTTATACTTCCAATGACAGCCATAGGAACAATAGGAACATCCATCTCTATAGCGAGTCGTACTGCTCCTGTCTTAAATTCACCTAAAGTTCCATCTTTAGAGCGAGTGCCCTCGGGGAATATCCCAACCCACTCACCTCCTCTTATTATTTCTTTCGCTTTATCCCATCCATGTTCTGGGTTTTCTCGATCAACCTTAAAAGCTCCAAGATTATTGAAGAGTGTTTTTACTATAGGAGTCTTAAAATTATCCAATTTACTCATATAGCGAATCCTGCGATGACATGCAGCTCCATAAAAGAAAGGATCGATGTGAGATTCATGATTCCCTACAAGTATGCCTGGACCATATTCTGGAAAGATATTACCTTTCGGATATTCTGTTTTGAAGTTCCAAAATGTGCGAACAGCCCATTTGATATATATATACGCAGCCCACCATTGCAAACGTCCCTCTATTGGCTTTAAATCCATAATTTTTATTATATATCGATATAAATCATTTAATGGATCGATTGGATTAAATTTCATTAATTTATATGTCCAATCTTGATGGCGTTTTTCATATTTTAGTTCTTCTTGCATTTTTTCTTCAGTTGATTTCTGTCGCTCTATTTCTTTAGCAATTTCATAGCCTTTTTTCTCTTGTTTTTCGAGTTGCATATTAATTACCTTTTTCTAGCTAAAAATCCGGTATAAATGATAATTCGAATTATCTAAAAACTTTTATTATTAAAAAAGGGTTTAAATTTTAATAAAATCTAATTTTTCGGTACAGTTTATATCTTTACTTAAAGGATCTTTTATATAAAAACATATCGATTTGATTCCGAATCGATTAAGTATGATTAAAGAGAACTAAAATTCAATAATTTTAATTCTAAAAAGTAATAGAAAATAAAAATAGAGCAATGAGTTAAAGAAAAAATATAAATTGTTGAATTTTACAACTTCTTATCTTGATTTATTTAACTAGTAAAAATGAAATTATTAGAAATGTCAAAAAATAAATTATACTCTTCGATCAAAATAAAAAAAAATTTTTTATTAAAATTTAGGTAATTTTTCACGCATTTTTCTTATCATGATTGCAGTAATGACTATGAAACATGTTAACAATACGTAGAGAGGATATCCAGGAATTCCTCCACCATCCCCCCCATTACCATCATCAGGTTCTTCTGGGGGAATTTCAACAGCAACAGCATGGCAATTTGAAAGTGTATCACCATCAGCGTTATGAGCTACGACGATAAAATAGTAAGTTCCATTAGTATATCCAGTTAACGAATGTGAAAGACTTGTGATATCAGTTGCTAAACTAGTTAAACTACCATTTATTACTGTAATATAACTAAAATATTCATATATAGAGTAACTTACAGCTCCATTAGAAGCTCCCCATGAAAGAGTGAAAATTCCATCATCATCGGGACTTCCAGCATTGGATGATAAAATGAAATTTCCTGGTGGATTTGGAATTTCAACTACAACTTCAATACAATTTGAAAGCGTATCTCCGTATTCATTATGAGCTTCTACTATAAAATAATATGTTCCCGTAGAATATCCAGTTAATGTAAGTGAAAGATTTGTAATATCAGTCGCTAAACTAGTTAAACTACCATTTACTATTGTAATATAACTAGAATATTCATATACTGAGTAATCTTCTGCGTCGGGAGCAGTATCCCAAGTGAGAGTGAAAATTCCATCATCATCTGGATCTCCAGCGGTAGAATTTAGAACGAAACTACCGGGAGGTTGTCCAATTTCAACCAAAACTTCAATACAATTGGAAAGTGTATCTCCGTATTCATTATGAGCTTCTACTATAAAATAATATGTTCCATCTGTATATCCGTTTAACGGAAGAAAAAGACTTGGAATATTTGTAGCTAAACTAGTTAAACTACCATTTATTACTGTAATATAACTATGATATTCATATACAGAATAGTTGTTTGCCAATGGGGAAACATCCCAAGTGAGAGTGAAAATTCCATCATCATCTGGACCTTCAGCCGTAGACGAGAGATTAAAAGCTCCAGGGGATTTAAATGTATATGACCATGCGCCAATAGCACAGAAGTAAGGATCACCAGTCATTTCTGCTATAATTGAATTACCAGAATAATTATATGTTACCATCTGATTCATCATTTCTTCAGGTAAGATTTGCCAATCTCCTATAGATGGGTACCAACCTGATAAATGAAGAGTTATATCATCAAGATCAATACCTAAAAGTTTAACTTCTATTGTAAAGTTCCCTGCTACTTTAGTATGGTTATTAATCATCATATCTCCAAAAAATAACGGTGTTCCTGTTCCTCCAGGTAATGATTGATTGGTAGGATTTACATCCAGAATTGCAGAGTAAAATTCACATCCAGCTTCAGTCGTAGTAATATTCATTGTTAATATTATATCTGGTACAAAATAATTATCTAATTCAATGATATTATTATCTAATTCAAGATCAGTCCTTTTTTTAGCAAAAAATACGAAATCTGTCCAATCCTTTCCAGGATAGTAACTAAATCCATACATTAATTTGATTACACCCGTTGAATTATCCCAATTCATGTACATGTGATGTGGACCAGTGCTATTAGTAAAGTGTATATAATATTTACCAATCTCTGAAATAGTATCCACCTTCATACCTCCCATATGAAGTTTCATTGCGTCTAGCATCATATATTCATCTATTCCAATTGGCATTAATAAAGAGGGCCACGTTGGTGTAAGACCGAGAGTATAGGCTATATAATAATATAAACCTATTGGATATAAATTATTTGCAGCACTGATTAATCCTGTATATTGAAACATCCAATATTCATGAGTTGAGTTCCAGTGATAAATATCCCCCACTACGTATGAAAATGATTGAATACTTGGATAAGGTATCACACCCATATCACCCAGATTCACAGCAGTCTCGTTAATTTCGACAATATGGTATTTGAATTCTTTATCCATATCTCCAAAATATAATTCATCTCCCGGTTTAACTGACCATTCTACCTCACTGGTCACATTCCAACTAGTTTTCCGAGTGATAGTGGCATTATATATGGCTGATCCTTCTTGAATAATGAACGTTTTAGCTTCTTTTAGAGTTCCATTTTCAAAATAAGTTAAATCCATGAAGTGTCCATATGTAGAATTAAAAAAGAATAGAGTATTAGCAACATCATCAGTATAATAATAATCCCATTTCGAAATATCAGAAATAGCGAAAAAGGTTTCATTTAAGATCGGGGCTAGAATTGTGAGGTTTAATTTACCATACGTTAATGGCAATATGAAAGGTACTCTTAAACATGTGGGATTCTGATCTCCAAATTTCAGTGGAACCATCGAACTCCTATTATCACAAAATTCCATTAATGGAGAAGGATCACCGAAAGGTGAATTCGGATTCCAGGCTAACCTCCCTAAGGAGTGATTATAATACATCCATGTAAAGTTTACCTGAGAAAAGGTTTGATCTGGTTCATAGTGCCAGTCATGAGTCTTATCTTCAATGGATGTAATATTAAATATCCAGAAATCTAAAAATGCTCCCAGAAGATCTCCAGTATTAATATCGTAGCCTTCTGCATCTAATTCATAAGGTAAAATATCATTAACATCAACTCCCCAAGTCCATTCTTTTATCCCTAAAGCGAAATATTGTGGAAATGTAAAATCAACATATTCTAAGCCTACAACAACTATCATGTTTGCATCAGTATCAAGGGTAACTTGTATTTCAGGAACTTCTATCCATTCTTCATTAATGATGTCACAGTAATATGTCGCTAAGTTTTCTTCCATATCTGCGCTGAGTAGAGAATCATCGTAATATAGTGTTACATTTATGGGTCCTGATGGGTATTGATAATTTGAATTATTCATGTAGACATCAACGTACAAGGGCATATAATATATTTCATATTCAAATTCTACTAATGTAGGATTTACAGGTAGAGTTGCCCAATACAAATCAAAATCTTCGCCAGGAATATAAGTAAAATTCATGTAAATCCAATTATTGCCAACTAAATCTGAATAGAGTAGTATACTATCCGCTTCACCTTGATCAGTAATCGTCGTCATATTTTTGCGATATATAGCTTGCTTATAACCCATATTTTCAACAAATAGTAAATCACAGATTCCTGTTGTTTTATTGTATATTAATTTTAATGTCGCATCTTCAATAGAATGGCTACAAATAAGTTTATTTTTTCCATTTTCAAATTTAGTACGAACTTCATCAAATGGAAAACCTGTTCCATGGACTTCATTAGTATCATTATTAAAAAAGAAGTCTATATCCTTAATATCTGTATTTTTTGGTGTTAATAACGGATATTCTGATCCAAATATGAGAGGATGATAATTATTAGCTACCCCAATTGTATAATTTTCCTTTGCGAAAGTGTAATCTCCCAGTGCTGGATCCCAGTATGACAAATTGGCAAGTACAGTTTCAAAACACTGGTGAATTGGCATAAAGGGACTAAAACTCCCCTTCACTTCATTAACAACATTTTCAAAACCTGTGATAACAAATTTAGTTTCATTGTAACCACTATAATGACTGTTCCATCCATAATAAAGCGAATCACCAACATCAACTCCCCATTCAACTTCATCGGTTATATCATAATTGAGCACATGTTTCATAGTCACATTAAATTCCATAGGACTGGGATTTGTTCCATATACTAACCAATAGGAAGCTTCAGCATTTCGCAGAGTTCCATTATCATAATATGTATTATTAATGAAGTAATTATTTGTAGTATTTAGAAAGTATATAGAATTTTTAATAGGATCTGTTTCATAATAATTAAATTTTGGAGCCCATCCCTTCTGGTAAATAATAGGAAGATATGTTCTATTGATTATGTCCGCCATAATATCAACTTCAACGGTTGCTACTCCCTTAGTTCCATTAACTGGAAGGAATGTACAACCAAGAGAAGGGGCGTCATCTCCCATATCATAATATTCTCGAAAAACTCCTGTATCATTATATCCAAAACCTGCAATACTACGATCTGAAAGATATTGATATGTTTTGATTTCATCAGATGTACAATTGTAATAACACAACGATCCATAAATTCTCGATACATTTCCAAATCCATAATTCCAAGTTTCATTTTTGAATCCCGTAATATTAATTATTCTCAATTCTTTAGTCATCAATGTCATTTTTCCACTAGTTAAATTTCTCTGAGTCATTTCCATCTCATAAATAATTAGCTCATCCGTTTGAATATCGGTATGCCAATGCCATTCGTTCTTATAATTTTCATCGGGAATATCTTCATCAGCAGCATGGACCTTAGTACTAATTATTCCGAAAAGAATTGTTGTAGGAAAAGAGAGAAGTAAAAATAATAGAATTACTTTATTAGATCTAATAGTTCTCATTAATAATCATCATTTTTTTGATAAATTTGTGTTTGGTACAAATTTGTCGTAAATTTGGATTGAAGTAAAAGAGTATTCCACTATTTTTATATTTGATCTATACAAAATTGTAAAAAAGAAAAGAAGTAATATTAAATTCAAAAGAAGAAATTATTTTTAACTACAAATATATGATTTTGAGAGAGTTTTAATTTTCTAAAATCATTAATATTTCTTTTAATGAATCAATTAATAAATCAGGATTATAGTCTGATAAAATCTCTTTTTTACTCACACCACTTGCTACGCCAATTGTCCAAAATCCAGCTTCTCTGCCTGCAGATATATCTGAAGGCATATCACCTATCATTAAAAATTCATCCCTACGACGTTTTTCATAGTTTTCTAAAACTGGTTGAAGTGCCATTGGATCTGGTTTTTGGACCGGAATAATATCACTCCCATAAACCCCTTTAAAAAACTTTTCAAGACCTTCTTTTTCTAAATGATCCATTATTGTTTCTGTTTTATTATGAGAAACAATAAAAATATCACAAGATTTAGCGATTTTTTTTAGAAGGGGTTTGAATTCGGGGAAAAATGAAGCCTCTTTAGCATATTCAAGATACTTCCCGAATATTTTCACTGCTATTCTTAATTTTTTAAAGTAGGTTAAATTCGTAAGAGCAGTTATATGTTTAAATATATCATATGATTCGAGTAACACTTTAGGCAATGGATATCCTTGAATTGTTTCTAATAATGCTCCAATTTCTTGGATAGTAGTTTCCATATCAACATTCATATTTTTTTCAAGTAAAATTTCTTCAATTGCTTTTTCGAGTATTTCTCTTATATCAAGAATAGTACCATCAAAATCAAATATGATTCCTCGCAATGAACCACTTTGAAGCAATTTTTTTAATTGATTCTCTCTACTCATGTTGTTTTATTAAAAAGGTATATTAGTTAAAAAGATAATGCTGGAATAATTTAACATTTTAGTTGTTTAAGAGCACCATATCCTTGAATTATACCGCATATAAGCAGTGAGTATATCATTATTTTTTGTCCAATTACAGATAAAACCAATCTCATCGCGATATTGATATTTTGGATTAATCCTAAAGTAATAAAATATAAACTCAAAATAATCGCAGAAATAACAAATATTTTAGCATAGAAATTTGGATAATTAGAATCTTTGTATATCACTGCAGAATAGAGGATTATACAAACAAAACCAGATCCAAATCCAAAAACTACAAATAAATTATGCAAGTTATTCATCAGATCTGAAGGATTAAATGCAATTCCAACATAAAATACTCCCATTAATATTCCAAAAATGGATCCAGCAATGCTGAGACTTTTCAGTTTCTTAGAATTTGTAAAGAAATATGGAAATGTAATAAAAAATGGGATTTGTGATAATCCCCATAAAGCTAAAGTAATTGTAAATAAAATAAATGATATTCTATTTGAAATACCTGAATGTGAAATATATCGCCCCAAATCACTAAAATAATTATGCCAAAATATGTATTGAGAAGTTGAGGGATCAATATAAGTTCCTCCTTTATAGAAGAACATTGCAATAAAAGTTAGAATAATAAATTGAATCGACCCTAAGATAACAATAAGAAAAGCCAAAGATCTCCAATTTTTTCGAGCCATAGAGTAATTATAGATAATACGAACTAAGATATAAAAAGATATAGAATGAATAAATTGAAAAAATAAAGAAAAATATTTGAAAATTTATAATAATTTAAAATTCGTCATGAATTTATTACTTCTCTGATCTTTCTAATAATTCTCGAATTTTTTTCAATTCTTCTAACCGTAGTTTTTCTTCTGTTGTTTTATTGTTGTTTACTGAATTCTCAATCATAGAGGGCGTATTAATCAATTTAATTTTTTCCCATATTGCTGTACGAATAAATTCTGATTGCGTTTGATGAGTAAGTTTAGCAAATCTTTTAATCTCTTCTAATTCTTTACTATTGACTAAAAACTTGACTTGTGTATTCTTTTTTGAAGCTATTTGAATAATAATTGGAATCTGATTTATCAGAGCATCAATATTATTCATAGAAGTTAATTCAATATAACCCATTAAACCTTCTTTTTTAACAAATTTTCGATATTTTTCCCTAATGATGGTTTCCTGATTTTCAACTAAATCACGGTTATTTCCAATTACAAGCACAGGGCATTTGTCTTGTTTAACCTGGTTCCAAACTTTTTCAAACCGTGTTTGATAAGCATTAAAAGTTTCAGGTCTAGATAAATCAAATATAAAAAAAACTGCTGATGCACCAGTGTAATATAATGTTTGAAGTGATCCAAATTTATCATCATCTATAATGTCCCAAAACTGAAGCTTATAATCCTTACCGTCAAAATTTAGTTTTTTAATAAAAAAGTTTACACCTACTTTTGGAGCTATATCCTCATGGAGAGGTTCATCGGAAAATTGCTCAATTAAGGCAGTTTTTCCCACTCCGGATGCTCCAAGAATTACAATTTTAAACATATCTTCATATTTCTCTTTACTCATTATCTTTTCACCTCTTATTTTTCTTTTTTATATTATATGTACCGATCATGTACCTATAATTTAATAAAGACATATTCATTTATAAATCTATGTACTGAATATGTACATATAATAATAAAATAAGAGAAAACAGCTCAATGCATTTAAAATTTGATTTTTCTATAATCTCACAAATATATATAAAGTTAAATATTGCGGAAGAATTTAAAAGTAGTGTTATATTGCAGTATGCTCAGTTCTTCTAATAATTTCATCCTGTAAATCTGGTCCTAAGTTCACAAAATAATCACTATACCCCGCAACTCGTACGATTAGATCTCTATATTGCTCTGGATCTCTCTGTGCAGCCCGTAATATATCTGCCGATACCACGTTAAATTGCATATGATGGCCATCCATTTCAAAATATGCTCTAATCAAATGAGCTAATTTATTAATCCTATTTTCTTCTGAGAAAAATTGAGGTGCAAATTTTTGGTTAAGTAAAGTTCCTCCCGTTCTTAAATGATCTATCTTTCCAGCAGATTTAATAACCGCAGTTGGTCCATTGATATCCATTCCTTGAACTGGAGAGATTCCCTCCGATAAAGGAGTATAAGCCTTACGCCCGTCTGGAGTGGCACCTGTGACTTGACCAAAGTAAATATGAACCGTTGTAGGAAGTAGATTAATACGATGTACACCACCTTTAGTATTAGGGCGATTGTCAATAGCATTATAAACAATTTCAAAAACTTGAGTAGTTAGAGTATCAGCATAATCGTTATCATTCCCATATTTAGGAGTTTTATAGAGTAATTTCTGATTGAAAACCTCATATCCACTAAAATTATTATTTAAGGCTTTTATTAGATCTTCCATTGAAATATTTTTTTTATCAAACACATTATACTTTAAAGAAGTTAAACAATCGGTAATACTACCCATTCCTACAATTTGAATATAGGATGTATTGTATTTTGCCCCTCCATCATTGTAATCCTTTCCATTCTTAATACAATCGTCAATTAATATTGATAGGAAAGGTGCGGGATTTTGTGCCCAAATTCGTTCAATAATTTGATTTCCCTTAATTTTAATATCTACAAAATGTTCAACTTGTTTTGTATAAGCCTTAAAGAAAGCGTTAAAAGTTTCAAAAGTAGTAGGATCACCAGTCTTCAATCCAATCTGTTTTTTAGTTAGAGGATCGAAACCATTATGAAGTGTAATTTCCAGAATTTTTACCAAATTAAAATACCCTGTAAGGATATAAGCTTCTTTACCGAACACACCAGATTCAACGCAACCACTTGCTCCACCATTGCGAGCATCTGTGATGGATTTACCTTGTCTGGTTAATTCCTGAATTATAGCATCGGTATTGAAAACTGAAGGCTGACCAAAACCAGTTTTCACGATTTCAAGAGCTCGTTTTAAGAACTTATCTGGAGTCTTTTTGCTAATCTGAACATTACTACTTGGTTGCAGTATCCTCATTTCTTCAATTACATCTAAAAGCATGTATGACATTTCATTGACTCCATCAGAACCATCCTCTTTGAGTCCACCAAGGTTAATATTGCAGAAATCAGTATAAGTGTTGCTCTCTTCAGCAGTAACACCAACTTTTGGAGGTGCTGGTTGATTATTAAACTTCACCCAAAAAGCTTGAAGTAATTCATATGCATCTTCCTTCGTTAATATTCCATTAACAATATCATCTTTATAAAATGGATAAAGATTTTGATCTAAACGTCCGGGATTGAAAGAATCCCATGTGTTATATTCAGTTATGACACCTAAGTGAATGAACCAATAATGTTGGAGTGCCTCCCAAAATGTTCTAGGTGCATGTGCTGGAACATAAGTACAAATTTCTGATATTTTTTCTAACTCTTTTTTTCTGATTGGATCTGTTTCCTGAGTAGCCATGTGTTTAGCTTTTTGTGCATAACGTTCTGCCAAAGAAATTATTGCATCCGCAGCAATATCCATCGCAATTAATTGCTCTCTCTTACTGAATGCTTCGGAATCATTATAAAAATCTAATTTTTCTATCGATTCTTTTATTTCTTTTTTAAAATCTAAAAATCCCTTATTCCATATGTTTCTCCCACCAACGGTATGTCCAGGAGCTCTCTGTTCCATAAATTCTGTAAAAACTCCTGCTTCATATGCATCAATCCACTCATCATCAACTTTAGAAAAAATCTTGTCGCGAATAGATCTTCCTTTCCAAAATGGAATAATTATATCCTTAGCTTTATGTTTTGCGTCTTCAGATACTTTAAATGAAATTTTATCACGATTGTTCAGAATATCTAAATCTTGTAAACTATGGCAACATACTTCAGGATAAGTAGGAGTTGCTTTAGGTTCTGGACCACGTTCACCTACTATTAATTCCCCTTCATTAATATATATTAATTTATTCTCCATCAAATATTTGAACGCTTTTGCTCGAGCAATTGGAACAGAATATTTATGTGCAGCTCCTGTTTTATAAAAATCTGTCATTAGTAATGCGCGTTCTAATGAAAGATAAGGAATTGCTACACGACTTTGTGTGCGTAGCTTCTTGATTCGTTCATTCATATTTAAACAATTTAATGAAACAACAAAACCATCTAATTATTGAAAAAAAAGAATTTAAAGAATAAAAAAATATTTCTATTTATTACTACTTTTTTCTACTTTTTTAGCTTCTTTCTCTCGGATCACTCGTCTTAAAACTTTTCCAACGGCGCTCTTTGGTAGTGAACGTACAAATTTCACTATTCTTGGATATTTATAAGCAGCCATATTTTCCTTTGACCAATCGATTATTTCTTGTTCAGTGATTTTATCTTTATAATCCTCTTTAACAATGATATGAACCATTATGTTTTCACCCTTTTCTGGATCTTTAACACCGATAACAGCACACTCTTGAATTGCAGGGTGTTCATACAAAACCTCTTCAATTTCTCTTGGATAAACACTATGACCTTTATATTTTATCATATCTTTAACTCTATCGATTAAGAAAATATAACCTTCCTCATCCATTTTTGCATAATCCCCTGTTCGTAGCCATTTATAATCCCCCGCCTCAAAAAAGACCTTTTCATTCTCTTCAGGTCTATTATGATAACCAACCATTACTTGTGGCCCCGATACGACTAATTCACCAGGTTCTCCAATGCGTAAAAAATTAAGATTTTCGTCTATAATTCCACATAAAGTGCTAGCAACAGGTATACCACAACTTCCTGACTTCTTTTTAGCCCAAGGAGGACTATTTGTTACAGTCGGGCTTGTTTCACTAAGTCCATATCCCTCACCCATAGGAAATCCTGTTTTATCTTCCCACATTTTAAAGTGTTCAGCTGATAATGCTCCTGCTCCTACATTAGCATATTTCAAACTAGAAAAATCAATATCTTTAGTTAATGGATGATTTAAAAGACTAATAAACATTGTAGGTACTCCAAGCATAGTATTAACTTTCTTCTCGTTTATTAGTTCTAAGATTTTAGGGATATCAAAAGTGGGTAAAGTATACCCCATTGATCCACTTATAGGATTTTGAGCAAGCTCACATGTTTGACCATAAATATGATACCAAGGGAGTATTGAGATTGATTTTATATCATCTTTCAGGTATTTCTCTTTCATATGGTCAGATATTTGCTTAATCTGAAAAATATTAGCAATAATATTGTAATGGGATAAAGATGCTCCTTTTGGTAAACCTGTGGTTCCACCAGTATATTGAATTACAGCAATATCTTCTTTAGGAATAATCTCTACTTCTAATTCATCAATCTCTAAAACAGGTTCAGGATATTTTTCCATTAAAGTATTATAATGGATAATTTCATCCTTTTCTTCTTGTTCAGGAGTTTTTCCTTCAACATTGACCAGTATAACTTTTTCTAATAATAAATCCTTTTTAGCTTGTTTATATGCTGAATAAAACCTATCAATCATTATTAAATATTTTGCGCCTGAATCTTTTATTTGATAAGCCATTTCTCGTGCAACAAATAAAGGAGAAATAGCAGTTAACGTTGCTCCAATACTAATTATTGCAAAATAACAAATAGTAAACTGCGGACAATTAGGTAACCATAGAGCAACAACATCCCCTTTCTTTATACCTAATTCCAATAAACCACTGATAAATCTTCTTGTCAAAGTATCAATCTGCTTGAATGTAAATTCTCTTCCAAAATATACCGATACTATTTTCTCTCCGTATTGTTTAGCACCATTTTTAAATATATCAATTAATGAAATATCCTCTGGAATATCGAGTTCTAATGTAATGCCCTCTGGTAAATGTTCATTCCAAATTCTATTTTTAATATAATCCGGGAGTTCCATATTTAAAACTTTTTGTAAAATATTACTTTATTAATAAATGAATTTAATATAAGCTTTAAAAATTTCAATTCCTCAAATCCTAGATTTATCTTTACAAATCATTTTTTAATGATTTAGAATTATAAATTCAAGTATCTTTGAAAAACTCAAAATAAAAATTCTAATTTTAATTGGTAGGTTTAAGATTTTGAAATCGCAAGATGAATTAGGAATCCCAGTTCCTGCAAACAAACCTCTCGTCGTTCGAACAATAAAAGACGTTAACAAAGAACAACGTGAATATGTACTTGAGAAAACAGAGTATAGTATGTTTTCTTTTCCAGCAGATTTAATTTTTGTAGACTTTTTATCTGATT
>Ga0209635_10002058_pt1 | contig 15305 bp, 16 predicted proteins | sample DeeMarSWOR230_32_FD_187463 | JGI IMG/M metagenome (GOLD analysis project Ga0209635, IMG submission 187463) | Marine sediment microbial communities from White Oak River estuary, North Carolina - WOR-2-30_32 (SPAdes) (version 2) | ecosystem: Environmental > Aquatic > Marine > Intertidal zone >... | reverse complement strand
TTACATTTAGTGACTTCTAGTGGTTCACTCTATGCTTAAACCCACATTTTGGGAAAACAAATCTTGCAGACATATTTGGAACGATGTTTGTTTCTGTTGCTCCAAGCTTTTTCGTCAACAATTTCGCGTTCACAGATCTTGCATTTTCGACCATTGGAAGGCTTACGACCTGACTTCCTGACATGTATTAGTTTCCACGGCATATTGTCCAACTCTGTTACAACCGTTTTTCATTCATTAGGATTTTCAGTAAGAAACAACGTCTTCTTATAAACCTTATCAAAAGCGCGCGCATCTTAGAGATTTCAAAATGAATAGATTTTTTGGATTCATAAGATTTTTAACTGTGCATACATGCATGTGCGTGTGCATCTTACGGAATTCCAGCGCCCGTAAACATGTCATAGAGATAGCGGTTCCAATCTTCCGCTTCTTTTTTCAGTATTTCAAACAGTTTCTGCAGAATTTTGTGGTGTTGCCTCTCATCCTCTACGATTTGCTCCATGATCAGCTTGAAATTTTTGTCTTCTATGGAATCGCTGATTTTTTCTGCTTGCTTAAGCATTCTGTTTTCTTCTTTGATATGAGTTGTAAGCTCCTCCGCAATTGTCTTTCTCTCGATTTCTCCAACCAAAGCGCGTGTATTCAAGTCGATCAGGGTTTGATATGTGTCCGAATGTTTCATTGTATCTAATATGATTCTGTGGATAAGAAATCTGACCAGAGGGTTCTTTGTGGAGTTGTACATCGGAGTAAGCCTTTTCACTGTTTCGTCTTCGAAGGCTTTCTGTCCCTTCAACATATCAAGGGTCTTATCGTCTACTTTCTCCCAGCTCAAACCTTGCGCCTCCTTTTCGCCTACAAATGAGATTTGCAGACTTTTAAGCCTATGTGACTGTGAACCAACAGTAACATAAGCTTAAATTCTACGCGTGCACTAAAAAGTCTCACGAATGCATGCATGTTTGGGCCTTCCATGCGAGCGTTAATTCCAAAACGTAAAGGGGTTCAGAGGTTCGTTTCAGATGAGGAATTTTTCCAGACCAAAGGTAGTTATTAGCAAGTGCTTTGAGTTTGAAAACGTCAGATACGACGGCGGCGTAATTTCGAGCGTTTTTGTCAAAAAGCTCATGCCGCACGTGGACTTTATTCCTATTTGCCCAGAAGTCGAAATAGGGCTTGGAACCCCTCGCGACCCCTTAAGGATAGTTTCAGTGGAGGGCGAACTAAGGCTCATACAACCTGCAACAAATCTTGACCTAACAGATAAGATGACAAAGTTCGCTAATTCATTTTTAGATTCTTTGCCAGAAGTTGATGGTTTTATTCTGAAAAGCCGTTCACCAACCAGCGCCATCAAAGATGCAAAGGTGTACCCAAGCGCAAATAGGAAGGTTGCGCCAATATCGAAAGGTCCAGGACTTTTCGGAAGAGCAGTCTTACAAAGATTCTCTGACTTAGCCGTTGAGGACGAAGGCCGTCTAAGGAATCCCCGAATAAAGGAGCATTTCTTGACAAAACTTTTCACAATTGCGAGCTTCAGAGAGGTCAAAGCGTCAGATTCTTCAAGGAACGTAGTGGGGTTTCATTCCGAAAACAAACTACTGCTCAAAACCTACAACCAAAAAGAGCTAAGAAAACTGGGTAAAATAGTTGCAAATCAAAAAAGCAAAACTTTTGCCGAAGCAATCAGAGATTATGAACAGCATTTCTTTGAGGCACTTAGAAAGCCGCCGAGATGCGGCTCAAACATAAACGTGCTAATGAACGCTATGGGCTATTTCTCCAACAGACTGTCAAAAGAAGAAAAGTCGTTCTTTCTTGATTCGCTCGAAAAATATAGAGCAGGGAAGCTTCCATTCAGCGTAAATATTGGCATACTGAGAGCATGGATAATCAGATTTAAGGAAGACTATCTGGCCAAGCAAACTCTTTTTGAGCCGTATCCTGAAGACTTGATGGATATAGATGCAATGACCACCTACTGTGATGGAAAGGACTACTGGAAATAGAGATCACACGCGTCTTACATTACCTATGCACACGGCCAAAAACTTTGCTCAGTTGGTATGTCTTATTTTTTCTACGTATAGGTCTGCGTCAAACTTTCTTTTCAGACCGTTTGCATTCATATATCGTATTTTCCCGAAAATCTTTCTTTCTTTCCATGGGCGGTCATGCTTTCCGAAGCACCACGCCACGCCGGTGAATCCGTTTGGGCCTCTGCCATCAAGTTCGTATTTGTTGTTGAGGTAGAGGGCGGTTTTGAAAGCTTCCCCGGGAGTTTTGGTCCACTCGATGATTTTCTTTCCCCAGTACATTCTCATATAACCATGCATCTTCCCCTTGAGTCTCATCTCTTTCTGAGCAGCATTCCAGTATGGATCGTGGGTCTCACCTTTCTCTAGTTCTTCAAGAGTATAGATGTATTTCCGTGGGTCTTTCTCGTGTTCTTTCAATGTTTTCTTCGCCCAGTTGGGAAGCCCATCAAAAGAGTCATAATGTTGATTGTAAAAGACGAAGTTCACGCTTAATTCCCTTCTTACGATGAGCTCCTCCAAATAAGCGTCTTTTCCGGGGCTATCAGTTTCTGAGATCTTTAAGGCTATGTAGATGGGTGATATCTGTCCAAAATGAAGGTAGGGGCTCATATTTGAAAGAAATTCTTTTGTTGGGTCGTTCCTAAATTCTTCATAGTAGTCCAATTTGTTTTTCAAGAAATCCTCGAGACGATTCTTAGCCTCGGTTGCTCCGCCGTGAAAATCGTTTACTCTTCTTATACTCCTGTCAACCTCAAGACTTGAGACCGCTTTTTCCGGGTCCTCGATGTCAAAAGAGTCAAAGTCATGTTGAAGAGAATCTAGTTTTGGGCGTTTCTCTTTCAATAAGAGAAGATAAGAATCTAGTTTCTTTTTGATCTTCGGTCTAAAGGTGGCCGCAGAATATTCTTCCTTCGGTGAAGCCGCCTCCACGGGAACAACTACATCGCTCTCGACCTGAACTAGGGGGCAATCGATAGTTTGCGCCACGTAGCTCCGCCATTTCTTCTGTGTTCTCAAGTATCCCCTATCCACGACAACTAGAGAAGCGTCTTTTGATAGTTCAATCGCACCCAATTCGGGTGATTTGTGCCGCACTACAATTGTTATTCCTTTCTCTTTGAGAGAGGACTGGACCTCTCTGAGCCCCTCCAGCATAAAGTAATAATGCCTTTCGTTCGCTTCAGGAAAGTAATCGGTTATGCCGAAGTACACGACAACAGCTCTATTCATTTTGTTCGCTTTTGAAATGGCGTACTCAAGAGCTTGGTTGTATTCGGTTCTATGCGATGCCTGCATCCAGTACAGAACGTACTTACCATCCCTAATCTCTTTCCTGTTGAGTTTCTTCACCCTCTCTTCACGAATCATGTGACTGCCCATATCTAATAATCAAATAGAGTTATTTTTCTCTGATGGTGTCCACTTAGAATCGAGGAAGCAAAACGTGGAAGGGCCTTCGGTTCGAATTGTTGCGGAAGAACTTGCAGTTTTCAAAGGAAAGATTGTCAAACTTGCTTCTGGAAACGCGATGCATGCCCTTCATGTCAGGTCTTGTACGCTTGATTGCAACAAGATTGCGCAACACAATTATATTGACTTGGTTTTTGGTGTAGTTTAATAGTCAAGTAAACTTAATAGTTTCAACTGTTTATGACAGAAAGCGATGGTCAAAACAGTAGATAGAAGCGCGCATTTTGGAGTTGTTATGAATTTGAAACAAAAGACAAAAAAATCGGAGGAAGAGTGGAGAAAAGCTTTAACTCCGGAAGAGTTTCATGTGCTCAGGGAAAAAGGAACCGAACGACCGTTCACTGGAAAATATCTGCGCAACAAGAAAAAAGGAATATATGTATGCGCTGGTTGCGGGAACAAACTATTTTCTTCGGACACAAAATTTGATTCTGGCACCGGCTGGCCGAGTTTTACGGCTCCGATCTCTAAGAACAGTCTCGAAATGAAAACCGATACTAGTTTGGGTATGCGTAGAACTGAGGTTTTGTGTAGCCGGTGTGACGGACATCTTGGCCATGTTTTCACGGACGGCCCCAAACCTACGGGTCTTCGTTTTTGCATTAATTCAGTAGCACTCCATTTCAGGGAACAAAAGGATTCCACTTGATCGAGTTTACACAGCACTCAAGGCGCTTGAACCCGAAGGCAAACCCTTAGCCCTATTATTTACGACAGAGAGTTTTGATACCTCGCGAATATTCAGCCTACGTGTTGATTCGCTTCGGGGCTTTGGGTACGCTGACGAACCACAGTTTTTTCGGTTACGACGCACACATGCTTGAAATACTCGACAACTGAGACCAAACGCCACCAGCAACATGGTTGCACTTAGGAAGAATGGAGCAGCGAGACCTGCAAATTGAAAAACAAAGCCACCTATTAGTGGTCCTGGAACCCGTGCGATGCTACCCACAGACTGGGCCACACCCAACATGCCTCCTTGTTCATCCGCAGAGGTTCTTTTTGAAATGAAGCTTGGGACAGTCGTATTCATTGTTCCAATGCTGAAAGCTATCAAAGTCATTGAAACAAGAAAAATCGCAATATTTGGAATCAGGGGCATGAGAAACATTCCCATCGTCATGAGCAGAGATCCAAACGCTATGAGTTTTTCTTCGCCAACACTCTTCACTAGTATTCCAATTAGGAAGCCTTGCAGAACAATCTGGACGAGCCCAATGTAGACGAAAACATAGGACATCTCAATCTCTTCGAAGCCGAAAAAAGATTTTCCAAGTAGAGGTGAGATTACAGGTATAGCAGAAAACGCAAGGGTTATTATAAAGAAAATGCCAAGCGTGGCGCCTGTCAGTGGCTTCTGAAGAGCATCAAGAAGCTTACGCAAGTAACCGCCACTCGAGGTTGATTCTATTCGTGTATCATTATGTACGATTTTAGTTGGCTCTGGGAGGAACAAGAAAACGAAAAGGAAGTTTAACAACGAAAGAGCAAAAGCGGCGAAGCCAGGCGCCGAGAACCCGTAGACGCTAAGGAAACCTCCCATAGCAGGTCCGATTATGAAACCTGCGCCGAAAGCTGCACCTACCTTGCCTATTCCTTTAGCCCTTTCCTTTTCGCTGGTTATGTCTGCTATGTAAGCCTGGGCTACTGCTGATTCTGTAGCCATGCCAGCGATTATCCTCGAGAGAAGCAGCATAAGAAACGAATTTGCCAGTGCAAAGAGGATGAAGCTTATGCTGGAGGTCAGGATTGATAACAGTAGAACGGGTCTCCTTCCAGCATTGTCTGAAAATCTTCCTAGAATGGGAGAGAAAATAAACTGCATCATAGAAAATGAGGCTACAAGAACACCCAGCGCGGCGGGTCCTGCTTGGAGGGTCTCTGCGTAGAATGGCAGGAGAGGAATGATCATCCCGAATCCAGTTATGTCTATGAAAATTGTCATAAAGATCACGAATGTAGGAGACAGCCCCCATCTAGTCGGTCCAATATTTCTCAAATCTAGACCCCGCCCACTTTGCAATTACTGATTGAAATCTATTTGATTTTTCTAACTCCTTCAACGTATATTACTAGATTCATAGGCGAAACCTTCTAGTCTTTTAGAGAGAGATACTTAAGTTTATGAGGTGCGTGTAGATTTCGGTGTTCTCAAGTTTTTTGTGTCCCAACAACCGCTTGACACGTAAGATGTTCTTGGTTTTGCGCGTGTGCTACAATAGTTATTCTAATTAAGGACGACTACGTGTTTATTCGTGTTGCGCGCGCGTATAAGTTGTTTTCGCAAGGACAAAAAATAGGTTATTTTCTGCCGATTCCAAGTTTCAAAAGAATCTGTGATATTCTCTTTTTGGTTCTTTCACGTCTTGCTTTCTTCGCCTTTTTGTAGGCATCTGTCCTCCTGAATTTCATGTACTCCTTTAATTCAGGGATTAGAGCAACCCAATAAATGACATTTACGGCAATAGCGTAAGCTGAGAATTGGCTTACTCCCGTGAAAAAAAACGCCCATGGAATAAGGTATATTGGCGTAGACAGGTATGCGACAAAAGCGTCATCTATTACGAATAAACCTATTCCCATGCTTAGGACCGAGGTTATAGGAATCGCAGTCCAGTCGAAGACTATCAAGCTCCCCCATAAACATGAGACCCCTCTTCCTCCCCTGAATCTATGATAAACCGGGAAATCGTGCCCAAGAATAACGGATAGGGATATAAGAAATGCATATGATGGAGAATCGAGGTATCTTGAAGTTATCAAAATCGGTATCGTTGCTTTTAAAATATCTAGAATGCTCGTGATTATGCCATATTTGGCTCCCGCTCGCGCTCTTATTGTCGTCGCACTCACCGAGCGAAAACTGAAGGTATCATCAGTTCCTTTCACCTGGACCGACGTGTATTCCAAGTTCTCTCCGGGCAAAACAAGTTTTCCGATAATGCGAGTAAACGACACGGAGCCTATAAGATACCCAGATAAAGCGATGATGAGCGATGTTTGGATATCCATACATACAATTATCTCGTGAAACTATCTAAATATTCTTACTTACTAATGCTTAAAGATGCTCTCCGCTAGGCCAGAGTTTAACGAGGTGTGAATCCGTCTCAGAGGTCGATCTTGGAGAGCGCGCAAAGTCCTATAAGTTGCGAATAAGAGTCAATTAAATGGAGATAACTAATGTGCAATTAGGAAGGCTTAAGATCACTGTTCTTAAGAAATTAAACAATGAAGAAATCTACGGTAAGAAGCTGCTGAACACACTTAAATTTCCGCGCTCGCTAGATGATGCACTTACACATTATGGTTGTGTCTGTTGAGCGTCAAGAGGTATTCCGCATGATTTTTGAAAGGGTGAAATCAGAAGATTTGGCTCACATTTCATATTTTGTCGGTTCAGAAAATAAGGCGATAGTTGTAGATCCTCGCCGCGACTGCCAAGTTTACATCGACATTGCCCAACGAGAAGAGATGGAAATCAGGGATATCTTTGAGACACACCGCAACGAGGATTACGTCATCGGTTCTCTTGAACTAGCACACTTCACCGGCGCAAAAATCCACCACGGACCGGGTTTGGCCTTCAAATATGGAGAGACCCTGAAAGAAGGACAAGAATTCTACTTTGGAAAATTGAAGCTAACTGCATTCCACACGCCAGGCCACACGGATGAAAGTATGTCTTATGCTTTAGCTGACCTCGATGCAGACGAGGAACCCATAATGGTATTTTCCGGTGACGCCCTCTTCGTTGGTGATGTGGGGCGTACAGATCTCTACGGACCTAAGGAAGCCCCACGGATGGCGGAGAACCTCTACAACAGTATCTTCAATAAGCTTTTACCCTTGGGAGACGGAGTGATACTCTGCCCTGCACATGGTGCGGGATCAGTTTGCGGCGGAGCTATTAGCGAACGAGAACATAGCACCCTAGGTTTGGAACGCGTTCTAAATCCTTTTTTGCAGAAAGGGAAAGAAGACTTCATAGAAGTAAAGATCTCGGAAAATCACCTGCGACCTCCCTATTTTCGTAGGATGGAGCGATATAATCTAGAAGGGCCGCCTATTCTGGGGCGCCTCCCTAATCCCAAACCCCTTCCACCGAAAGAATTCCTCGAACAGATAGATTTTGGCGCTGTCGTTGTGGACACCCGTACACCTACAGCCTTTGGGGGAGCCCACATTAAAGGGTCCTATAGCATACTATTAGGTAGACTCCCCTCCTATGCGGGTTGGGTGTTGCCCTACGGCAAACCGATCTTGTTGGTGCTGGAAGACAAGAGAAACCTAGAGACTGCGGTGCGATACCTAGTTAGATTGGGGTATGACGACATAGCAGGTTATCTCCGCGGCGGGATAGAAGCCTGGTACAAAGAAACCTTGCCGGTTGAGCATCTAAGCCTCTTGGCAGCGCAAGAGCTGAAAAAGCGACTAGACCAGGGCGACGATCTAGTGGTACTCGACGTGAGAGATGAGGAAAAATGGGATGAGGGACATATCGCGGGGGCCCTCCACATCTACGCTGGTCACCTTGAACAGCGCCTCGAAGAGCTACCATTAGATCGCCTAATCGTGCTAACCTGCAACGTAGGAAACCGTGCAAGCCTCGGAGCGAGCATTCTGCGCCAAAAAGGATACAGAAAAGTGCACAACCTGTTAGGCGGCATGACTGCTTGGAAAAACGCAGGTTACAGCGTAACCAAGTAATGGCCTCAGAGAATTATCCTTCGATCAATCGGCGACATTCATAGCACGTGATGCGCGGGTTCATGTAAAGTTAGAACAGTACAAGTTAGATCTGAGCAAAAATAGCTTTGCAGTTTTGAAAAAAGCTTATTTGAATCAAAGATTTACATTTGAATTATGTTTCCACTAGGCGTTTTTCCCTATATAGTAGGTGGCATACTCATAGGAGTCGGTGTTAGCCATATCTTCATCACAACAGGACTTCATGCGACACAAAGCAGCTTTTTCAGTACAACTTTGTCTTACTTTTCCAAAAGACCATATTTTCAACAGAAACAGTATCTTACTTCAAGGGGCTGGCGCCTCACCTTCGCTGCGGGGGTTATCTTAGGAGCGTTAATCTACACAATAACGTTGTCTTCTGAAGGCTTCTTCACGACTTCAGTGCAATGGTGGAGACTTGCATTAGGCGGTTTCCTCGTGGGCTTTGGCACAAGACTTTCGAAAGGATGCACCTCCGGACATGGCATAAGCGGGTTAGCTTCATTATCTACCACCTCGCTGTATGCGGTCATAACCTTTCTCGCCGTTGGAATAATCACGGCAATTCTTGTCCAAGCTCTGGGGGTGATTCCATGAGATTAAAGCATCTTTTTGTTTTCACAGGAGGCTTGCTGTTCGGCTTCGGGTTAGCATTCGGTGGCATGTCAAAACAAGAGATCGTTCTGAGTTTCTTACAGCTCAAAGATCTGGGCCTGCTCTTACTGCTCGGCGGATCAGCTTTTGTGACAGCGCTCACCATCAACCTTGTGCCAAAAGCTTTGAAAAGACCATTCCTTGGAGGAGAGTTCAAGAAAAGAAAGCGCACGCTAAGCAAGAGAACCATCCTAGGCGCAGTAATATTCGGTGTAGGCTGGGGCATCTCGGGACAATGTCCCGGATCGGCTATGGCAAGCTTAGGAGTAGGCAACATCCCCGTTCTAATCGGAATTGCTTGTATGTTTCTAGGCGCCTACGTAATGGGCAGGTTCTTTGCCTAGCAAAAACGATTCTAACTTGGTAAATACAACGGCGAAGGCTTGAAGGGGTGATCCTGATATTGAAAAGGTAGTTGAGATACCCGCCAACTCCTTTGACAGAGAGGTATCGGACTCCGATAAACCAGTGATAATTGAATTTTGGATAAGATCGTGTAGCAATTGCAAAAAGTTTAGACCAATCTATGACAAGCTCCCTGAGATTTTCGGCGACAAAGCAATGTTTCTGAAAATGAATATGTTTCTAAGTCTGGAGAACCTTAAGTTAGCTGAAGGCCTCGGCGTAGAAGAAACCCCCACCTTAAAGCTCTTCTGCAAAGGCAGAGAAATTGGGCAAATCATTGGATACATGCCACTGGATAAGGTAACCAAAGAGATCGAAGACATCCTTATACGCGAGAAATATTGCAATAAACAGAATACACCGTGAAGAACCCTATCGAAATCTTGCGCCCGTGAGAGACAAAATCCAAGATTAATGCCCAAGTAACATTTTTACACATGAAAAGCATACCGTGAATTGGTGTAGTTTTATGTCTAAAAGCACAAATCTAACAATTCTACAAATGAACGACAGCCATGGCTACTTTGAACTTCATCGCGAATTATACTGGGCTGGAGATAAGGCATTCTACAAAAAGTCCGGAGGCTACGCACGCATCGCCACCATTTTCAAACAGGCTCGAAAAGAAAATCCAGATGTGGTCATCGCACTGGACAATGGAGATACAATCCACGGCACCTTTGCCTCCGTTAACAGCAAAGGCGAAACATTGGTGCCCATACTGAATGAGCTAGCTTTCGACGGCATGACCGCCCATTGGGAATTCGCTTATGGACCAGACAACTTCAAAAGAATCGTGAACAAACTGGATTTTCCGATGCTCGCCATCAACTGCTACGAAAAATCTTCGGGCAAACTTGTGTTCCCTCCGTTCCAGATTGTGGAGCGTGGTGGACTTAGCGTTGGTATCATTGGGATTGCGGCCACAATAGTGGACAAGACTATGCCCAAACACTTCAGCAAAGGGATCTACTTCACCCTAGGCAAAGAGGAGTTACCGCACTACATAAGGCAACTGCACGAGAACGAGGAGGTAGATCTCATTATTGTTTTATCACATTTAGGCTATCCCCAAGAATTCAAACTGGCTGAAGAAGTGGATGGATTTGACGTATTGTTGAGTGGGCACACTCACAATCGTCTTTATGAAGCAGTGGTGGTCAATGGCGCAATCGTGATGCAGTCTGGCTGTCACGGCTCCTTTATCGGTCGGTTGGACCTCCGGGTAGAAAACGGGCAGGTACGCGATTTTCGCCACAAGTTAATCAATGTAGACGAATCTATCGAGCCGGATCTAGAGGTTGATGCAATGGTAAATGACGCGTTGGCTCCGCATCGAGACATGTTGGATACTGTTGTGGGGAACACCGAAACCGCACTGAATCGGAACACAGTAATGGAATCGACGATGGATAATCTGTTGCTCCAAGCTTTGATTGACATCAGTGACGCAGAATTGGCTTTTTCCAACGGCTGGCGTTACGGTGCACCAGTATTGCCCGGACCAATTAGTATTAATGACTTGTGGAACATCATCCCAACAAATCCACCAGTTTCAATATGTAAGATCACTGGAACAGAACTCTGGGAGATGATGGAGGAAAACCTAGAACACACCTTCTCCCGTGACCCCTACCAGCAAATGGGAGGCTATGTCAAACGGTGCCTAGGCCTGAACATATATTTCAAAGTCGAAAATCCTGAGGGCAAACGCATCCAAGATTTCTTCGTCGGAGGCAAACGGCTGGATCGGTCTAAAATCTATACCGCCTGTTTTGTTACTACCCAAGGGATTCCGGAGCGCTACGGCAACAACCGGCAGAATCTGGATATCACGGCTATTGATGCATTGAAGCACTACTTGGCGAAGCACGACAAGGTTTCGGCCGAATTAAGGGGAAGCATCGTTCCAATTTAGAGGCTGCCATGCCAGTCAGAGCCAAGCGTTGTAATGCCCTTATTCTAGTCTGTGCATAGATATGGTTTAGAGTCAAAATCTTGCTTTTTTAGCGAAATATTTTAAAAAAGGAGGATTACGAGGTCTATAGAGGCTAAGATTATGGTGGAAGCCAGTGAACAGGAAATCCTAGCTAAAATTCGTACTTTGTTAGCTTTGGAGAGAAATTATCTTGCAGAAGAAAGAACAGCACTCGCTGAATTCAGGACAGGATTGGCGCTTACGGTGATTGGCCCCACAGCAAGCACAGTAATTGCTTATATTCTGTCCGGATTTGCGATAGAGAAAGCCCCGCTCTTGGATCTGCTTAACTTAACATTTTTCGGTATTCTCACCATTATCGGAATCTGGACAAGCTTTCGTTCACAATCTAAATTGAAAAAGATAAGGAAAAAGAAAAAAATCATAAAGAATCGCGAAACTGCAATTGCCAAAACATCGAAAGCTGTCCAAGATCTTCTGTGCGACTGTATAAACAATGATGTTGAGTAGAAAACAGGGTTTAACTTGCACATACCCTAAATACGTTAAGGAGCACGGCTAATCCGTGGACAATCCGGTCTCAACTGGTTTTGATGATTGAAGGTAGTTTTAGCCAGCTTTGCATTACTTGAGGCCTTTCGGTTCTTGGCTGGAGTCTTAAGCGTGCGCGCGGCTATCTGAATCTCTTCACAAACTGCTTTGCGTGATATTCGTATTCCCTACTTTCCACGTCAACTTTGAATTTATCTTGTTCTTTGGTAAGTGTCACGTTTACATAACCCAGTTTATTTCCAAAATGTACGCAGCAAGAGCCTTTCTCAGTTATTTCCAGGCCGACGTTGTCACGAAAGTATTTGACTGCCTCATCCAGAATCTCTTCTTGATCCTTTTTTGTTTCGAAAGAAACAACTATCAAACTACATACCTCGCTTAACCCGTAGGTTCATCAAACTTTCTATTTTTTTGGAGTGCGCCAATTAAGCTACCGTCACTCAGGCGCACACTTTTTTCCGTCACTCCTTTTGACAGAGTAACAAAATTGTGGGAATGTTGTAGCGGTGTCAAATTGTGGTGAGCGCACCTATCAAAGGGTTTGTGCGTGCGCATTTTCCGCTGATCCTTCATCCGGTTATTTTTTGACTGCCAACTTTGCACCGCAAACAGAGCATTTGCCTTCAGCTGTAATCTTTGGTTGTTCAGGGACATCTGCTCCACAAAGTCCACACTTTACCATAACTTCACCTCCAATGGGTTGACACGTAGAACAACTGGTAATTCCACCATCGGATATTTAAGATTATGTTACTGTTGCATTACAGTCACATAGATTTAAAAGGTGTAGGCACTTAAGCTGGTTCATGGACTACCGAAAAAGGCAGGAAATAATTGCTAGTTCCCCTGTTTCGTTTGGATATCTGAAGCGTTTCAACACCGCAGCTGGCATTTTGCATTTGGTGCAAGGAATAGTAATGTTGCTTTTGGGCTTTCTACTAGAGTGGGAAAGAGACCTATACACCTTCTATCTGGATATAGATATAATACAAGGACCACCACCAAAATTTGAGATCGTGCCAAATCCTCAGATAATTTTTACTCTCGGCTACCTAGGAGTGATTATTGCTTCTTTCCCTATGATTTCTGCCTTAGCACATTTTGTGATTGCATATCCTAAGAATGGAAGTTACAATGAGAATTTAAAAAAAGGGATGAACCCTTACCGGTGGTACGAATATGCCTTCTCAAGCTCTATAATGATAGTGTTGATTGCATTGTTGGTAGGTGTCTGGGATTTCTGGTCATTGACCATGATATTCGTTCTTAACGCGATGATGATAATGTTTGGATATTTGATGGAGTTGATAAACCAGAAAACTGAAAAAACCAATTGGTCATCCTTCTTGCTAGGATGCATTTCTGGTGGAATTCCATGGGTCGTTCTCTTTGCTTATTTCATTGCAGCCATAAGCTCAACTGGCACTAATCCTCCAACATTTGTATATCTCATACTATTCATCTATTTCTTTTTGTTCAACATATTCGCTGTCAACATGGTTCTACAATACAAAGGCGTTGGACGTTGGAAAGACTATCTTTACGGTGAAAGATTCTACATAATCCTTAGCTTTGTAGCAAAAACGATTTTGGCTTGGCTCGTGTTCATAGGGATATTTGCACCCTTCTAAATGATCAGATGCCCGCGCAGTGATAGATAATGTCTTCACGTCATGAGACAAGGCGGTATAGGGAATACCATAGTTATCGTCAAGAATGTTTGCCGTGGGCATGCACGTGCCAGAAGGGCAACCAAAGTGGTTCCAACATAGAGATCTTCGAAAGGTCACGAGGCGCGCACGTGCGCACTTGTTTGTCAAACTGAAAAAGCGTTTATGCACGCTTGTTTGTTATTGACTCCAAACAGTTTCAGGTCTAGATTGAACAACATAAACATTCTGAGGAAATGAGAGATCTTTGTCAATTGCAAATTCGATATCCTGAGGTTTGCCGTCGTAATTTTTCTCTATATGTATGGCAATCTCAGCGAGTTTGATAATCTCTTCATTAGTCAAGCATTGTTGTTCCTGTCTTTCTGTAAGAATATCAGCGTAAATCATTCTCACCAAATTTGTGTCATGTACATATTCTACAGTTTTCTTGGCAATCCTTTTTTCTAAGATTTCTAGCGTTTTCTTCTTTACTATGTATTGGTCAGGAGTGGTGGAGCCTGATACGACTGACTGTCCAAATCCCCAGTTGGCTTCAATAACTATTTGATCGCGCTCTCCTGTCAGCGGGTTCAACGAGAACATAACTCCAGCGGCTCTCGCATTAACCATTTCTTGTACGCCAACGCTCATAAGTACTTGCTCATCTTTCAAGCCCACTTGTGTTCTATAGATGATGGCTCTTGGCGTGAACAGGCTGGACCAGCATTTCAGTGTGGTCTCGATAAGTTCCTTTGGTCCTCTAATGTTTAGATAGCTTTCATGCTGTCCGGCAAAAGAGGCATCAGGTAGATCTTCAGCTGTTGCACTCGATCGGACGGCTACAAAGAATCTTTCTTTTTTTATTTTCTTAGTGAGTACACCATAGGCTTTCTTGATTGCTTTTTCAATTTTGACTGGTATTGGAGTTGATTCAATGAGTTCTCGGATGTCTCTTGAAGCTTTCTCAAACTGTTGGAGGTTACTCAAGTTAGTGGTAGTTTCACTAATTGCTTTGCGTATTCTGCTTACAATGCTATTCTCGGTAATGAACTTCTTGTATGCATAGGCTGTGACTGCAAATCCTGGAGGAACAGGTATCTCTGCGTTGAGCAATTCACCAAGATTTGCGTTTTTACCTCCAACAAGAGAGACGTTTTCTTTTCGTAAATCTTCGAACGGTATGGTGAGTTTCAATAGTGCTCCGTCTTTTCAATTTAGGTACTTCCTGGTTAATAAAGACGCGCGCACAGCTTATCCAATCAAAAATCCACTTGTTTTGGAAGAAAAATCAGTCTTGGAATCAATCTACCAGTCCAGCGGAGTTTAGTTTTAATTCATGTATGAAATAATTTTTGACTAGGTTGGAATTGGTCTAAAACAAGCGCGAATTGAAAAACACTTAGATACTTTAATAAAGAGTTAGAAATAACTAGTTTTTCTAATTCAGAAGTATAGGTTGGTTCGGGTATTGGGTGAAGAAGCTATTGTTTATTGGGTCGGAGCGGCGATATTTGGATTCACCTCATTGATGTTTGCTGCACTAGAAAAGCGAAGACATGGTGAGGAACTGGTTTTCGGATCTAATGTCTTTGTAAGTTTTATCACAACGATTTCGTACGTAGTTATGGCTTTGGCGCTGGGTACTACCGTTGCAGAGAATGGACAACCAATCTATTGGACAAGGTGGCTTTTCTACATCGCCAGTTGTAGCATACTGACGCTGGACATCGCCTTCATCGCACGAAAGCCAGCTTCCAAAAAGGTTGAAGTCGCGTTATTCACTGGACTCACAATGTTCTGCGGTTTCTTGGCAAGCATAATTGTCACAGTTGATCGTTGGTGGTTCTTTGCTCTAAG
>Ga0209635_10002056_pt1 | contig 15306 bp, 15 predicted proteins | sample DeeMarSWOR230_32_FD_187463 | JGI IMG/M metagenome (GOLD analysis project Ga0209635, IMG submission 187463) | Marine sediment microbial communities from White Oak River estuary, North Carolina - WOR-2-30_32 (SPAdes) (version 2) | ecosystem: Environmental > Aquatic > Marine > Intertidal zone >... | reverse complement strand
TTTAATTTAATTAAACTAAAAACCTTCCTAACAATATTTTTTTGCATAATTATTCTTAACTTCTATTTTCTATATTTTTTATAACTAATAATGGATTTATATTGAAACAGCCAAATAACACTAATAATACGAAAATAGGAAAACCATAAATTAAAATTGAAATAAAAGGAATTGCTAGAAATATAATACTAAATAGATGTCTACGAATAAAATTGAAGAAAAAACGCTTAATAAAAAGGGCAAGTGCAACTGAAATCACAACTGGTAAAAAGAGAATTCCTAAAATTCTACAGATAATTGGATGGTCTGAAAAATCTAGTTTAGATATTAAATTATTGTTCATTTCTTCCAAAACTGAAATCCGATTAGATAATTTCTCATCATTTGCAATAATGTTTTTTAACTCAATGAACAAATCTGGATTAACAATTTTAACAGATTCCACAATATCTAATGATTCTTCTTCCCCAAGAATATCCTTTATTTCTAAACCATTGTTATAATTTGTTTCAAGATACTCATAGGTCATTTCAGGTTTAGTAAAAAGTATTGATTTCAGAAGTTTTGGATTCTGTGAACTAATTTTTTGAACTTCATTTTTACAATCATAATAATTTGAAATTATATTGAGCTTATTTTCATTTAAAAATTCTTTTACCTTTGGATTATTTGATATTTCAATAATTGTTTGAAATAAATACTCTTTTGCTTCCTCAAAATCAACATTATTATAATTTGATGTTTTTTCAACAGATGTTGTTTTTTCTGCAATGATTGGTTGATAACTAACACAAATAAATAAGCCAACAATACCCAAAGCAAGGGTTTTTACTAACCATTCTTTTTTCATTTTACCTCCCCCTTATAAAATAATCATCTGATATTAAGTATTTAAAATCTATGTTAAAAATTATTATAAAATGAGGGCAAATGTGATGTTAAACTTCTATTTAATAAATAACATCATAAATATATTTGTAAAATCCATGCGTTTTTTAGCTTCTAGTCTATTTTAATATTGTTGATGAAAAAATCTGTGAACTTTTTTTCTCCACTTAAGAAAATCTACCGGTGTTGTTGGATATTCTAAATATAAAGCTCGTGCTTTTTCCATACGGGTCTGCATTCTTCTTAATGAAACTAATAATTTTGGATATTTTATCAATTTTCTGGCCATTTTTAATTTAGTAACAAAACCAGCATCAAGCTTTCCATGCTCAATAGCGTAAAGTATATCCTCATCTGAAAGAATTTTTAATCCCAATAACTTATTCATATCCATGTCAGTTAATGATGATAGAAATTCTCGAAAGACCTGCCCTCCAGCTTGGATAAAACCATATTGATTGTTATATTTTATATTATATTCCCATAATGATTCCATACTTGTATCTCTTTTTTCAAGCGCCTTACGTATTATATCTGCAGCAATTTTTCCTGCAAACAAAGAAGGACCTATTCCTCCACCGCTAATCGGATTTACCTGACAGGCGGCATCACCTATGGCTATAAACCCATTTGCTACCATACAATCTAGTGGTCTTCTAGCTGGAACAATCCCGCCACTTTTCCATGTAATTTTCCCTTTTTTAAGATAAGGATGAAGTGGTAAAAGCTTTGAATAGAATTGTTTTCGTGGATTTGGATAACCTGGTACTCGAAGTATACCAATACCAATATTTACATTTCTAAGATCCCGACATCCAATCCAATAAAATGCACCAGGTGCTACATCCTTTGAAAAATATGCTCGAACAAACAACTCATCTAAATCATAGTCAAAAATTCTGGTCTCACGATAACAAATTGCTGTATCTTTATTTGCTACTTTTTCTGAAACCCACCATGATTCAGGAAGTTGATTTCTTATACTTGCAAATATACCAGAACAGTCAACAACAATTTTTGCTTCTAATTCTTTAGTTTTTTCCTTTTTATTGCTTACTACCACTCCAGAAACTTTTTTTGAATCACCATGACCTTCAAAAACAGGGGAAAGAGCAATAGTCTCGTTTAATAGTTTAACACCTTCATTTAAAGCTGATTTTACAAGATACTGATTAAATTTATATCTATTTATTCCTCTTCCTTCTGCTTGAGCAGCTATTTTTGATTTAAGATCTGGAGCAACTAGCTCTCCTTTGGTAATTTCACGAATAACAAAATCTCCTTCTGGAAGTGGTAGGCTCAATCTTTTAAATTCGTGTTTTTCAAGGCCATCACCACAGGTTTTCTCCCCAATTTTTTTTTGAGATAAACGTTCGACAACAAGTGTATCTAACCCTAAAGATGATAATTCTTTTGATACAGTTGCACCGGCTACATTCATGCCAATAACGATTACATCGGTTTTTTCAATCATATTAAAACACCTTATTTCCAAATTATAATCTTACATTATCAATAATAAGATTTTGAATATGTGATCTTGTATAAAGAATACAGATATTTACAAATTTCTGAAGTGAAAGTAAAGATGTTGTAAAGATTTCTGCTTATTGGGTGAATATCAATGGATTTACGATAAGAGTTTAAGAATAAGTTTTTATAAACAAGTATCTGTTTATGATAAGATAAAAAAGGGAAAGTTTATGTGTTATAGATACAGTGTACCAGGTCCTGATACTGTTAAAAAAACTTTTCAGGTTAAACTAGGTGGAAAATTTGAAAGAAGATATCATGTTGGTGCTTTTGAAAATATTAAATTACCGGTTATTACAAATGAAAATCCAAAACAGGTTCAACTGTTTAACTGGGGTCTTATACCATTCTGGGTAAAAGATGAAAAAACAGCTAATGAAATAAAACAAAGAACAGTTAATGCCAGAGCTGAATCTATTTTTGAAAAACCAGCTTTTAGAATGTCTGCGGAAAGGAAACACTGTCTTGTTCTTGCAGATGGCTTTTTTGAATGGAGATGGTACAGAGGTAAAAACTATCCTTATTATATAAAATTAAAAGAGCGAGATGCCTTTGCAATAGCTGGTTTATGGGATTGCTGGACTAATAAATCAAATGGTGAGCAGATTTACTCTTATACCATAATAACAACTGAAGCAAATCCTTTGATGGCCATGATTCATAATAAGAAGAAAAGAATGCCAGCTATACTTTTTCAAAAAGATGAACAAAAATGGGTAAATAATTCAATTACTAAACAAGAATCTGTTGATATTTTGAAACCCTATGATGAAAATGAAATGACAGCTTACACGATTTCCAAGTTAATAACAGCTAAAGATGCAGATGTTAATACACCAAGTGTTTTAAAGCCGTTTCAATACAATAGTTTAGAGCCTTTACCTAGTCAAAAAAGCCTTTTTTAATACTTTTAATCACCTTATTTAATATTTTATATATTTTCTTTTTCTTATCAATATTTAATTATTATGACAATCGATGATAAAATTAATAATATTAGGCAGTACTTAGATGAAAATACCTTAATTTCTGATAAAAAAATTTTCGAATCAATCTTAGATATTCTAAAAAATATAAGCGAAGAACTTGATGAGTTAAATGAGTCTATACATTTTTAATAGTAGAAAATATTGAAATATTGAAAATACTATTTGTTAATGCTGATTTAAATTGAAATGTGATGTAGTTGTTGTTGGGGCAGGACCTGCAGGTTCTACAGCTTCTATTTTTCTTGCAGAGAAAGGCTTTAAAGTTATAATGGTTGATAAAGCTAAATTCCCAAGAATAAAAGCATGCGGTGGCGGTATACCTGTTAGCGTTTTTAAAAGATTACCATTTTTAAAAAAATATGATCTAGTTGATTGTTACTCTTATGGAGGGTTTGTTTATTCTTCTTCTTTAAAAAGTTGTGCAAAGTTAGAATCAGCAGATCCTGTAGTAGCATTTGTTTCTCGTGATGCTTTTGATCATAAACTAGCTTTAATTGCAGTTGATCATGGTGTAGAGTTTTATGATGGAAAAAAGGTAAAAGACATTCATTTTTCTGATGATAAGGCAAAGGTTATTTTGGATGATGAAACTACTATTGATTCAGATGTTGTTGTTGGTGCAGATGGTGTGTCAAGCATAGTTGCTCAAAAAGCAGGCCTTGCATCTAAAAACAAACTGGTAAATGTTTGTATATTTCAAGAATACAAACTTAATGAGAAAATACTGAGTGATTACACAACTGAAAAACATTTATGTCATATACATATGGTGTTTAATAATATTCCAGGTTATGCATGGTTATTTCCTAAAAAAGACTGTTTTAACATTGGTATTGGTGAATTTATAGTTTTAAAAAAACATAGTTTAAAAATAAACCTAGTTGATGCCTATAAATCTTATTTTAATTTATTACAAAAAGAAAAACTGATTCCTCATGACTTGAAAACAGGTAAAGTTAAAGGTGGATGTGTTCCTTTATATCTTCTTAAAAAAACATATTCTGACAGAGTTGTTCTTTGCGGAGATGCAGGTGGTTTTATTAATCCTGTTAGTGGTGGTGGTATTTATTATGCGATGGTTAGCGGAGAAAATGCTGCATCTGTTATTCATAATGCCTTTGAAAACGAAAATTTCAGTTCATCTTTTTTATCTAACTATCAGAATCTTTGGATGAATGAGTTTGGGAAAGATTTAAGGACTTTATCAAGGATATCAAATATCTGGTTAAAAAATTCAGAAAAGTTTATCAAAATTATTTCAAAGGATAGTAGATTAATTGATATAGCATCTGGTTTTTTATATGGAAATCTTCGTATGCGTGACTATAGAGGTAAAATAATTAGTTACTACATCCAGGATAGAATAAAAGACGCGTTAGGTTTACTATAAATAATTCAAATTAGAAGAAACTCTTACTGGAATTTTCTGAATGACTTAAAAAAAATTTTTTCTTAAACTTGGCTTTGTACAATAAACCGGGCTAATGTTTAAACTGCATATTATATACCCATTTTGCACAATAATTTTGTTATTATTTAAAATAATATCAACAATGCAACACCACAGATAAATAAACCTATAAAACCAATTATCCATCTTGCGAACATAATCCAAAAATAAAATGAATCTTTTTCATTATCTGCAATGTCTGATGGAAAAATAGGCCACCAATAACCCCCAATTTTTTTAGTTAACACTCCCTTCAAAACATTAAACAAACATACAAATGAAAATAATAGACAAACAGCTGCTAAAACATCAATCATAAACTCATTATACAATCAAGTTTAACTTTAAAAAGATGTAGTTTATGACTAATTAAAATTTATTCGACTACATTAACAAAAAATTGAAAATGATTATTGTACAAAAATAAAGGTTGTTAAATAATGATAGCATTTAATATACAAAGCCCTTAAACTTAATTTTTATTTTTAAAACAAAATTATCTATATTTTTATTTTTTTAAAACAGATATTTAATTATTTTTTTATAAGATAATAAGTGATTATTTAATAATATTATTATTAATTAATTTATGAAACATAGAAACTTATATAGATATCTTTAGTAATATATTATATCCTATTAATACTTCATGGGGAAAGGTAAAATGTGTAATAAAATATTTGGACTAGCATTATGTTTATTATTTATTTTACCATATATACCAGTAACAGGAGCAACAGATCAAAATCCATCTGGAAGATATACAGATTGTTATATAGTATCCTCAGGGTTAATCTATAACCGATTATCAATAGGATTATTCAAAATAGGAAATAAAGCTTTCATAATATACATAAATGTAGGATATACGGAAAATAGTATAACATCAATATATGATGATGAAAACGGAAATCTTATTTATCAAATACAAGGGACACATAATGTTATTCTTTTAATTTTCAGAGGAAATTATAGTTATATTAAAAATCAGAATGGAACTACTTTTTTAGGCCTAGAAGGATATACTATTATTGCAAAAATCTAATTCTTTTATTACAAAGAATTTAGATAATAAACTATAATTTTTTTAAAAATTTGAAAATGTAAACATATTCTTGATTTTAACAATAAAAAAAACTTTAAAGTTTTTATAAAAAAAGATTATACATCAACCTTGCATTTTCAAGCATAGCATGATTATTATTAAAAAAAACATAAATTTTTTCTGGATTACCATATGTTATTTTATTTTTAATTTCTAAAAGCTCATCTTTATTGTAATTATGTGAATACCAATCAGTTCTACCATGAATACGTTCATAAACAATCTTTTTACTCATAATAGTATCAGGCATATTTGGTGCATCTATACTTACAATTAAAATACCTTTTTTCTTACCCCATTGTATAATCTTATCATCAAACATAGAATTATTTCTAAATTCAACACAAATCTTTTTACAACCAAATTCATCAATAAACAGATCAAGAGCATCAATGTTATTAAAACGAGGTGGTAACTGCAATAAATAATAGTGAATACAACTTTCCAATGGTTTGAAAATATTTCTAAATCTTTCAAAAAGAATATAAGATTCTTTATTTAATTTTTTAAAATGAGTAATAGAGCGATGAACCTTAACTACCCAAGCAAGTGATTTTCCTTTCTTTAACCATGATTTGATCATATTTGGATAAGGGAATCTGTAAAAACTCATATTTAGTTCAATAGCATTCAGACCAGAATAATTAACATACCAATCTAAAGAATTTTCTTCATTCCAACTGTATGCCCAACCTGAAGTCCCAATAAATACTTCCATAATCAATTAAATAAAAAGAAAGAGCCTATACTTATTTTTTTTCAAAATTCTAATTTTACATTAAATTTTAGATTATATAAAGAAAATAATAATTAATAAAATTCAATAAGAATTGTCTTTAATTAACTTATAATAAAATATTATTAAATAATTAATATTACTTAATTAAAATAATTTATTATAAAATATATAAAGAATAAAGTAATTATTTTATACTAAAAATTAATTATTATAATAAAGCTATTAGTAGATTATATTAATATGAAGATACATAAGTATTTTAATAATATAAAAAACGGGAGTTTTAATGAGCAAAGATATTTTAAAAATAAATAAAAATTTGAAGACAAAAAATATAGTATTTTGGATATTTTTAATTTTAATATTATCTAGTATACCTTTAATACAGGGTTCTAATGAACAATCTGAAAAACAAATTATGTTAATTTATCATTTTGAAAATCCAACTATTAATGAAATAAACATTAATGGAGATTCCTACGATAGAATTTCTATTAAAGATTGCGTAACTGCAAGTAATGCTGGCCAACCAAATATACCTTCTAAAGGAGCTTACATCCTTCTTCCCCCGAATTCAAAAGTTGATGATATACAAATTGTAACTGGTAATGAACAATTTATTGGAGAAGGATTTAATATTGATCCTGTTGAAGTACCAATTCCAACAACCTATACTTCAATTCCTCAAAAATTATCTGCTAACCAAGAGATTTACGGCTCAAATGAGTTTTATCCTGGCAAACTCTACACAGAGATTGGAGTTTACGATTTTCGTGGTTATAAAATCCTTGTACTTTTACTCCATCCAGTTCAGTATAATCCAGTAACAGGTGAGATACATTTCTATGAAAACATGTTAGTAAATGTGAAAACAAGTTTTGATGATACAGAAACTAATTTATTTAGAGGTTTTCAACAAGACAAACAAGATGTTATGAAAAAGGTTGATAACCCAAATGTTGCTAACCAATATATAAATGAAATGACGCCTTTATCTACTTCTACTGATAGCTATGATTTACTTATTTTAACAACAGATTCGCTAAAATCAGGTTTTGAACCATTAAAACAAGTCCATAATGTAACCGGTGTTAGTACGGTAATCAAAACTCTAACTGATGTTGGAGCAAGTGATCTTGAAAGTATCCGAAGTTACATCACTAATGCATATTTGAATTGGGGAATTGAATACGTTCTTATAGGTGGCGATGATGGTGTTGTACCTGCCCCAATACTCTGGGTTTCAGGAATGGATGAAAACACTACCTACTATTATACTTACATGCCTTCTGATATTTATTATGCGTGTCTTGATGGAACGTACAACTATGATGGTGATAACATGTGGGGAGAACCTAATGATGGAACAAACGGAGGTGATGTTGATCTGGTTGCCGAGGTGTATGTCGGTCGAGCTTGTGTTGATAATATAGCAGATGTCAATAATTTTGTCGCAAAAACAGTATCATATATTAACAAAGATCCTGAGGATGAATATCTTAGCAAGGTTTGTTTGGCAGCAGAATACCTAGGAGACTACGGTATTGCGAGCTACGGAAGTTCTTATATGAATCAACTTATAGATGGTTGCTCTGATGACGGATATACCACAGTTGGCATACCAAGTAACAACTATACTATTACCCAACTGTATGATTCACCTAGTAACTACTGGGATTACACAGAGTTAATTACGATTATTAACAGCGGTGTTCACATAATCAACCATCTGGGTCATGCTTATTACAATTACAATATGAAAATGTATCTTTCTGATGTTGATGACCTTACTAATCCTTCTAACAAAGCTTGCTTCATATATTCGCAGGGCTGCATGTCTGGCGGTTTTGATAATCCAGACGGATATGATTGCATTGCGGAGAAATTCACCACAAAAACCAGTCATGCTGCATTTGCAGGCATATGGAATGCACGTTATGGCTTTTTCTGGTCTTACAGTACAGACGGAGATTCTCAAAGATTTCATCGACAGTTCTGGGATGCTGTTTTTGGAGAAAATATAACTCAAATTGGTAAGGCAAATCACGATTCAAAAGAAGATAATCTAGCTATAATTGATAGGTCTTGCATTCGGTGGGTTTATTATGAAACCAACCTTTTCGGAGATCCCTCTTTATCCTTCTTTGAGGTCGAGCAACAACCACCACCTAATAATCGTCCTGATAAACCAACTATCTCAGGTCCCACAACGGGTAAACCTAATATAGATTACAATTTTACCTTTGTTACGACAGATCCGGACAACAACAATGTTTATTATTTCATTGATTGGGGAGACGGCAACTATAGTGGTTGGGTAGGTCCATATCCATCGGCCTTGGAAGTAGTACTAAATTACACTTGGTATATAGGTGGTAAACACACCGTTAGAGTTAAAGCAAAAGATATATTCAATGAAGAAAGCGATTGGGAAACACTAGAAATTGATTTACCAAGAAACATCATATCAATAGGCATGAATTTCTTGAAATTCTTGGAAATAATATTACATCATTTTCCAATATTTCAGCATTTGATAAAATAATAAATTTTTTTATCTTTTCAAAATAAGTTGTAAAATTAAAATACAAAATTTTAAAAAAATATGATTAAATAATATACTTAAACACAAAAGGACGTACTTAGTATATTATTTTGTTTTTAGATAATCAAAGGAATCAATGTTTTAACAAATTCATTATCACTGGAAAATAATTTGCAAGTTTTTGTAATAGTCTAAGCAAAAATGAATTAATAGAAGCTCTGTTTCTAGGTATTGTAACTGATAACGGATCTGACCAGGGACTTACCTGTCCATCTGTATCCTTTGCTTTTACTTTTATTTGATATGTTCCTTTGGCAGTCCATGTATAATTTGCACAGGCTGTTTCACCAGAATTAAATGGTCCAACCCAACCACTATTATTGCCATCACCCCATTCAAACCAATAATATACATCATCGCCATCTGGATCCGTAGTAGTTGTACAAAATGTATATTCTTCACCAACATTTCCTTTTTCTGTACCAGATGGTTTTTCTGGTTTATCTGGGGCTTCACCTAGAACAGTAACATGAATTATTGGACTGTACCACCAATCTTTACCTACAATTGTTTCTAAACCATCAGATCCGTAAAGTTCTTCATAATACGTATCACTTATTCGTTCTTTTATAAGTCTTGAATAAGGATTGCCACCATATACATCAGGACGTAGTACATCAGCATATGCTTGATCTACTTGTGCTGTTACTACAAAATAATATTCACCTGGTGAACTAAGAGTTATATTCTCACTGTATTTTACACCATTAGTTACACCACTTTCTGCATTTTCCCAACCTGTTCCACCATAATAATCACCAGCATGCTCATTATAATCAACAGTTGTATGTTCAGGGTTATTTATTGGATCAGGATCCTCACCCCATTGGATAAAAGTATGATCAACAACAAGACTGCCATTTACTTGCCAAATAAATGGAACAGATTCTCCCAGCTCAACCTCTGAATCATCCTCAATAGTACCTGATTGCCACATTATATATGGTTGAGCTAGATCAGTTTGATGTAATATTACACGACGAACCTCAGCACCATATCTATGAACAGTATCATTACCAAATGATGTTTCTGAAGGATTTTTTATAACTGACATTTCAGGGGAAACCCAAATGATTCCTGCACCAGGATAATTGCCCCATGTTTCATCATGTACATAAGGATCCTCTACAGGATTTTTCAAAACATCAGCACCATAAGCCCAAGGACCAATTCCTCCATTTACCGTATATCCAACTGTACCAGGAATAGTGCCAATGCTATATTTATCAAGATTTCCACCATAATCACCAATATAGTTGCCTAATCTAAGACTTGATACATCAAAGAAGCAAAAATCAGGAGGCGCATAATTATAGGAATATCCTGTAACCGGGCTTATTCCATATATATTACTATGAGTGGAACCCCATGGATAGAGCAGTTCTCTTACACCTCCATGGAAATCCATGCCCAGTCTTATTAGATGGTTATCGATAAATGCCCGCAGTGTTTTTCCATTTACACTAGCCCAAATACCACCAGTTGGATAACCCGGTCCATCTAAATCTGCTTCCCTGTTTAAATCCCAGCCATTACCATCATAGCGCTGTGGACCGTGATCAAAACCATATGGATTATGTGAAACCTCAAAATATATTTCACGGTTATTTATGATCCATTGCAGATAATCCCTTGAATATTCGCTATTTGTCTCATCAGTAAATGCCATGCGCATAAGCCAATCAGTAAACCAGTACATTCCTATTGTTCCAACTGTTTCATCACCATGAGGACTACCTAAGAAAAGAACTTCTGGTTTATGCAAACCCAATGCTTCATTTGTTATTCTAACATAATATAAATCATAACCACCTGTTACAATACCTGTATCATATAACTCATTTGCTTTGAAAACTTTCAGGTATTGAGGATATTCTGACTCTAAGGTCTGATACCAACTAACTAGTTGTGCATAACTGGTAGGTTTATGATACCAGTCAGGTGCTAAAAAATTTCCTATTGAACCTTGTTCTATTACTGAAATATTATTTTCATTATTGTAATTTATAGAATAACCAGTTGTCAAACTAGCACTAATCATCATTATTAAAACAAATGATGATAATAAAATTAACAAAGGCCTGTTTCTCATAATCAAATTCCCCTTAATTAACATATGTTAATATATTATTTCTATAAAAATCTTCGTTTTTTAAAAAATAAAGCATTTTTAGAAAAAATTCTTAAATTACATAAAAGAAAATATTTTTTTAAGCAAACCCTGTGAAACAGCCAAATCCAAGTAGTAATTGTGGTCCTATTATACTGTTAACTCCAAGATCAGCAAAGTTTATCATTAATCCGTCAAAAAGAAAAGTTCTTATTCTATGAAGTCCAAATCTCACAGTTGGAAATCCAATTATAAATGGAATAAGTCGGCTGGTTGCTGAGAAACCAAATAAGTATTGTATAAAAACAGGTCTAATCATTTTACCAAAGAATGATTCAAAATCATAAAATGGAATAAAGGTAATACCAATACCAATACTGATAAGTGGTTGTTTAAAAAGAAAAACAGGACTAATCAATCTTTTAATTAAGGATAAAACAAAATTCTTTACTTCTTCCTTTGGAAAATCATCTCCTATAAAATCAGCAATCAAATCTATTATTTTATTAATAGCATTATTAAGTAAATCCCATTCACAATATGAAATATTTACACCTTCGTCACTATTTTCACTTCTTGTTTTATTAACAATTTCCAGAAAATTATCCATCTCATTATTGAATTTTATTAAATCTTCCTCTGTTACTTTAATTTCAACTAAGTAGTTATTATCAGTTACTCCTTTCATTAATACAGTCATTTTTTTTGTTTTTGTTTCAGGAGCATCTGCTCCTATAGCTGGTGATAATGCTAAACCAAAAAATAATATTACCACCGCAATTGATATAATCGTTTTTCTGTTATCCAACATTTAATTTAACCTTCCCGCCTATTTAAAACTGGGCTTAATTTTATTACATAATGTGTAATAATAGCTATTACTATATACTTAATAATATATAAATTTTATGATAATAATATACTTACCAATTTTAACAAATAATGCAAAACATTTTTATATTCTAACTGCTAATATAGTATATATAAAGGGAGGAAAACATGAAGGAAAGTAATTACTTAAAGAAAATTTTTATAATAGGGGCTGTTTTATTAATAATGCTATCTGCCTTACCAGTTAGCTTAAGTAGCAGTTCTAATTTTGAAAAAAAACAAATTACAAGTACACCTACAGCAGATCATTATGTAAATAGTGTAGTAATAATCATAGGAAAATGTAACATGGTACAAGGTCCTATTTTTTGGATGTGTGGTTTATATATTCCTTTTATAAAAAGATCATTTTTTATAAGAGCAAGTGGTGAAGAAGGTGAACAGTTAAATGTTATTGTACGTGGTAATAAGTTTGCAGCTTATATGGACAATGAAGATATAATAGTAGATATAAATAGAGCACATGGTATATTGTTTTACGGTCAAAAATCCATATTAACAAATAGCTCTAGAATATTTGCTAGATGTAAAGCTGAAAATATCTGGATAACAACCTATGATTAAAATGATAAAAATTTTAAGATAAGTAGATATTCATTAATTTAAACTCTATAAAAAATATTTTATTTTAATAATAAATTTAATAATCTTAATATAGGTATTAAAAATATAAATAGCTTGAATTATGGAAATAGCAACATTTGGAGCAGGATGTTTCTGGGGTGTTGAAGCTGCTTTTCAAAAGATAAAAGGAGTAATAAAAACAACTGTTGGATACATGGGTGGAACAACAAAAAATCCTTCATATGGGGATGTATGTACAGATAAAACAGGACATGCTGAAGTTGTGCAGGTTCAATTTAATAACAAAATAGTAAAATATGAAGAATTACTAGATGTTTTTTGGAAAATTCATGATCCTACACAACTAAATAGACAAGGATTTGATTTAGGAACTCAATACCGCTCAGTTATTTTTTATCACAATGAAAAACAGAAAATATTAGCAGAAAAATCAAAAAATAAACAAGAAAAATCTAAAAAACCAATTGTTACAGAAATAGTACCTGCAAAAGAATTCTACAAAGCAGAAGAATACCACCAAAATTATTTAAAAAAACAGGGTAAAGTAAGTTGCAAAATATAAAATAATTTTTTTATTTTTTCTTTTCAAATTTTAAAGCAATTGAGTTAATGCAATATCTTAGACCTGTAGGTTTAGGACCATCATTAAAAACATGACCTAAATGACTACCACAAACACTACAGAGAACCTCGGTTCTAACCATACCAAGACTACTATCTAATTTTAAGTTAACACTATCTTCAGATAATACAGCCCTAAAACTAGGCCAACCACTACCAGAATCAAATTTTTTATCAGAATTAAAAAGAGGATTACCACATCCTACACAAAGATAAACACCATCGTCTTTATTATTTACAAATTTACCTGTAAAGGGTGGCTCTGTGCCTTTTTTTCTTAAAACATTATACTCTTCAGGTGTTAAAATTGTTTTCCACACACTTTCAGATCTTATTACACGTTTTTTATTCGTCATATTAAAGATAAAATTATTTTTTTCCTATTTATAATTATAGCTTATTAATTCACACAAGAATAATACCTGGAATTGATCAGGTATTTCTATTACCGTTTCGGTTTTTACAAAGTTACCAACAGATGGTGCATAAAATACAGAACCAAATAAACCCCAAACAAAACCTATATTATAAGCATTAAAATTTCCTGCTCCAACAGATATATTTTCGGAGTTAACATTATAATCAAACATTGGAAGATTAAAGGTTTCTTTACAAAAAATTTCATTTGGAATATCACCAATAAATAAACTTAATATCTGTAAAACGATAGATCCAAACTTAATATTAGTAGAGATACTGGTTTCATTTATCATACCTTCTTTTCCATCATATAATGGAAAATCAATAACCGGGCGAGGTGTAATTTGAATAACATTAATTGTAATAGTCAAAGGAAAAGGAATCGGAATTTGAATTTGAGGAGAATATTCTGTAAGTAAAACGATTCCTTTAATAACAATGTGTAACTCTTCAACAGCTAAATCACTTTGTCTAAATTTAATATCTCCTGAGATTTTAGTAAAAAGTAAATTTCCCTTAAGCACTCTTCCCTCCCCACTTTCAAAACGAAAAGTTCCCTTAATTCTACCTGATAAACCTAATATATAGGATGAGCCGGGATAACCAATTAATTCAACAATTAAATCATCAATAGAAGTATCAAAACCTATTAGTGCACCAGATGCAGTGAAATTAGCTTGAAATCTATTAACATCATAAGTCCATGAATTTCCAATATCCCAGACAGGAGCATTATCATCTAATGAAACATATTTAATATCTTTCATAGAATCGGGAGTTACTAATCCTTTAACATTAGGTAAACCAATAATTATAAAGGTACATATCAACACGTATATCTGATTTTTCATAATCTGTTCTAACTCCCTATATATATAAATAACAATTGATATTTAAAAAGATTTTGCAGTATATTTAGTAATAGTTATGTAACCCTTTGAATAATACATCTTCTGTGAATATGGTAAAAAAACCATTACTTGTAATTGAACATTGTGAACCTTTTCTATCTGAATGGCTATTACTTGAATATAAACACTCTGTAAAAATATGGGGAAAAAACACTGTATTTACAAATGTAACAGAAAAAAAATTTATTAATATTTTAAAAACTATTGCAAAAACAGAAAAAAAGAATGTAAAAGAGTTTTTAAAAAATAAAAATTGTATTGTGTTAGACCCACAATCAAAAAAAACATTAAAAACAAACGATTTTACAAAACTGGATGCTATAATTATTGGTGGAATACTAGGATTCGAAAAACCAAAAGGACGAACAAAAAAATTAATCAGTGATAAATATAAATTTCAAACAAGAAATATAGGAAAAATACAATTAACGATAGATGGTGCAGTTTATGTTGCAAAAG
>Ga0209635_10002055_pt1 | contig 15313 bp, 9 predicted proteins | sample DeeMarSWOR230_32_FD_187463 | JGI IMG/M metagenome (GOLD analysis project Ga0209635, IMG submission 187463) | Marine sediment microbial communities from White Oak River estuary, North Carolina - WOR-2-30_32 (SPAdes) (version 2) | ecosystem: Environmental > Aquatic > Marine > Intertidal zone >... | reverse complement strand
CTGGAAACGTGACATGGTCGAGATGTTGTGACACTCGCAAACGAAAGGGCGAGTTAACGGGGAATACAAAAGTCGACCTACATCAACGCGCCAGTCCTCGACCCGACTATGGTGAGAATGAAATTTCTGGATCATATAATTCTTTTGAGAAGAAAAAAGAGCTGATAACTCACTCGAGCTGTCAGCCCTTTGGCTATATTGGGCGTTTCTTCCAAGTTTATCCTATTATGTTCACAACATGCAACCTATTCAAAAGGTTCAGTTGGTGGAATTTCCTCGAAGAGATGTTCAGCAAGAAGGATAAGGTCCAAGATATCAACAATACCATCTCCGAAAGGTCGTGGAGCAATATCATAGAATGGCTCATCGGTGAGCCAGTAGTCTAACATCAAGCATATATCGGTAGCGTCAACAATTCCATCGCTGTTAAAGTCAACCACAAGAGGATTTAGGTCATATTCTTCTACCGTTGAAATAGAGTTGTGAGGTGGAAATCGTACCGATCCTCCAATAGCATAGATATTGCCGTTCACCACGCTGGTAGAAAGCAATCCCCTTGCCGTGGGCATGTCGACTTTAATGTTCCAGGAGTCTGCGATCGGGTCATACTCTTCCACCGTCTTCAAAACTGGTCCCGTCCCACTGGATGAACCCCCGATAGCATAAATCCTCCCATCAACTACACTGGTGCAAAGACAGTCCCTTTCGGTCAACATATCAGCTTTCCTCGTCCAGGTATCCGTCTCTGGATCATACACTTCTACGATTGAAACACCACGTCCGAACAACGAGCCTAATAAACCTCCAATGGCATATATCTTCCCGTCCACGGCACTGGTGGAGAGAAAGCACCTGGCAGTTGGCATATCGGCTTTGTTTGTCCAGGTGTCGGTCGCGGGATCGTATTCTTCTATAGTGGGAACACTAAAGTCTCCAGGAAATATCCGGCCTCCAATGGCATAAATCTTGCCATTGACGACACTGGTAGAAAGAAAGCATCTTGCGGTTGGCATATCGGCTTTCCTCGTCCATGTATCGGTCTCGGGATCGTACTCATCCACGGTCGCAGTTATAGCCATCACGCCGATTGCACCTCCGATGACATATACCTTCCCATTCACTACACTGGCGGAATGGAAGTATCTCCGCGTTGGCATGTCAGATTTCTTCGTCCAGGTATCGGTTGCTGGATCATACTCTTCCACGGTCCGAAAAGCTGAGCCTTCAATGCTGTTCCCACCGCCGATGGCATAAATCTTTCCATTCACGACACTGGTGGAAAGACCCAACCTTTTCGTTGGCATGTTGGCTTTAGTTGTCCAGGTGTCTTCTGCTGCCAGACTCACGTTGGTCAGACCAGATGCCAAAACCAATAAAAGTAAAATTGTTTTTTTCATTTTATCACCTTTTAAGAAAAATTGTTGGTATTCTTTTGCATCTAAGAAGGCAGTAACATTCGCCGCTGCCTTGTCCAGCTTCTCATATCCAATCTATTCAACCAGCGGAAATTCTTCGAACAAATGCTCGGCAAGGAGGATAAGATCCTGGACGTCAACGATGCCGTCTCCGAAGGGTCGTGGAGCAATATCATAAAATGGCTCATCAGTGAGCCAGTAGTCCAACATTAAACATATATCGGCAGCATCAACAATTCCATCACCGTTAAAGTCAACCACAAGAGGATTTAGGTCGTATTCTTCTACCGTTGAGGTGCCCGTCCAAGGCCACCATACCCGAGTTCCTCCTATGGCATAGATATTCCCGTTTACCACACCTGTGGAAAGCATACCTCTTCGAGTGGGCATTTTAAGTTTTGTTATCCAGGTGTCCGTTGTCGGATTGTACTCTTCTACCGTTGAAAACACTGGTCCGCCAAAATTTACACCCCCAATAACATATATCTTACCATCCAACGCACTACTCGAAGACCACACCCTTGCCGTTGGCATATTAGCCTTCCTCGTCCAGGTATCGGTGGTAGGATCATACTCATCCACGATTGAAAGAGGGGTACCTTCAAGATTTTTTACTACGCCTCCGATGACATATATCTTACCATCTACTACGCAGGCAGTAGCTGCATTCCTTGACATTGGCATATCAGCCCTTCTTGTCCAGGTATCTGTCGCCGGATCATACACTTCTACCGTCGAAGGTGCATGCATTGCAGGAGCTGTTATACCACCGATGGCATAGATTTTTTCATCCACTACGCAGGTGCAGAGGAAAGTTCTTTTGGTTGGCATATCGGCTTTCCTTGTCCAGGTGTCCGTAGCCGGGTCATACTCTTCTACAGTGGCACCTGATACCTCTGCCCTCAGGTCACCACCGATGACATATATCTTGTCATTGACCGCACAAGCAGCATGTCCACTTCTTGCAGTGGGCATGTCGGCTTTATTCGTCCATGTGTCTGTAGCCGGACTGTATTCTTCTACTGTCGAGAGGTATGCGCCGTGTGGGGTTTTACCACCCCCGATGGCATATATCTTGCCGCCGACGACGCTGGTGGAAAGACCAAACCTCGCTGTTAGCATATCAGTCTTTCTTGTCCATGTTTCCTCTGCTGCCAGACTTACGGAAGTCATGACTATAAGCATAATTAACATTAGAATTTTAAGAATACTTCGAGTCTTCATTTTTGACATCCTTCCTGGTTTGCGGTATAGTAACTACATCCTATCTCCTTGCGGGCAAACCAACCGCTCGGAGCAGGCCCGGGCTGGTGAGCTTGTTGGCAAATCAAGTGACTTACCAGCCCTTACTTTTTACAATTCCAATCACTTTATATCTTTCTTCATTTCGTTAACTGGTCCCAGATAACGATCCAGCCAGCCAAGCACATCACCTCGAATCTGCTTGCTGAACAATCCGAGCAAACCGTGGCCACCTGGATAGACCTTGTGGTCCTTATCCTTGTCGAGTGTACCCAGGAGTTTAAACATTGGTACTTGTGAGGTCTCCACAGGAAAGTAGAAGTCCTCTTTGCCATTGATCATCAAAACGGGTGCCTTGACCCTCGGAGCGTGATTGAGCGGATCGGTGGCAGCAGGCAGCTTCATCCAGGTATAGAATCCTCCGACGACAAAGACAGCCGTCTTGAAACGGTCTTCTACTGCTAAGGCCAGAGGACCAAACGTTGCCCCGCCGCTAACGCCGTAGTAGGCAATCCGTTCTTTGTTGATATCATCTCGTGTCTCTAAATAGTCAACTGATCTTTGTATGTCCTTTGATACTTGTATGATCAAGTCTCTGAATTTTAATGGTGCATGACGAGGATCAGGCCAAGTAGCAAGACGACGTTGGAACATTCCTTTGTATACCGGGAACAACAACGCGCGACCACTGGTAATGATATGTTCAGTCCATTCTCTTTGAGGCAGATCCGTAAACTCGGGGACCCTCGAGGTTCCACCGGCCGGCCAATAGACGACAACCTGATAGGGCGGCTCAACGGATCTCGGTACAAACAGAAATGCAATGACCCGCTCACCATCATAACCCGCATCGAAAGTGATTTTCTCTTTTCGCCAGAAGGGCGAATTGTCATCGATACTTTCGACAGAGGCATTTAATGGCGTTCGGTCGTAGTCAAATTGTCGCGCTATGATCTGGTACTCCTCATCGGAACATGGCATTTCTGTTGAGTAATCTCTTATAGACCGTTGTCCTAAGGGGCTAAAGAGTGCGTCTGATACTGATCCCTCTTGTTCCGGATACTGCACACATCGGAAGCCATTGATGACAGATCGGTTCCATGGAGACCGAGAATCTCTCATTGTAAACAAATACGTCTGCTCACCCCAACCACCGCCAAGGATGTAACGATGACTATTCTCATCATCGGTAGCATTCCAACACCATTCCTTAACATTGCCCGCCATATCATATAATCCAGTTTCTCCAACACCCATATGACTTCCCACAGGAGCAGTCTCTCCTGTAGTAAAGTTACTATATGGGACAATAACAATAGATTCCCTGAAGCTTGCTGCGTGTTCCCAGTGGTGGACGGTAGGAAGACTCTTGCCAATAAATCTGGCATAGGCATCTGCTTCGAACCAACTGATGCCGGAAACGGGGTGCCTGCCCTGTCCCTCGGGATAGTTTCCTTTTTCCCATGTGGCTGGGCCGTGTTGGCCCGTTTTATCAACGAAATTACTGATAGCCTGTTCCCACGGGATCATTTTGCCTTCTTTCAGGAATTCTGATTCTCTCCAATATTCCTGATTTGTGTACCCGCCTGAATCTACAAATTCTTTAAACTGTTCATTCGTAACTTCATATTTGTCAATAAGGTGGGCCGGGCTTTTGATGGTTGTCGTTTTATCGAAAGAAGAGGATGATATCTCACACTGCCAAGCCTTAATCCACACCATTTCCCCCAAATGACCTTCCTCTAGTAGCCGGACATCGTAGGAACGGTCCGTTACACATTCGTGTGTCTTGAATCCATTTTTCTCTATCTTCCATCGATATACGCCTTGCGGAAGTGGGATATTCTCTAATGGAGAACGTCCGAGATAACGCCAGGATTCATCTATCGCGGAATATTCCCGGTAGAAGATACTCGCCCCGGCTGGAGTTGTATTAATTGAGTAATTTTTGCAGATGCGAGGCCACAAATCGGTGAGTACCGAATTCTCAGGTATATACTGCTGGGCCCTTTTAGCTAAGGAAAAGGCTGCATTATAATCCTGTCGATCGATCAGCTTGATAATTTCTGGGAGGGCTACACTTTGGGCCCACTGGACTTTCTGGGCATTAACACTTTGTCGATATAACACAGCAATCACAACAATACCGGCTAAAAGAACTGTCACCACGGTGGTAGTGACAATATATGATCTATGTCTCATCCAGAATTTCTGTGCTCGATACGCAAAGCTGGGTGAACGGGCAAGGACTGGCTCGTTCCTCAGATGACGCTCGATATCCTCGACCAGAGCATGGACCGTTTCGTATCGTCGGGTTCGATCCTTCTCCAGGCACTTCATCACGATCCAATCCAAATCACCTCGCACCAATCCTGACAAGGCCTCGGGGTTTGTCTGTCTGCATTCGGCAATCTCTGCCATAGAGTCTTTTAATGCATTTAATTTTGTGGATGGTTTGTTCGGCTCTTGTTCGCAGATTATCTTCTGTATCTCACTTAGATTTGCTTTGTGAAGCTCTTCCTTATCAAAAGGCGTCGCGCCGGTTAACAGTTCGTATAGCAAGACACCCAGTGAGTAAATATCCGTGCGTGTATCCACATCCACGTCGCTCATCTCCGCCTGCTCGGGACTCATATAGGCTGGTGTGCCAATCATATGGGCATATCGCGTGAACAGAGTTTTCTCGGTAAGCCGTTGGTTTATGGCCTTGGCGATACCAAAATCAATTACCTTGGGAACCGGTTCACCATTGTGTAGAGTCACCATAATATTCGAAGGCTTTATATCGCGGTGAATGATCCCCTTCTGGTGAGCGTGATGGATAGCATTACAGACTGACATGAACAACTTCAGCCGTTTGTTGATGCTAATCCTATTCTTGTCACAGTATTCAGTAATACAAACACCCGTAACTAATTCCATCACAAAGTATGGTCGTCCGGTTTCGGTGGAACCTGCATCGAATACCTTGGCGATATTAGGATGGTCCATCATGGCCAGTGCTTGCCTTTCAGCTTCAAAACGGGCAATTACCTGCCTCGTATCCATTCCCAGCTTAATAATCTTCAAGGCGGCTTTACGGCGAATAGGCTCTTCCTGCTCTGCCATATAGATAACTGCCATGCCTCCCTCACCGATCTTCTCCAATAGCTTGTAACGACCGATGATAGTACCAGAATCCTCCGAGACAATTGATTCATCCAGAATCACATCCGTATCGAGAATAGGAGATTCAAGGAAATCTCCTGCCTTTTCATGGGCTCCAAGCAATGCCTTAACCTTCGCTTTGAGTTCAAGATCTTTACCGCATATTTCATTGAGATATGATTCTCGATCTGATCCTTTCTTGTCTATTGCTTCAGAAAAAATAGGTTTTATGCGTCGTAGATCGCTCATAGCCAATCCAATATTTTAATTTCCTTTCATATTACAATGCGTAATCCACAAGCAAAGTGCGCCAGAATAATCAGAATTATTTGAAAAAATATAGCTTCGAAAGTAATGATTTATGAAGGCTCATCTAAACATAGCGGAATCTCATAATAGCCGCAGAAGGCTATATATTTTCTCCTATGTTAATTTCTTGATAAAGCCACGCACGTCCAAGGGCCCAATATCTGTCAACCGTACGGCGACCATATCCCATTATTGCTGCGATCTGGTTCAGTGTCAGACCCCCGAAGTAACGTAGTTTGATTACTTCGGCTAGTTTTGGATCTTCTTTGGTAAGTTTATCAAGAGCTTCGCTTACCGCGAGAATATCATCTTTGGGATCTTCAATGGCCAAAAACACTTCACTAAAATTTATTTTCTTATGTTTTCCACCATGCCGCAAACTTTGCTTACGACGCGCTTTATCAACAAGAATCCGCCGCATAGCTTCAGAAGCGGCAGAGAAGAAATGACCACGACTATCCCATTTCCGGATCTCTGTCCCCACGAGACGAAGGTAAGCTTCATGAACTAATGCAGTTGCCTGAAGCGTTTGTCCGGGTGGTTCTTGCGACATCTTCTGAGCAGCCAGAAAACGTAGCTCCTCATAAACTAATGGCAGCAGTTTCTCTGTAGCCTGTGCGCCTCCCTGTTCTATCGCGTTCAAAATGCGTGTGACATCAGTCATAATTTTTCTCGGATTAGGACGTCAAAATGTACTAACAATATTATATCAAGAATATAAAGATGACTCAAATAATGCTCATTTCTTTGAAAAGCAAACTTTTAAGATGTTGTATTACATAGACGCGATTGAAAAAGAAAGAGCCGACAATTCTCAAATTGCCGACTCTTTTATATATGCTGTTTTAATACTTTGTGTTACGGGCACACAGCTCGATTATAGATTCGAACATCATCAATCATTCCCGACCAGAATGTTCCTGCTGCTGAGTTGCTACCACAGCCAATATTCAGACCACCAATAGACCTTCCTAATCCATTTTGTGTATCTTCAGCAATGAGGATGTCATCTACATATAGTGTTCTATATATTCCATCCCAAACGAATCCAATACGGTGCCAGGTACCATCGGTGACTACTATTTCGGATTGCAGAGGAACTCCGCCTCGACCCGAACCACGTAACTCCGTTATCAGACAGCCCGATGGATCTGAGCAAAGCCAATTCGCACCTTCCAACTGGGAGATTACCACCTGTCCCGGTTCACCACCTTGAATCCAGGTGAAAATACTAAAGGGTCCACCTGCAGGATTAAGAACCGGACCAGCGATGACACAACCGTCTATCCCATCCAACTGAAGAGCACCACCTACTTGTCCGTCACCGGGCATCCATCCAGTACCACCTACAATAAGGGCGTCATTCACACCAGCGCTGTCGTAGGCAACCTCACCTTCTGCTTCGTCCAGGGTCCAGTGTGCCACCAGAGTAGGATCATCAGTAGGTTGTTTCCAACAGCTCATCAGGAGTTCCAAGTCGAGGGCATCTACGAGGCCATCTCCAAAAGGGGGTGCTATGTCAACTACTGGATCGTCCAAACCCCAGGATTCGATGAGTTTGAGGAGATCTTTGATGTCCACGAGGCCATCTCCATTAAAATCAGGTTGTGGGGGAATAAGGTTATATTCCTCCACGGTTGAAATACATGAGTTAAAAGCCGGCACTGAATTGCCCCCAATGGCATAGATCTTCCCATTGACTGCGCTGGTAGTCAAGGCCTTTCTTGGGGTTGGCATATTGTCCATCTTCATCCACGTGTCCGTCGCTGGGTCGTATGCTTCCACGCTGGAAAACGTACCTGAGTTATATGGGTGTGCACAACCTCCTATGGCGTATATCTTCCCGTTCACTACACTGGTGGGAAAAAAGCATCTTGCCGTTGGTATGGGAGCTTTTGATGTCCAGGTATTTGTCGCTGGGTCATACGCCTCCACCGTCGAAAGAAGCGATCCGCCTTGCGATGAGGTACCCCCTATGGCATAGATAATCCCATCGACCACGCTTGTAGACATTAGTATTCTTGGCGTCGGCATATCAGCTTTCCTTGTCCAGGTGTTTGTGGTTGGGTCGTATTCCTCGACTGTGCGAAGGCCCGCTATTTCCAATGCTCCGCCGATAGCATAAATTCTGCCATTTAATGCACTGGCAGATAACGCCCATCTTGGTGTCGGCATGTCAGCTTTTCTTTTCCAAGTGTCAGTTGCCGGATCATACTCTTGCACTGTACTACGACCCGCCACAGCCGTTGCGCCCCCGATAGCGTAAATCTTATCATCCACCGCGCTGGCAGAATACCAACTCACTGCGGTGAGCATGTCGGCCTTTTTCGTCCAGCTATCTGTTGCCGGATCATATTCCTCCACAGTTCGAACATCTACTCCCGGGCCGGTAGCACCGCCGATGGCATAAATCTTTCCATTCACCACGCTGCTGGTAAGACCGAATCTTGCAGTTGGCATATCGGTTTTTCGCGTCCAGCTGCCCTCTGCTGTCAGACTCACCGAAGTCATACCTATAAGCCCAGCCGCCATAATTTTAAAAATGCTTCGAGTATTCATTTTTGCTATCCTTCCTGGTTTGCAGTAAAATTATTATGTCTTACCTCCGGGTGGGCAAACCAACCACCCGAGGGCATGTAAGGGCTGGTGAGGATGTTGCTGACATCAAGCGGCTCACCAGCCCTTACAGTTTCACGGTTCAGGTCATTTCATATTATTGTTCTTCTGTCCGTTAACGGGACCGAGATAGTGGTCCAACCAACCGAGGACGTCTCCTCGAATTTGCTTCATGAACAATCCGAGCAAGCCGTGGCCACTGGGATATAGCTTGTGTTCTTTATGTTCATCAGGAATACCGAGAAATTCGTACATCGGGCGTTGGGAAGTCTTGTAAGGAAAAAGGAAATCTTCTTTGCCGTTGATCATCAAGACCGGTGTTTTGACTCTTGGAGCGTGATTAAGTGGGTCAATAGCGGGGATTATATCTTCTATCTCCAGGACAGGAAATCCTCCAACAATTAAAATAGCAGCCTTAAAACGGTTCTCTACCGCCAGTGCCATTGGTCCCATGACCGCACCGCCACTCATTCCATAAAAGGCCATTCTGTTCTTGTCGATATCCTCGCGAGTCTCTAAGTAATCAATCGATCGACGCATATCCTTCGATAACTGGATGAGCCAATCTCTGAAGGCACGGGGTTCTGTGCGTGAATCTGGCACCTCGCCAGTGCCGCGTTCAAAAGATCCCTTGTAGATCGGAAACAATAACGCTCGGCCACTTGTGATAATTAGCTCCGTGAAATCTCTCTCCGGCAGACCCTCAAACGTGCGAATGTTGAGGGGACCGGTGTCCGGCCAATAAACAACTGTCTGATATGGGGGCTCAACCGCTTTAGGTACAAATAGATAGGCAATCATGCGTTCCCCCCCATAGGCTGCATCAAAAGTGATCTTCTCCTTCCGCCAGAAGGGGCAACTGTCGTCAATACTCTCGACCACGGTATTCAATGGGGTTCGATCATATTCGAATTGCCGCTTGATGATCCGAAATTCCTCGTCAGAGCAAGGCTTTGCCGTAGAGTAATCTCTTGTTTCTGGGGGACGCTGCATGGGATCAAGAAGCACGTCTGCCAAAGATTTTTGGCCTCCTGAGTACTGTACGCAGCGAAATCCGTTGACGGCGACCCGATCCCAGGGGGACCGGAAATCTCTCGATGTAAACATAAGTGTTTGCTCACCCCAGCCGCCACCAAGGATGTAGCGATGGCTGCCTGAATCATCGGTCGCATTGAAGCACCATTCTTTTACGTTGCCGGCCACGTCGTATAAACCCGTATGGCCCATGCCAGAGTGGTTACCGACAGGAGCCGTTCCTTCAACGGCAAAATTACTATAAGGGACTATGAGTAAGGATTCTTCGAGACAGGACGCTCGTTCCCAATGATAGACGGTCGGAAGACTCTTACCTGCAAATTTGGCGTAAGCGTACGCTTCGAACCAACTGACGCCGGAAACTGGGTGCTTACCTTGTCCTTCTGGATAGGTTCCTCCTTCCCATGTGGCAGGGCCGGGGTGCCCTGTTTTATCAACGAACTCACGGATCGCCTGTTCCCACGATATTGGGCGGCCGTCCTTCAGGAATTGGGATTCTCTCCAATACACCCGATTCTCATATCCACCCTGATCCATAAATTGTTTGAACTGCTCATTCGTGACTTCATATTTGTCGATGAGATAGGCTTGGACCTCGATAGCTATCATCTGATCCAAAGAGGGTGAGTGGATCATATGCTTCCAAGAGTCCATCCACACCATCTCACCCGAGAGGATATCTTCTCGTAACCGGACATTAATAGAATGATCTGTCACACATTCTTGCGTTACACATCCATCTTTTTCGATCTTCCAACGATATGTACCTTGCGGAAGAGTGATATTTTCCAGCGGAGACCGTCCGAGGTACTGCCAGGGCTTATCCATTGCTGTGTATTCTCGGCAGAAGATATCTGCCCCGGTGGGAGTCGTTGTAATAGAGTAATCCTTGCTGATGCGAGGCCACAATTCCGTGAGGATTGGATCTTCCGGAATAAACTTCCTGACCTTTTGAGCTAGAGAGAAGGCGGCAAAATAATCTCCCTCTTTGACAAGCTCGACCATTCTCGGCAGCGCTTCGCCTTTGGCCCATTGTAAATTCGAGGCTCTTCTATACATTGCAATCGTTGCTACGAGAGCAGTCAGGAGAACCATGACAATGGCTGTTGTGACAATAAGAGAGCTGTGTCTCCTCCAGAATTTCTGTGCCCGATATACGAGGCTGGGTGAACGAGCAAGGATCGGCTCGTTCTTTAGATGACGCTCGACATCCTCAGCCAAACCATGCACCGTTTCATATCGTCGTATTCGGTCCTTCTCTAAGCACTTCATGACAATCCAATCTAGATCGCCTTTGATCAGCTTCTTCAACGCATCGGGATTTGTGTGGCGCTGCTCTGCAATCTCGATGATAGTCTCTGGTGATGTATTCAATCTGGTAGATGGTCGGAGCGGATCGGTCTCGCGGATGATGCGCTGCATCTCGGCATAGTCCGCTTCATGCAGGGTCTCTGCGTCAAAAGGCGTTGTCCCAGTGAGCAGCTCATAGAGCAGTACACCCAGGGAGTAAATGTCGGTACGAGTTTCCACATCGAGCTCGCCCGTCCGGGCTTGTTCCGGGCTCATATACGCCGGCGTCCCAATGATGTGGGCATACCGGGTAAATACAGTTTTCTCCGTCAACCGCTGGTTCGTCGCCTTGGCAATACCGAAATCAATGACTTTTGGAACAGATTTGTCATCATTCACGCTCACAAGGACGTTCGATGGCTTGAGATCACGGTGGATAATGCCTTTTTGGTGAGCGTGCTGCACGGCTTGACAGACTTGAACGAACAGTTCCAGACGCTGTCGCGTGTCCAGCCTGCTCTTGTCGCAGTACTCGGTGATGGATAAGCCGTGGACAAGCTCCATCACGAAGTACGGCCGGCCTGTCTCAGTTGCTCCTGCATCCAGAACTCTAGCGATATTGGGATGGTCCATCATGGCAAGAGCCTGACGCTCGGCCTCGAATCGGGCAATAACCGACTTGGTGTCCATACCTAATTTGATGATCTTCAAGGCGACCTTGCGGCGTATAAGTTTTTCCTGTTCAGCCATATAGACTACTGCCATACCACCTTCACCAATCTTTTCCAGCAATTTGTATCGGCCGATGATTGTGCCTGGGGCTTCAGTGATGGGAAGTGTGTCTAACGTAATGTCAGGTTGGAAGATCGGGGTATCAAGAAAATCACCGGCTTCTTCATGAGCTTTGAGTAAGGATACCAATTCCCTTCGCAGACTATGATCGTCTCTACAAACTTCATCAATGTAGGTTGTCCTTTCTTCCATCGTTCGCTTTTCAAGCACCTCTAAGAATAGCAAATTAATGTCTTTTCTCTTTTCGCTCATAATTATGCACTTTCAATTGCCCCCTATTTAAATGCGCCTTCTGTCAACAAAATGAGAAGTAAAAAATACGAATTCTAAAAAAATATGTGTGTTCACTTTGCATGGGCTAAAACATGCCCGTGTTAGATACCAGAGTGCCTACCTGAGGCTAGCCTTATAATATAGCCGCCTTAATTCTTAAGCCTTGTATTGATTCATGAAGTGCTGGTATCTTCATCGACCATCTCCCTATACAGCCATGCCCGTGCGTAAGCCCAATAGCTGCTCACCGTCCGCCGAGAAGTCCCAACAATATCCGATATCTGATCAAGACTCAGGCCAGCAAAATAGCGAAGCTTAACCACGTTAGCTATAGCTCCATTCTTCTCAGAGAGTTTTGTTAATGCTTCATCTAATGCCATAATATCATCTGATGGTGCCTCGATAGATAAGGTAGCGTCGTTGAGGTCGATTCTTTGATGGTCACCGCCTCGCTTTATCCTCTTCTTGCGTCGTGCATTTTCCACTAGGATTCTACGCATTGCTTCAGCAGCAGCACTAAAGAAGTGTCCCCGACTATCCCAGTTCTGTGCTTCTGCATCCACCAAGCGAAGGTAGGCTTCATGAACTAAGGCGGTTGCCTGAAGCGTCTGGCCAGGTGGTTCTTGGGAGATTTTCTGAGCTGCTAAAAGACGCAGTTCCTCATACACCAATGGGAGCAGTTGATCTGCAGCCTGAGTGTCTCCTTGGTCGATAGCGTTTAAAATACGTGTGACATCGGTCATGGTTATTCTCGATAACGGATGTCTTTAAACTCCGGCCCAAGACTCGTGGCGACAAGTCCGAAAGTTGTAGGTGGACCTCTGAAAAATCACCTGTGAAAGTTAAATTATCATTTAAAGGGACAAATAATGTTATCAGAAATATGACAGCTTTTCAAGTGTAATATGTTAGAGATAGCGTCATAGGGGTCTGTAAAAAATGTTAGATTTCTTCAAGAAAGTAACCTCTTCCAAAAGCTGAAAAATACCTTCAAAACACGGTGACAGCCTGGTCGAGTAGACGTAATATAGTTCTCTCATTTAGGCATGCTTTGTTTTCCCGGTTTCTCTCCTCTTTCGATTGAAGAGTGTCACAATATTCTGCCATGTGAAAGAACGTCAACATCCCTCACAGAACTGTGCATGCAGATTTCCAGCACACAGCTCCTCAGTAAAGCTCACGAATCAAACGACAGCGTATACAGATGATGAACAATGCGAGGTTCAGGAAGTGGATAGTGCTCCAAATATGCTTCAAAGCCTTTCCACGTAAACGAGCTTTTCTGGCTCCGCCGATTAAGCCACTTAAATACCAGTTGCTTCGTCACATAATGGTATCGTTCTATAGCATGGCTATTACCGCTGATACCATAATACTGATAGTGACCTCTCAGCTTCGCCCGCAACGTCGGCCACCATTCCTTAAGCTTCGCAGTGCAACGTACTTGCCGGAGCCATTTATTCATCTCCTTGCACGCCTTGCGAAACTTTTTGGCACTGGTCTTACGACACAGTGTTGGATTACCTTTTCGACTCTTTCCCCAGTAATGGGTAAAACCCAAAAAGTCAAAGGTATGAGATTGGTGGTCTTTCCTGTTAGTCCTGCATTTCTGTTCTCTGTCTAAGTGGATGATGCGAGTTTTCTCAGGATGTAATTCAAGTCCGAACTTCACAAATCGCTCTCGCATCACTTGCTCTATGCACTGGGCATCATTCGAGTATTGAGTCATGCAGATAAAATCATCCGCATATCTCACCAGCTGACAAACTCCTCGAACCTTGGGTTTGATTTTCTTCTCAAACCAAAGGTCCAACACATAGTGCAGGAATATATTGGAAATTATTGGGCTGAAATTACTGCCTTGAGGTGTTCCTTCAGTGGTTAAGACAAACTCACCCGCATCAATATAACCAGCCTCAAGAAACCTTCTGATAATCAGAAGGAAGCTCGGGTCTTTGACGCGAACCTGCAGACACCTGACCATCCAGTCATGTGGGACGTTATCAAAGAAGCGCCGAATATCGGCCTCTATGACATAGTTGATGGGGCGTCGCATCATTGTCTTATCTACTACATTCAACGCCTGATGACAGCTGCGATTTGGCCTATAACCAAATGAACAATCCAGAAAATCCTGCTCATAAATTGCCTCTAAAATCCGGGCAACTCCCTTTTGCACTATTTTATCTTCCAGTGCAGGCAGGCCGAGCGGGCGTTTCGAATGCTCATCCTTTGGTATATAAGCCCGGCGAGAAGGCAACGGCATATACCGTTTGGCCTTTAGACGGACTACCAAATCATTAACGTTCTCATCCAATCTTTCTCCATATTCCTTCCAACTTACACCGTCAATGCCACTGGCTCGGTCCCTGCCGAGTTGATAGTAGCATTCCTTCAGGAATCCCTTATTCAGTAAATGAGCTAAGCTCGTGAACTGAAACTTAGGGTCCTTCCGAGCCCGTTCCGATATGAGGGCTAATTTTGCTGGCGTTATGTTATCCATTTCAGTGTATGGCATATGCCACCTCATCCCTCTACACTTTACCGCTAACCCCTTCGAGTGTCCCGGGCTCTTGGGACTCAATGGGCATTACCCCATTTACACCTCTACTATGGGTTAGTCCGAGTGCCATATCGCCATACTTCCTCCTTTGCCTCTTCGACTTGTTGGAAGCTTCACTATTGGGAACGATATGGCCTTCCCAAGTTCCGCTGTGAATCATCGAATGACCCGCCATGGACTCCGACCCCGGCACGTCGCTCGCACACTCGCCGTTTCGCGTGCAGCGCTTCTGGCTTCCAAATGGAGTAACCCTTGGCCCAATGCGATTAGTCATATTTCGGGGCTCAATACCTTCACTTGCGTTATGGCTGACCATTCACCTTTCCTTAAGCCTTGCATATCTCGTTACCTCGATATACATTAAGTTCCGTTCTGACCTGGTGGCTAACCTTTGACCAGGCTGGATTGTCCAGCTGACTCACAGCAGCTTAGCTTGGCGCTCACTCCATTTTGACACTACGGATGTTAAATTTAATGATTGAGGGACACAACAAACCTCAAATATTTACCGAAAAATGAACATTTTTTCATTTATATCGGATTAAGTAGTGCGACCAGCTAAGGCTGGCGTGTTCAGAAGGAGTTAGTCTTTCCGGGGCAGAAGCCAGAGACCCTGTAGCTTGGATGGCAG
>Ga0209635_10002054_pt1 | contig 15317 bp, 7 predicted proteins | sample DeeMarSWOR230_32_FD_187463 | JGI IMG/M metagenome (GOLD analysis project Ga0209635, IMG submission 187463) | Marine sediment microbial communities from White Oak River estuary, North Carolina - WOR-2-30_32 (SPAdes) (version 2) | ecosystem: Environmental > Aquatic > Marine > Intertidal zone >... | reverse complement strand
GAGTCATCCAAGAAGTGATGTAAAACCTTTTGGTAGTTGTCCAGTTGTCATAACTCGAGGTGTAACCGCTGATCCGATCAAATTGGACAACAATATTTATGGCAGAATTGGATCCCACTGAAGACATTTCCAGGAAGTCGTTTATTCCATCGTCCTCAAGGTCGTTATCCCCATCTAAATAAACCATGAATGTCCATGATTTTTGACCGGTTGTGAAATTCCACTCATCACCCGGGGCATCTCCGCAAGAATTCTTGGCCACTACATACCAGTAATAGGTCGTGTTGAAATTCAGCACCCCGGGATCATAATAACTCTGCGCTACAGTTGCAGCGTAAGGGGGAGGTGAACTCGTGCCGAAATAGGCATCATAGGAATTTGCATTGTTACTATCTTCCCAGTTTAACAGCGAATCGATGGGGACGTTTGCTGCCCCGTTTGAAGGAGAAAGATTTGCAAATGGTTCGGGCAATACATTAAGTGTTGAAAAACTCCATTCCTCTCCAGGCTTCATGCCGCATTCGTTCTTGGCTTCGATTCTCCAATAGTACGTCGAGCAAGCAACTAAAGGGCCAGGGTTATAATAGCTCTGCGGTACATTCGTCAAATAAGGAGGGGGCGAGCTGGTACCAAAATAAACATCATAAGATGAAGCGTTAGCGCTATCTTCCCAATCCAAATCTACATCTAAAGAAACATCAGAAGCTCCATTAGAAGGAGAAAGATTGGATGGCATATCAGGTAAATTGCATGAAGAAAAACTCCATGTCGGCCCAGATGTCTCACCCACTTCATTTTTGGCTGCAATCTTCCAGTAGTATTCTGTACCAGGATCTAGTACGCCGGTATCATAAGAACTCTCTATTACGTTGCTAATATAGGGAGGTGGAGAGCTTTTCCCAAAATAGACATCATATGATGTCGCCCAAGTACAGTCATCCCAGTCTAAATTTGTATAAAGCAGAACTCCAGTTGCTCCATCCGAAGGAGAAGGATTGGATGGGAGGTCTGGTAAAATGGTTTTGTGTGAAACCTTAGCGACATAAACATCAATTCCGCCGGAATAGAACAGGCCAGGTCCTACAGCTACAGGAAAGCTCGTAGCTGATGATTCGGTAATACCTGTGATATAAGCATTTCCTGAGCTGTCCACCACCAAGTCATGACCACAGTCATTATATAAGCCTCCAATATATCCTGAGTAAACAAGTGACATCCCTGATGAATCCACCTTGGCCACAAAGGCGTCTGAACCACCATTGTGGGTCAGGTCTGGCCCCACAACCACAGGGAATGTGCTTTCAGCGGAAAAAGTGTCACCCGTAACATATGCATTCCCAGAGCTGTCTACGGCAATTCCTTGGCCATAATCACTATTTGAGCCGCCGATATAGCCGCAGTAGTCAAGCGCCGTCCCTGACGCATTCACCTTGGTTACAAAAGCATCCCAATCGCCGCCGTTATAGGTCAGATCGGGTCCTCCCATAACCGGAAAATTCACCTCAGTCGATTTAGTGTATCCCGTGATATAGGTGCTCCCTGAACTATCCACAGCAATACGCCATCCCCAATCCTCCTTTGAGCCGCCGATATAACCGCAGTAGTCAAGCGATGTCCCTGATACTCCCACCTTGGCTACAAAGCCGTCTTGTCCGCCATTATAGGTCAGGTCTGGTCCAAGAGCCACAGGGAAAGTACTTTCATTGGAATAGGTCAGCCCAGTGATATAAGCATTCCCTGATGTATCAACGACAATACCAGTGGCATAATCATTATTTGAACCGCCAATATAGCCGCAATAAGCAAGTGCCGTCCCTGACGTATTCACTTTGGCTATAAAGGCATCCCAATCGCCTCCGTTAAATGTTAAGTCTGGTCCTATGGTTACAGGAAACGAGCCATATTCTTCGTCGCATTGTGTGTAACCTGCAACATAAGCGTTTCCAGAACCATCTACAGAAATGCCATAGCCCCAATCTTCCCATGAGCCGCCGATATAGCCGCAGTAGTCAAGCGCCGTCCCTGACGTATTCACCTTGGCAACAAAAGCGTCCACGAGTCCGCCATTATAAGTTAGGTCTGGCCCCACGGTCACTGGAAACGTGGAATGTGAGGATTGAGCAACACCCATGACATAGGCGCTTCCAGAACTGTCCACAGCAATGTGTACACCTGCATCACCCGATGAGCCCCCAATATAGCCGCAGTAAACAAGAGTTGATCCTGATGGATCCACCTTGGCAACAAAAGCATCATATGAGTTATTGTGAATCAAGTCCGGCCCCACAATCGCTGGAAACGTGTCTTCTTCGGAAAGGGTTTCGCCAGTGACATAGACGTTTCCCGATTCATCAACAGCGATGCCATAGCCCTGATCTTCATCAAACCCCCCGATGTAGCCACAATAAACCACAATAACCGGATCAAGTATAAGGGGCAGGCTTCGGTCGTAGTTTCCCACTTTAAAGCCATAAGTAAAACTCTCAGAGTCAAACCCCTGCTTTTCCATATCTTCTTTTTTGCATTCTTCATCATGTATCTGAAGCTCATAAGCCAGGGATATCTTGACCCTCTCCCCTCTCTCTTCCTGGTACGCCACTGGCACATCATCCCAAAAGCCTCCTATGGGAGTCTCGACTTCGAGCCGACCTTCTTCATCAATTCTCACATTTGTTGTACCCTGATAGGCCAACCGAATTTTCGACGGATCCGCTCCAGGATGAACAATGAACTCATACTTCAGCCTGTCGAACGTCCCATAAAACACAAGGTCAATTCCAGGCCAGAGATTAGGATAAACAATCCTTGAATACGCAGGAAGGCCAGTATGCCAGTCCTCCGGCTTACCTTTAAAATATGAGATGACTGCCCCTGTTTTTTCCACTCCTACAGGATGCACATCAGCGTCAGTCCCCACAAAGTCCAACTTTACAACCCACCGCTGCGAAGTCTGATTCATAGCTGAAGGTAACTTTTTTATCGAATAATTTTTGCCTTCTTCAGAATTGAAAGATTCTGGCTTTGCCAGCACAAAGGTTAAACCTTGTGAAGTAAAATAGATAGATTTATCCTTTCCCTTGACATAAAAATCAACTTGACTCCCGACCTGGCCTTCATTCGGAACAAAAAAGAGCGGCATCCTGCCAAAATCAGTACGGACTTTTAGCTCTTGAGAAGTCGGCAGTTTTGCGCCAGGTTTGTTTCCAATCAATTCCATATTCCTTGTGGCATCCAGAGCCGAGGCGGAACAGGGGCCATAAGGCCATTTCCCCAATAAATCAACATTGGAGGATTCGGATTTGAAATTTCTTCTTTCTCTTTTAATAGAACGTCCTTCTTTTAATCTTTTTTCAAGAGTGCCTTCCTTCTTGTTTTCCCAATATTCTGATACATCGGAGATGCTGATTTGTCCTGAGTACAAGTTTTGATCGCTCCAAATCAGAGGAGCCTTTCTAACGGATTGTGAAGTTAGAATAATGCTCAACAATGAAGTAAGAATAAAAAATGGCAAGATTAATATTCTTTTATTCATTTTCCCCCTCTTTAATTCCTTAATAAAATTTCTTTAGGTTCTATTGGGACTTACGAAAATCAATCTAAAATTCCGTTTATAGGCCAAAATTTGTAATTATTGGATTCAAAATTCACGGCTAAAACCTAGTATTCTCCAAAACCTCCAATTTGGTATTTAGTTTTCCCATCCATGACATGATCTAAGGGCCACACCTCTCGATGACTTTATGATTGGTGTCAGCTCGATTATCTCTCCTGTAGTGAAATTCAAGTAGAGCTTACTCACAACCCTGGGAACCACATAAGCCCACGTAATTCTGTCTTCCCCGGGTTGATAATACGATGAGGCATTTTTCATGACTACAGTCGCCAGCATCTGTATCATGCCACCAGATGTCAAAATGAAGGCTTTCGATTTATGGCCAGAACCATCAGCAACTGTAATCTCAAGAGCTTTAAATGACTCTTTACTGCCTTCTAGGAGTTCAAATTCAACAAACATCACCTGGTTATCTGGACCCATGTCAACTGGAACAAAACCCATTGCTGTCTCATCAAAAGCGAGCTTGGCGACCCGAAATTTAAAATGGCCTGTCACAATGGATTCATTAGAGGCGGGGATAGTCTTTTGTGCCGGTGCGTTAGCCGAGGAGATGGGTGAGTCTGTTGATTTCTCTATGAAATTTGTAGTCAAAGGATGAAGGACTACTGGCGCGTTAAAGAAAGCACATATGATGCATGGAATGAGTGTTATGACCGGGGGTAATAAGGAGACCATGTTCAGGTGTGAAGATTTTGCCATTTACAACTGCTGTCAATATAAAGAAATTCCCTTTAGTGAGTGTCAAAGAAATGTAAAAGAATGTAAAAGAATGTCACATTCTTTGGAGGAAATAAATCTTCCTGTTTCTTCCTGAAGGGATTGGATTTAATTAAATCGCAATGAAGTGATAACTGCGGTGATCACTGGATTAAGATGAAGAAGCGAATAACTGAAACCCACCAGGGGCAGCAGGCCTACTCGAACCATCCATTTCAACGCCTTGTGCTCAGCGATTAGATCCGCTACAGCCGGTGAATATTTGTAATAACACTCAACCAATATACGGCCGAGCTTGCTGGGCATAAGGTATCTATCTCTGAAGTCCCGAAGAATATCCAGATGAGGATGCAAAGGAGATCCATAGGCTGCCGTGGCGATAAAGCAGGCTCCACCTTGACCGTTAGGCGGTGGTGGTGGTATCTCCTTAAACCTAGCTGTAATCGATTTATCTGAATCTATAGTTATTGTAATAGTACTTGAAGTTCCCGTTGCATCACCACTCCATCCGTCAAATTGGTACCCGCTGTCAGCTATGGCACTAACAGTTACATTTGTCCCATAATCATAGGTGTAGGTACCAGGCGAAGGCTCGGTAGTCCCGCCAGAGCCAGAAGATATGGTCAATGTATACTGCAGGCGAATAAAATTAGCAGCTATGGTTTTATCCCCATCCATGGTGATAGTCAGAGGATTGTTATTCTCATGTCCCGAAGGTACATCTCCATTCCATCCGCTGAATCCATACCCAATTCCAGGATTAGCTGTTATGGTCACTTCTGTTCCCTGGTCATAAATGTAGCCTCCTGGCTCAGGATCCGTTGTCCCGCCAGTGCCCGCGGCTATGTTCAATGTATACTGGCGAACAAAATGGGCATTTACAGACTTGTCTCCATCCATAGTAATTGTGAGAGGATTGTCATTCTCATGCCCTGCTGGAACATCCCCGCTCCATCCGTTGAATCTGTAGCCTTCATCAGGGCTGGCTTCTATAGTTACTTCTGTTCCATCATCATAAGTGTACTCTCCGGGAACAGGATCCGTTGTCCCGCCAGGCTCAGCTTCGATCATCAGCACACATACATTCACATTGATACGCCAGGCGCCTCCAGAGTTTGCCAGGGCATAAAGCACCTTAGGCTGAGTTTGGCTGAGAGAAAGCATAGTGATTTTGAGATTTTCCAGACCATTATTGTAAGCTTCCCAAGTTATGCCTCCATCTTGAGAAACATACACCCCGTTCTGCCCGGTTCCTGCATAAACAATTCCCGGATATACATCCTTATCAATGGCTATAGAGGTGATGTTGGCTTCAGGAAGTCCGGTGAGTTCTGTCCATTCAGAGCCATCCCATTTCATCAAGCCTGTGCTGGTGGCTGCATAAACTTGGGAATTGAAGTCCACTTCTATGTCTTGGACATATCCAATTGTTTGAGTTGCTGTGATCTCATTAGCTGTCCAGGCGCCCCAAATGTCTGTATACTGAAAAACACGTCCCTTGTTACTCCATAAGCTCCCAACATAGAGAATACCGGGATTGCTGGGATCCAAAGCCATTGCAGTTGTTCTTCTTTGAAGATCATCCCAGTTTGTTCCGCCATCCAAGGTCCTGAATAAGCTCCCCTCCAGCCACTCCGGTCGTACATATGTGGAACCAACAAGAATATACTCCGGATTATTTTCATTGATCAGTATTTCAGATATTCTCGTACAGCAGCCTCCGATGCTCCACATATCATAGCAATAATCGTATTCTATAGAAGTCCAATTGTGCCCGCCGTCCGTACTTTTCTGGATATAGAAATGTTCTTCTGAAGAAGAGCCATAACCGAGTCGGCTTTTTCCGACGAAAATGACTGGAGGATCCTGAGCGGAAAACGAGATGACATTAATTTTGGATGGAGCGCTTTCCAGGTGATCCCACGAAATACCTCCATCCTCTGTTTTAGCCATTGGGTATCCGAACCCTTCTCCTGCGGCAAATACTGTATCTGAGGAATGAGGATGCACGCCGAGAGCATTTAATGTGACATCATCCATGCCTTGATTTGAAGGCTCCCAGGAAAGTGTTTCACTTATAAGTTTGTACACCCCACCATCCTGAAAACCGGCATAGAACAAGAAAATTTCTTGTGGGTGAAGCAAAAGACATGTAGGAGGTTTTAAAAGCAGGCCATCAGGTTTGAGATAGTACCATTGATCTTCATAATTGTTGTATATCCATATCGGACTGTATACAGTATCGGTGGTCCCGATATAAACCCATTGAGGATCGACAGGGTCAACTGCTAGAACTTTTTCATCAATGACCTGGGAGGGACATTCTACCTGAATCCAGTTATCACCTCTATCTGTACTCTTGTATAAATCTGAGGCAGATTCCGCTCCGCCAACAGCATAGATCAACTGCGGATTGTAGCTTGTAGGAGGCTTTGCCAGGACTGTGACAACGTCCCATCGACTGTCTGACAGCCTTCTGTCTTCCCACGTCTCGCCTCCATCTGTGCTTCTCAAAAAACCGCCAAACTCAGGACAATAACCATTATTTTGACCACACGCATAAATACAGGAAGAATCCCCGAAATCAACCAGGATATATTCTATGTATTTCCATCCACATTCACCTTGAATTTTCCAAGATACTTTCTTCTCCCAGGTCTCGCCACCGTCCAGGCACTTGAAAATCCCAATCTCGGTCTCCCATTCATCCGGCGCCACTTCAACGTCATAATGCATACCCGCATAAAGGACATTGGTCAGGTTGGGATCAATAGCTAAAGCCTTTATTGAACGGCCGGCCAATCCCATTTCCGCCCAGGTTTCACTGCCATCTTCACTTTTATAAAGGCCATCATCAGTGGCTACGTAGACAATGCTGTGATTGGCAGGATCGATTTGAATCACCAGGATTTCATTCTCAAAAAGTCTCATTTCCGTCCAGCTGGCACACCCATCCACTGTTTTGTACAGGCTGTTCTTGATTCCAGCATAGATTGTGTTCGGATCTGTTTGGGACATGGCCATGCAGTTTATACTGCCACCGTAAGGCCCTATGTTGGTCCAGCTGGGAGATCTTGAAATTTCGAGCTCTTCAACCTGCATTGCGAGGAGGACATGCTTCACCTGAAGTGTATTTCCGAAAAATAAGAGCACAAAGATTGCAAGCATGACCAATCTTAGTGTTGGCCTCTTTATGTGGAAAAATTTCATTTGAAATTCCTTCAGGATAAGATTATTTAGGAGTTTGTTCTCTTTTCACCATCATCAATCTCAGCTCCAAAGCCGCTGTTCTCAGAAAGAAAGATAAGATGATAAAAGTCTTAACTTTCGCTTAACATCAGCTATTGAGCCTGCTGTTCAATCATTTGTTCTCCCCGAACTCCCTATAGATTCTTATCCTCTTCCGCCAAAGCAAAATTAAAAATACTGGAAGCGCAAAAACAAAAATTGCATATGCAATTACTGGGCCCAATTGAAGGAGCGCGTAACTGAAAGTGACAAGGGGAAGAAGCTGGATTTGAACAATGACTTTCAAAGTTCTGTATTTCGAAATGTAACTCGCAACAGGTGGGGAATATTTGTAGTACATACTGACGAATTTGCGGCCGAGCGCATTGGTCATCAAGTATCTATCTCTGAATCGCCGCAGAATGTGGATATGGGGGTGAAGAGGGGAACCGTAGGCTGCCGTGGCGATGAAACAGGCTCCGCCTGGACCGTTACCGTTTTGCTCCTTTTCTTTAAAATGCGCTGTTATGGATTTATCCGAGTCCATAGTTATCGTTATGGTCTTAGAAGTTCCCGATGCATCACCACTCCATCTGTCAAATTCGTACCCACTGTCGGCTTTGGCTGTCACAGTCACACTCACGCCTGAATCGTACTCATAACTTCCTGGAGGAGGATCTGTTGTTCCGTGGGAACCCGCAGCTATGGTCAATGTGTACCGCAGGCGAATAAAATTGGCAGTTACAGACTTGTCTCCATTCATAGTAATTGTGAGAGGATTGTCATTCTCATGCCCTGCAGGAACATCCCCACTCCACCCGCTGAATCTGTAGCCTTCATCAGGGCTGGCTTCTATAGTGACTTCTGTTCCATCATCATAAGTGTACTCTCCGGGAACAGGATCCGTTGTCCCGCCACTGCCTGTTGTAATGTTCAGCGTATACTGACGAACAAAATTGGCAGTTATGGTTTTATCCCCATCCATGATTATCTCTACAGGATTGTCTGTGCTTGAGACATCACCACTCCAATTCCCGAATCTGTATCCGCCATCAGCTGTCGCCGTAACAGTGACTGTTGTGCCGCTATTGTAGGAGTGACTTCCAGGAGCAGGATCCGTCGTCCCTCCTTCGCCAGCTATTATGGTCAACTCGCATTGAGAAATAGATTGGAAATTCGCTGTAATCGATTTATCTGCATCCACGGTGATCGTCAGGGGATTGTCATTCTCTTGTCCTGAAGGTACATCTCCTGTCCATCCACTGAATTCATACCCGATTCCAGGATTAGCTGTTATGGTCACTTCTGTTCCCTGGTCATAAATGTAGGTTCCCGGCTCAGGAGCCGTTGTCCCACCACTGCCTGTTGTAATGTTCAGCGTATACTGACGAACAAAATTGGCAGTTATGGTTTTATTACTATCCATGATTATCTCTACAGGATTGTCTGTGCTTGAGACATCACCACTCCAATTCACGAATCTGTATCCGTTATCAGCTGTCGCCGTAACAGTGACTGTTGTGCCGCTATTGTAGGAGTGACTTCCGGGAGCAGGATTTGTTGTTCCCCCTTCCCCAGCGATTATAGTTAATTCGCATTGAGAAATAGCTCTGAAATTTGCTGTAATCGATTTATCTGCATCCATGGTGATCGTCAGAGGATTGTCATTCTCATGACCCGATGGCACATCTCCTGTCCAGTGATCAAACTCATAACCATTATCAGCTATAGATTCAATAGTGACCTCTGTCCCAGCGTAGTAATTGTAGACATCAGGAGCGGGATCCGTTGTTCCTCCTTCAGCGGCAATAATAGTCAGAAAGAATTCTGGTGCTTCGCAAATGATACTGACAGTTGCGTAAGTATTTAATGGGGAAACATACGTTGAAACAGGGGATACATCTGTATTATTGGGTGTTACATCTGTGTCTTCAGGGGAGACATCAGTATTTACAATGGCTGCAATTGAATCTCCTATAAAATCACAAGATGAATCGATATTCCCATCTGAATAAACCTTTGCTACCATAAAATCTGCACTTCCAGCGCCATATGACCAAGTCCAGCCCCCCGCAATATACCCACCATCGTTAGTCTCCTGGATGGTTGAGACACCATCATCGTCACTTCCTCCATAGGTATTCTGCCATTCAATATCTCCGCTTGAAAAAAGCTTTAATACCCGTCCTTCGCGTTTTCCAGCCTTATAAAACCAGCTTCTGACAATATAGCCTCCGTCACTTGTTTCCTTAATGGTAGCAGAGTTGTCAGAGAAACTATCCCCATAGGTATTCTGCCATTCAATGTCCCCATTCGAAGAAAGCTTAAGTATCCAGATATCATAGTATCCAACACCGAAACTATTAGTCTCTCCTCCAACAATGTAGCCTCCATCACTTGTCTGCTGGATGGAATAGGGAACATCTTCTTTACTTCCTCCATACGTCTTCTGCCATTCAATATCTCCATTTGAGGAAAGCTTCAAAATCCAGATATCTGATTGCAGCGATCCAGTAAATGAATAACTATTGCCGGCAACAATATATCCTTCATCATCTGTCTGCCAGATGGTACGTGCATGTTCATGCCAACCTCCATTGTAAATCTTCTGCCATTCGATATTTCCATATGAGGAAAGCTTTAATACCCAATAATCATTATCGTCACCAAATGATTGAGTGAAGCCAGCGACAATATAGCCCCCGTCAATTGTCTGACAAATTGAATTAGGATTATCCCAAGAATTTCCTCCATAAATCTTCTGCCATTCAATATCTCCATTTGAGGAAAGCTTCAAAATCCAGATATCATTCTCCCCAGCACTAAATGACTTAGAGGAACATGTCACAATATAACCTCCATCGCTTGTCTGATGGATAATATCCGGTTTATCATAGGTGCGGTCATCATGACTTAGTCCATAGGCTTTCTGCCACTCAATATCTCCATTTGAATCCAGTTTTAAAATCCAGAGATCATCATTTCCAAAACCAAATGACTCTGTTTGGCCTGCAACTATATAGCCTCCATCGCTTGTCTGTTGAATGGAACTCGCATAATCATCATCGCTTCCGCCATAGGTTTTTGCCCACTGGGCATGCAGATACTGAATAGATGTCAGAAAAAACAAACAAAATGTGAAATAAATGATTTTTTTCATCTCACCCTCCTTTATTTTATTTAATAAGAATGAGCAGACAAAATTCTTTTATTCTGTTTGATAGCTTCAATTTTTCTTTTCCCCATTGCTAAAGGCATATGCTTCTTTTTATCTGAAATATCAAACATCAATCCCTAAATAGGGAATGATTCGTTCCTAAAAAACAAAAAAGACCTGAAATTAAAAAAGAACTGTTGTCTAGTTTTCGGTATTCGTGACACAGACTAGTGGCCGCACATCTAAATGAATTTATAACTGGTGTCAGCTCGATTATCTCTCCTGTAGGGAAATTCAAGTAGAGCTTACTCACATCCCTGGGAACCACATAAGCCCACGCAATACTGTCTTCCCCAGGCTGATAATACAATGAGGCGCTTTTCATAACTACAGTCGCCAGCATCTGTATCATGCCACCCGATGTCACAATAAAAGCGTTTGATTTCTGACCGGAACCATCGGCAACCGCAATCTCAAGGGCTTTGAAAGCATCCTTACTGCCTTCCAGGAGTTCAAACTCCACAAACATCACCCGGTCATCTGGACCCATGTCAACAGGAATAAACCGCATCGCTGTCTCATCAAAGGTAACTTTTGCGACCCGAAATTTAAAATCGCCTATCACAATAGACTCTCTAGATGCTGGGATAGCGTTTTGTGCCAGTGCGTCAGCTGAAGAGATTCGGTTATCAGTTGATATAGCTGTGGCTTCTGTTCTCAATATGGGAGATAACCCATGTGCCCTAAATGGGGCACACACATGGAATGAAACCATTATTACTATCAGGAGAAACAAAAAGATTTTTTTGGTGTGTACGTGCATAAATAGTTGGAATCGTCTCTGAGATTATATGTCTCTTATTTAAATACAAAAGAAGAAGACCCCGTCCATTCGCCTTCCCACGATCCAGAATAAGTGGTATCGTTGATGGCTTCGGTCCAGGATCCTGATGCCTTTTTGCAATTATCTGCAAAAGTACCAGTAATAGTGTACAAATCTTCACTACCATAACCAGCAATATCGCATTCTATTTCGAATTCACGTTCAGTAATAGGCCAGCTCGGTGTTCTCTTCACAGTAATGCTGCCAGATGTCCCGTGCCAATTTGAAAAATTAAATTTAATTTCCGAAATAGAAGTTCCTCCAGAGTCTACGACAAGTTCAAACCCGCCAAAATCTGTAGTAGCGGTCCATCTCCCGGCTTTGATCGATTTCGGACCGAAAAGACTATTACAAGATAGAAAAAATGCTAAGATTACCAAAATAATGAAGATCCTTTTTTGCTTCATTTATACCTCCATGTGATTTTAATGAAAGTTTTTCAGAATCCCCTCAAGTAATTCTGCTGTCTTATCTTTGCCAGATCATTCTCAATATTCAATATAAAGAAACCCCGTGCGATGAGTGTCAAAGAAATGTAAAAGAATGTAAAAGAATGTCACACGCTTTTGAGGGGAGTGTTCGCCTTATTTCATCTGCAGGATGGGAACCAGTACTCATGCGATAAATGCTATGCCATGGTTACTGCGATCCTGAAGAATGAGACAATCTCTTTACTTTGGTGCAATCGCAGTGCGGCAATCCCTTGGGAAAAAATGCATTTATTTTTATGAGACGGCTCCGTTTCGCTCGCCATTACAGAGTGTTTTATGCGTTTATATTGGCAGGATAAAACAATGAACAGAGAGCGCTGTTAAGATCTTATAAATTTATTTTCCTGAGATGTTTAGATAAAGGCTTCCTTCAAACGGGAGGCCATTTTTGAGATTTCCCGAGACAGTCAGTTTAACTTCTTCCATTGATTGAAAGACTCGAGATATTTCGCGCTTGCTGAATTTCACCGTCATATCGGGGATTCCGTCATCATCATAATCGCCGATAAAGACCTGTTTTTTTTCAGGTGAAACGGTATCATTTAGCCGCAGTGTGGATACCTCAATATCATTAACAGGCATGCCTGCTGGCAGTTCGATATAGACATTGATCCAGTCTTCTTTGGTATCAAGGCCGAGCCAATCGGATTCCGTGTCCACGACCGCTTGAACTCTGTTCCAGGGCTTCGTCAGGGGGAAATTATCTCTGGCCTCTCCGATCAACCTGTGGGGTGAATCACCGATTCCATCCCGGTCTTTATCCTGTCCTGTATAGTCAGACCAGTAGTTCCCGCCTGACGGGTAACCATTATCCCAATACTGAAAATTAATGGAGTTTCTGCGCCCACCTATCTGATTTTGGTTATCAATAATATCATTATGATAGATTCTATGTTCACCAAAGCCGTCCCACCACAGAGAATCTCCTATTCCACCGCCATTGCTGAACATAATGTTCTCTTTGATCGTATTGCGGCTGGAGATATAGAGGAAAATTATTCCCGAACCCTCATTCTCATAAACCAGGTTCTTTTCTACAGTGGAGTGGTAGCACGAGTCGATAGTGATGCCGACATCGCCATTATGGTGAAATTTGTTTCCTTGAATGATTAGATGCCAACTCCATCCGGCTATAATACCCATATTGTTTGAAAAAATCTCGCAATTCCGGATGATACTCTTGGAGAACTGATGTACATAAAATCCTAAGACACCATTATGGGATATGATACAGTCTTCAACCACATGATAACCGCCGGTGTTTCTGGAAAAGACTCCATGCTCTGTATTCAAAGTCACAATCATATCTTTTAATGTAACGTGATGGATGGGCAACCCCGACTGTATCTCAACGCCGTACTTTCCATTTCTCACAGTAAAACCACTGACTACAACATGACTTGCTGTGATATGGATGACATTACCTCTTCCCCCTCCATCAATAATGGTATTTTCCTGATCCTCTCCTTGCAAAGTCAGAGGTTTGCTGATGATGATGCTCTCCCTATACACGCCTTTTCGAACAGAGATGGTGTCACCCGGACTTGCAGCAGAGACGGCAGCCTGGATGGTTGGATAATCATCGGGGACTGTCAGGAGCCTTCTGGCTTCAGGCAGAAAATTCTCCATTGCCCATAACTCGTTTGAACTGTGGCCATTGTTCGAAGCTGTGCTCTTTCCTGTTTTCATCTGGTAATAGAATGTTCCGTTCTCCGTAAAACCCACAGGATCGATTTGACCGATATCGGATTTTAAAAGTCTTATCGACTGTTGAGGCTCTCCTTCCTTGACCGAAAGACTCCAGGCCTGCGTTACTCCTTTCTGGCTGTTCGTATAGATTATACTTTTTCCGTCTGGGGTCCAACCCAGAAACAGATCATATCCTGGTTGGACAACCAGAGGAACCTCTTTTTTCTCCTCAACACTGTAAAGAAATACATCACGCTCTGGACTCATCTCATCCTGAAGAAGGTTGTAGACCAGAAAGCGTCCATCCGGAGAAAGCCTCAAGTGACCGGGCCACTGATATCCCATATCTTTCGCTGGTCGCATCGTCCCATCAGAAGCCGAGATAAACACAATCTGGGTGGTCAAATCAGACCTGGTCAAACGCACAAGAATCTTCTCAGAATCCGCTGACCAATCGGCAGGATGGATGCTCACAATCCATTGATTATTGAGGAGAGTACGATGTCCAGACCCATCGACTCCGATAATCCGCAGCTCACTTCTTCCCTTCTTGTCTTTCCAACCATAGGCAATCCGCCTGCCATCAGGGGAGAATATTGGACTTTCCACAAATTCATCAAGTGAATCTGTCAAACCACGATGGGTCAAGCGGCGCGTCTTTCTGCTAGCTATCTCATACAGCATCAGATCGCCGGTCTCCAGATCAACGTAAGAAAAATACCGGCCGTCCTTGGAAAGAGTGCTCATTCCAGAGACACTCCTGCCCTTCCATATCCGGTGCTGGGTAATTTTTACAGACTCCTTTGCAGCCGGTGCTATAGGCTGGGATAAAGAAGCCAACTCAGCCTCTGCGGCTCTAACAACATCCTTCTGGTCGGGGAAATTAGTGATCACTTCCTGGAAGGCCTGGAAGGCTTGATCTGAACCCATCCTTTTGTAACAGAGACCGATATAAAATTGAGACCTGGCGGCATAATACCTGTCATAAGGGTGTCTTTTGACAATCTCTTGAAAAACTGGCATGACATATCGCGGATCAGTTACTTCTTCCATCACAAACACGCCTCTCTCAAAAAGCATCCTGTAATACAACTCAGCGAAACAGGTCAAAGTAAAGGAGAGGACACCCGCAAAAGTCAAAAAAAGAATCATTCTTCGGTTCTTCATACTGACCACAAAATTCTATAATCCGCCCACAAACCGATATCCTTCTCCATAGATAGAAAAAATATACTTCGCTTCTGCTGTGTCACCCTCCAGCTTTTTTCTCAGCTTCATGATGTGATTATCGATGGTCCGGGTAGAAGGATATCTTTCATACCCCCATATTTTATCCAGAAGAGCTTCTCTGGTGACCACCTCACCTCTATGGGAAATAAAGTATTTTAAAATTTTAACTTCGAGAGAAGTGAGGTCAAATTCTTTTTTCTTCCGTTTGACCTTGAAATGAAGGAAGTCAATCTCGACATCATCGAAGCGATAGACTGAAGGAATGTTCTTCTCTTCTCTTTTTCCCCGTCTGAGATGAACATTCCT
>Ga0209635_10002052_pt1 | contig 15328 bp, 13 predicted proteins | sample DeeMarSWOR230_32_FD_187463 | JGI IMG/M metagenome (GOLD analysis project Ga0209635, IMG submission 187463) | Marine sediment microbial communities from White Oak River estuary, North Carolina - WOR-2-30_32 (SPAdes) (version 2) | ecosystem: Environmental > Aquatic > Marine > Intertidal zone >... | reverse complement strand
AAATCGACCTTCTGCCATCAAGCAGTGCTTAACGGCTTGGCCATGGATAGACCAGTCATATTTGTTACTACCGAGCACGGTCCTTCTGAGGTCATAGACCTTTTAAGAGAAAGGGGCATGGGTGAGCCTCCGCCTGGCGCGCTCAGTTTCGTTGATGCTTTCGGTGAAACTGTGGGGGCGACGACTCCAGATCGGCCAGATACTGTAGGGGCTAATTGTGAAGACCTGAATAGCATCAGCATGGCTATTGCCAAGCTACAAGAGCGAATTGGTAAGAGCGATGTTTTCCTCGCTTTTGATTCCCTGACTTCTCCATACCTCTTTAACGAGAAGGAGGTATTCAGATTCATGAGGCTCTGCCTGGTGAAGTTCGCTTCTGAGGGAAACTCGGTATTGGCCTTAATGGATGAAGGCTGTGGCAAGGAAGAAGACTTGGGAGCCATGATGAGCGTCGCCGATGGCATCCTAAGGATGGAGATGAAAGAGCGTTCAAGAACCCTGAACGTGGTCAAACACCCCAGAGTAGAGCCGGCAAGAATTGATGTCCCCGTAGAACCGAAACAGCCTCAAGTCAGACCACCGATGGATTGGGATCCGGATATACTGGCACAGTTTCTCAAATCGTTCATGCTAGGCAGAGCACCCCTAAGAAAGGAAGTTGGGGACTTTGTCAATCTATTCTGGCCCAGCCTTAGCCACTGGAGCTGCATGCTCTGGGATCCTAAGGGATTTCCGACAATGCTATATGAGATGAACAAGTATGAGGGTGCGTCAGGGAGAGAGTCACTACCGGGGTTTCCGTGGAGCTTGAGATTTGCCTTCAAGATGATTGACTATTTGCAGTTTCTGGGCTTATTCGTGCCGAAGAGCCTTAGTCAGATCAAGGACATGAAAAAGATGGCAAAATTGCCTCCTCTCAACGGTGTAGGCAGGGAGCGCAGCGGCGTCCTGGAATACCTTGAGGACGTCTCTAAGACCGATGAACACTACTTCAGAGTATATGAAAACTCCGACTGCGTAGGATTCGAAAACATTGGGACGACAATAGCTTCTCATGTTCCTCCTATGCTCGCCGGTTACTGCGAACTGGCTGAGTGGAACGTGAGGGAATGGAATGCTATTGAGACGAAATGCCTAGGTTTGGGAGACCCCCACTGCGAGTTCAAACTGGTACCAGGAGAAATTGATGAGTTGAAGTCTTCTTTAGAAATGGACAGCTCAATCGTCGAAAAGATACATGAGCGGCTGATGGAGCGCCTTATGGAATTTCTACTTGAGGGGAAACCTCTGGTAGAGAGACCCGGGCTGGGCAGCGATGTCCAGCTCCATGTGGTCTTGCATGGCATGGGTTATCTTAATCTCGTCGGCGAGAGATACCGGAGAGCACAGATGATGGGGGCTGCCAGGTCAGCCAAGAAAATCGGTGAGCGCCTGATGGAGGCTGGCCTCAGTGAGGATGAAGCGTTGAAGCGCGTCCTCGATTTTTTAGAGCACTGCAAGGTAGGTAAGATCACACTCGGCGAGACGATTAGAATAAGGGAGAACTGTGAGAGCGTGCGAACCACAATCCTCAAACATAAGAAGGAGCCTTCCTGCTTCTTCACTACCGGTTTCCTGAATGGCCTCTTCTCAGCAGTTAAAAACCAGCATGTCAGGGAAATAAGGTGTGTCGCCGCTGGAGATCCATACTGCGAGTGGGAAATCATATGATTATCAACTCGAACTACACCGGGATTGCCATTCCTATGGCGTAGGTCACCGCCGCAGCTAATGTCCCAATGGCCATCATCTCCAGACCGCTACGAATCCAGCTATTCCTAGTGAAGATGGCTTTACTGGCCCCAACCCCAAAAAGGGTGGCTATAGTGGCGACTACCGCAGTTATCGCTGCCGGGGTTACATCCATAAAGGCGAAGGGCAGGATGGGAATGATAGAAACAATCGCAAATGATAACCCTGTCAAAGCGCCGGCTTTAATCGGGGGCCAGGATTCTTCTGATGTCAGTCCAACCTCCTCCCCGATGGTGTACTCTGACCGCGCCTCCATGCCTGAAGCTACTCTGTTGGCAATAGCTTCAGCCTCCTGTCTGTTAAACCCTCTTACCTGGTAAAACCTCACCAGCTTCTCCATCTCCTCTTCGGGAGTCCCCTTTTTCCGCACCCCCTTTCTCTGGCTTTCCTTTTCCGTCACCTCTTTTTCGGACTTTGAAGAGAGATAAGCGCCGGCGCCCATGGATATAGCCCCGGCGACTGCGCCCGCCACGCCAGCTATAAGAATGGGGTGGCTCTCCGTAATCGCCCCGTAGACTCCGGCCACCAGCGCCAATATCGAAACCAGACCATCGTTGGCTCCAAAAATGACATCCCTTACACCACCTCCACCTCCCATCTCCCAGCCTTCCATACCCAAGACCTCTTTCTTGATCCTCTCAATGTGTAAGCGCTCATCGGAAGCTATCCTAGTCCATATCTCTGAAGTAGCTATATGACAAATATTTGCAGCCTGAACAGCCAGGTCGTCGACGCTCTCATCCTCTGCGATGACAGTCCACTCGAAGAAGCCCCTCGTGCCCAAAATGCGCATCATGAGACTAACCCTCAGGTTTATGAAGAACGTCTTGGAGAGGCCCTGGTGTTCGCCTTCTAATTCCCCAATTTTATCCGCCCAATATTCGGCGTCCCTGAATTCGTCTTCGCTGATTTGCGCCAGTAGCCGCTTTATTCTTTCATCCTTGGCTTTGATGGCAAGCCTTTCATACCCCTTAGCTTGCATTAGCTTGTAGGCACGGATTCCCCTGGCCGGGTCAAGAAGTGCCTTTTTCTCCCTATCTGTCAGCTCAGCCATTGCTACCTCCGCTATGAAAATTATAACACAGAACACACAATTCTATTGGCCACGATCCTTCGACGCCTTTTGAGATAGAGCAAGTCTTACTACGGGGAGAGTAAGCACGGGGGATAACGCCCTATCCTTGGGCTTCTATTGCACAAAAGTCCATCCCTGAAAACGCTAACATTGTCAATAGCCGACAGAACTTTCCTAATCATGCCTTCGTAGCGTAAAAGCCACAATATGTCATTCAGGTTAAGGCTTAGCTATACAGGTCATGACAATTATAAGCGTTGCTAATACTCCGGTCGATAAGCCGGTTACCAAAGGGCCCTACCGCATTTCCCGGCACCCTATTTACTTCAGCGGCTTTATAATACTGGTGGGCATGGGCGTAGCAAGCGCTTCGTGGGTTGTTCTGCTGTGTGCTCTATTGTGGATAGCGTTCTTCAATATTGTAGTGCCTGCCGAAGAACGTTTCCTTGCCGAGCAGTGTGGTGATGCCTATCGTGAATATATGAAAAGAATCCCAAGGTGGATAGGAATACCGAAACTGCGCTGAAATAGGAAACCGTGGTCAACAAAACTCGGTTTTGTTCAGCAGGCTGGGGCTCTTGCGTGAAGCGGGCAACCGCCAGTTGAACGTTATAGCGATATGTGTCCTCCGTGCCACAACGATACTTTACGGAGCGTCAGCATGATACCAGCAGCACCGCCACAACTTGCTAGCATAACATCCCTTTCCAACATTGTAATTACTTCATGAATGCACACCCGTCCGGCTTTACCACTAGCATGGCCGGCTGTAGCCTTGCCCAACAGATTAACACAACAGAGCCTATTAGAACCATTGACGTCCAGGGAGCAGGGATATATCATATCCGCGATAGTTGATATCGGAAATCGTATTGCTATTGCATTTTTCATTTTTGTCTGATAGGCGAAAAAAGAGGAGGTTGATACATGAACAAAATATGGCCTAGCTTTGATGAAGCTGTAGCTGACATCCCTAATGGGGCTAGCGTAGCGATTCATTTCTGGGGCTTCCCTGGAGTTCCGCAAAACCTGATTAGGGCCCTTAGAGATCATGGGGTAAAAGAGCTTACGGTTATCAGTCCGACATGGGGCGGTCTGCCGGTTCCAGAGGAGGTCCTTACTATGCCGAGCATCCTCCTCTCTCAGATGAAGAAGCTCATCTGCTCTTACTTTGCGAGCGCGGCAAGGCTTGCCGATATGTACGGTATCCCCAGCGAAACGGCTGAACTGGAGAAGAAACTTGAGGTTGAGTATATGAGCCACGGTTGCTTGATGGCAAGGCTCCACGCGGCTGCTGCCGGTCACGGCGGCTTCTACACCCCCGTGGGCGTTGGCACCATAGTCGAGGAGGGCAAAGAGAAGAGGGTGATAGACGGGAGGGAGTATATCCTTGAGATGCCGCTTAGCCCAGACTTTGGCTTCGTCCGGGCCCATAAGGCGGATAAGTATGGCAACCTGGTTTATATCGGTGTTTGCCGGGGGTGCAACCCGGTTGTGGCAATGGCTTCAAAGGTAACCATCGCCGAGGTGGATGAGATAGTCGAGCCAGGGGAGATTGACCCTGAGGTCATAGTTACCCCGGCAGCCTTTGTCGACCGCATTGTTCAGATCCCCAAGGGGGGACTAGGAAGTTATGAGTACGCTATGGAGAAGGTCCACGAGTTTCTCTCGATAGAGTGGGTGAGACCGATCATTCTTCGTACCAAGCGAAAGGAGGCTGAGCAATGAAGGAGCGGCTTTCGGAGGAGACCATCGCGCTGAGGGCAGCCAAGGAGTTTCAGGATGGCGACTGCGTCAACCTTGGCGTAGGAATACCAAATCTGTGCGCCCTATTTGTCCCCGAGGATAGGACGGTGTTGTTCGAGGCGGAGAATGGCGTCCTCGGTTACGGGCCTATCCTCCTCGAGGACGAGGTTGACAAGGTGGACATAAGATACGTGGAGGCTGGAGCGAGGTTCTTCGCCCCCCAAGAAGGGATGTCATTCTTCGATATGGGTATATCGTTTGATATGATAAGGGGTGGGCGACTGGATATAACCGTATTGGGGGCCTTTCAAGTCTCAGAGAAGGGTGACCTAGCTAATTGGGGACGCCCCGGTGATGTCAGCCGCACAATAGGCGGGGGTATGGACCTTGCTATCGGTGCTAAGAAGGTTATAGTTGCCATGGAGCATATAACTAAGGATGGCAAGCCCAGGATCCTGAAGGAATGCACCTATCCTCTCACCGGCAGGGCGTGCGTAAATCTGATTGTAACCGATATCGCTGTTATGGAGGTTACCGATAGGGGGCTTGTGCTAAAAGAGGTGGCACCAGGGTGGACGGCGGAGGAGGTTCGGGCCCTCACTGAGGCCAAGCTCATCGTGGCTGAGGACTTAAAAGAGATCGAGCTATAGGTTGTGAAAATGGTTTGCGTTTGTCTTCCTTTCGGTAGTTCTACGACTTACCGTTCGAGGTTGGTTGCCTTTTTGTTCCGGTGATAAGACGTGCCTTGCACCTTGGGCTGAAATAGGGCTTAGAGCGGGCAATGAAACACTTGTATTGTCAGTAGTTTCGACGATTTTACGGTAGATTAAATGCGCATCATAAAGGGGGTATAATAAGGGAAGAGCCAACAAACTGTTATTTACGTAAGCTAGGAAAGGAGGGCAAAGATGAAGGTGGATGAATCAGTGAGACAAAGGTCTCTCCTCGATTCCTATCGCGTTTTGGATCTCGCTGATGATAAGGGCCTCCTCTGTGGCAAAATCCTCGGAGACCTCGGCGCTGATGTCATCAAGGTGGAAAAGCCGGGAGGGGACGCCGCTCGCAATATCGGCCCCTTCTATAATGACATCCCCAGCCCAGAGAAAAGCCTATTCTGGTTCTTCACTAACCTAAACAAGCGTGGCATAACCCTGGATATTGAAAACCCCGATGGGAAGGAGATTTTCAAGCGGCTGGTTAGGACCGCTGACTTTGTGATCGAATCCTTCGAGCCGGGGTATATGGAGAGCCTTGGCCTGGGATATGAGGAGCTGGAGAAGATAAACCCCAGGATCATTATGACCTCGATAACCCCATTTGGTCAGAGCGGCCCCTATGCCCACTACAAGGCCACCGATCTCGTAGGCGAGGCAATGGGTGGACTTGTGCGAATGTTCGGCGAGCTTGACCGCCCTCCCAATCGCATCGGCGCCCCCCAGGTCTATTTCATGGGAGGGCTTCACGGTTTCACTGGCTCGATGCTTGCTCATTATCATCGGGAGCTCAGTGGGGAGGGGCAACATGTTGACATCTCCTGCCAGCAGGCGGTGGCTATGGCAACACCCCCCGTCATCGTGGTTCAGGATATTATGGGGTTCAGCTTTCGAGGGCTGGGGTCAAGTACGATGTATCCCCGAGCGGCGCCTCACGAAATGCTTATGTTGCGCCTCCATTATCGCTGCAAGGATGGATATGTCTTCGCTCCGCTCCTTGGTGGGGGTCAGGCGGGCATGGTCAAATCCACAAGGACGGTGGTAGAAAAGGCCAACCGCGAGGGAATGCTGCTGGAGCTTAAGGACTACGATTGGACGAAGCACGACACCTCCACCATACCTAAGGAAAGGTTCGACCGTCTTCAGGAGCTGTGGCAAGAATACCTGCTTACTAAGACCAAAGCTGAGCTCCTTAAGTGGGCGGCGGCGGAGGAGGTTCTTATTCTGCCGGTGAGCGATGCCAAGGATACGGTGGAAAGCCCTCAGCTTACGGCCAGGGAATTCTGGGCAAAGGTAGAGCACTCCGAACTTGGCCAGGCTATCACCTACCCTGGCTGGCCGATTAAGATGAGCGAGCTTCCCCGTTACCAGCCACAGCGACGTGCCCCACTCATCGGTGAGCACAATGAGGAGATCTACAAAGATGAGTTAGGTCTTTCCAAGGAGCAGCTCATTCTGCTGAAGGCCCGCGGGATTATTTAGTCACAAGCGAAGTGTTCTAATAGGGAGGATAAAAATGGCAAAGCAAGTACTTGATGGGGTAAAGGTTGTCGAGTTTACCTGGGTAATTGTTGGGCCTGCAATCGGCAGAGAATTGGCCGCGCACGGGGCCACCGTGGTGCGTGTCGAGTGTCATCGAAGGCCTGATATGCTGAGAACGGCGATGCCGTTTAAGGACGGCATTACTGATATCGATCATGGCGCTTTCGGCGTGTTTTATCACACCAACAAGTATAGCATCAGCCTCGACCTTACTAGGACTGGGGGACAGGAGGTGGCCAAGAGATTGGTGGCTTGGGCGGATGTGGTCATCGAGAGCATGACCCCGGGATCGATAGCTGCGTCGGGGCTGGACTACGAGGGCTGCAAAAAGATAAAGCCAGACATCATCTATTGCTCCACCACCCAGATGGGGCAGACGGGGCCCCTGGCCCAATTTGGCGGGTTTGGGGCAGCCGGCGCCGCCTATGGTGGATTTTCCCACCTCACTGGCTGGCCCGACCGTGATCCTTTACCCCTGTTGAACAACCAACCTGACCACATAGCCCCTTACTTAATAGCCGGAACCATTATTGGCGCCCTCCTCTATCGACGCAAGACAGGGAAGGGGATGTTTCTTGACAACTCCCAACTGGAGGGTGCGGTTGGCTTTTTAGCCCCCGTTATCATGGATTACATGGTGAATGGTCGCATCGCCTGTCGCGATGGGAACCATGACCCCAGTATGGCTCCCCACGGTGTCTACCCCTGCCTGGGCGCTGATCGCTGGGTTGCCATCGCCGTATCCAGTGAGGACGAATGGGAAGGTCTCTGCTGTGCCATGGGCAATCCGGAATGGACCAAGGAGCCTAAATTCGCTACTGTGCTTGGCAGGAAGGAGAAAGAGGAGGAACTGGACCGGCTGATCGGGGAGTGGACCAAGGACTATCACGCCGAGCAGATAATGGCTATGATGCAGAACGCAGGTGTTCCCTGCGGAGTGGTTCAGAATGCTGAGGATCTGTTCAATGACCCTCAATTAAAACACAGGCAGCACTTGAGATTCCTAGAGCATAAGGTAATTGGCCGCATGGCCTTTGAAGCTCCAGCCTATCAGCTATCGAAGACCCCAAACCACATCTGGAAGGCTGCTCCCTGTCTCGGCGAGGACAATGAATATGTCTACAAAGAGATTCTGGGATACACCGATGACGAGATCGCTGACCTGCTCGCAGCGGGAGTAATCACTACCGAAACGGACGTACCTTCGGTGTTGACATTCTGAGGTAAAAGCAAGAACCGAGACTGTAGCTGGCCCAGTTCTGTGGCCGAAAAGGAGGTGCTATTGGAAATCCTGGCTACAAGAAGATTGTATCAATGTCAAGAAAGGAGTGATTTCGGGAGATGAAGTACGAGACTATTATCTACGAAGAGGAAAAAGGGATTGCCACCCTAACTTTCAATCGGCCTGATAGAAGGAACGCAGTAAACTATCAGATGGCCGAAGAGATGTTTGCTGCGGTAGAAGAGGCCAAAGACGACGATGAGGTGAGGGTACTCATAGTCACAGGCGCTGGTGCTGCCTTCAACAGTGGCGACGATGTGAAGGCGATCTTCTTGGCTGAGGATCGAGAGGAGCGCATGCGCAAGATGAAGACGGGTATGTTGATGGGTACCTACCACGAGCCGTTCTTCAACGAATTCCCCAAGCCGACTATCGCTGCGGTTAATGGTCCGGCAATAGGGTCTGGGTTTGATATCGCTCTTTCGTGCGACATCCGCCTCGCCTCAGAGAATGCACGGTTCGGCTACCTATACGTGCTGCGTGGCCTAATCGGCACCGTCCTGGGGCCGATGATGTTGCCACACCTCATAGGGGCATCCAGAGCCTTAGAGATGATGCTGTCAGGTGAGATGATGGACGCTGCTGAAGCGGAAAGAGTTGGACTGGTAAGCAGGGTGGTGCCCCAGGATCAGTTAATGGACGAGGCCAGAGAGTTAGCCCTCAAGTTGATGAAGGCTGCCCCGCTGGCGCAGCAGGCGGTCAAGCGGGCTGTTTACAAGGGGATATTCGACCCCTACGGCCTTGCCGAGTCTATGCATGCTATGCTGTGGCTTATGTTTGACACTGAGGATTTCATGGAGGGGGCTCGCGCCTTCGCTGAAAAGAGAGAGCCAGTCTTCAAAGGAAGATAACCTGCTTTGAATACCTGAAGCATGCCCCAAAGACGGACTCCATTTGTAGCCAACGCCTGGCCTGAGTGGAAGAAGTGATGGGGCAGGTTGAGATTATGCGCAACAAAATCGCCTCGTTGGGGGTACGAAGGATGAGGTTTTTGTGGCAGTAGCAAAAACTTACGATAAAGGAGATATAATGACCAGAGAGAAGGCATCAAGCAAGCAAGTCCCAGCGATAGAAGGCTGGTTCACCTGGCCACCATCTGGGGAACCCCATCTGATCGGGAGTAGATGCAAGTCTTGCGGCGATTACTTCTTCCCTAAAGTCATCGCCTGCCATAACCCCAGATGTATGAGCGAAGATGTAGAGGAGGTTCTCCTTAGTCGCAGAGGCAAGCTGTATACTTACACTATAAACTACTACCAGCCGCCCCCACCGTATGTACCTCTAGACCCCTTTGTTCCGTATGCCGATGCTGTTGTGGAGCTAGAGAAAGAGAAGATGAAGGTTCAAGGACAGGTTGCATCGGGCTGCGACCTAGACGCACTGAAGGTAGGCATGGAGATGGAGTTAATACTGGAAATGCTCTATAGGGATTCGGAGGGAAACGAGGTGGTGGCATGGAAATTCAAGCCAGTCTAGTCAGGAGACATCAATTGGCAACATAGAAGGAGGAGAAATGAAAGAGGTTGCTATAATCGGTATTGGAGCGACACGCTGGGGCAAATATCCCGATGTGAGCAATCAACAGCTTGCCCGGGAAGTAATTAGACAGGCGCTCAGGGATGCCAATTTAGCTTGGAAGGATGTGCAGCTAGTGGTTGCCGGCCAAGACGCCTACTCCGGGTATCCAGGGATATCGGCTGGCGCCGCAATAGTAGAGGAGATGGGATTCTCCGGGATACCTGCGACTACTATCCAGAATGGATGCGCCACTGGCTCCTTCACACTGGATATAGGTCGTGCCTACATACTCGCCGGGCTCTATGACGTGGTTCTATGCGTTGCGGCAGCGCGGTCACCCGGTGGCTTTTTCCCCACAGTTGAGTCAGGTGATGACCCAAGTAACCTGGATTTCCAGCGGTACAGAATACTAGGGAAAACGAATCCGAGTATGTTTGCCTACCAGGCCGTGCGGCGTATGCACAATTACGGGATGACGGAGACTGATATAGCCCAGGTAAAGGTGAAGAATAGCAAACACGGCTCGCTCAATCCCCTTGCGAGATATCAGAAGCAGTTTACCTTGGAGGAGGTAATGGATTCAGCGATGGTCGCCTACCCGCTGCACCTCTTCGAACTCTGTGCTACCAGTGACGGCGCTGCGGCAGTGGTACTCTGCAGCACGAAAGCGGCCAGAAAGCTAACCGCGAAGCCCGCAATTCTAGCCAGCATCTTTGCTCCTCAGCCTAAATACCCCAGCCTGGACGTGGGCCTTAGCTTTTTCAGTACTCACTCTACAGTAAGCACCCCATCGAGCACACCGGGAGTGGAGAGACCGCACGAATACGAGGTGTGCCATGGGGCACTCGAGCAGGCGGGGATTGGGTCAGAGGACCTAGATTTTGCAGAGGTCTATGATATCTCCACGCCCATGGAATTCGATTGGATGGAGGATATTGGCATATGCAAGCCTGGAGAAGGAGAAAAGCTTCTGTGGGAGGGAGCTACAACGATAGGAGGTAGAATACCTATCAATACCTCAGGTGGTGTCTCATCATTTGGCGAGGCCTACCCGGCTCAGGCCCTGGTGCAGGTCTATGAACTGGTTACGCAAGTGCGGGGTGATGCCGGACCAAGACAGGTAGAAGGAGCAAAGGTCGGCATTGCTGCAAACAAGGGCCTTGGGCAAAGTATCTCCGCTATCGTGGTGAAGAAATAGCTACATATAGGTTTGCCCTGCAGTGGGCAACGTAAACTCAAAGGCTGATATCTTGAGAGGATGTAACAATTCTTCGAGCATCCAGGCGCTACTCGAAGAGATGGAGGCATAGCGTGGAATTTAGATTCACACCAGAAGAACAGAAGCTTGCGAAGGAAGCTCATGAGCTTATGGAGAGAGAAAGAACGCCGGAACTGCTAGCTGAGACTTTAGAGCTTGGGGGCATATATGGCGGGCCTGAAGGCAGAAAGATCGGTCAAAAGATGGGAGCAAGAGGCTGGTTGTGTCCTGCCTGGCCTAAGGAGTACGGCGGTCTCGGTACCTCAGAAACAGTCAAGTTGATGCTCTTGGATGAGATGGCATATATGGGTCTGCCATTCCTGTTTGGTGGCGCCAGCATGGCAGGACCAGCGATCCTGAGACATGGTAGCGAGGAGTTGAAGGAGGAGTTTTTACCCCGCATCGCGCAGGGGGAGGTGGAATTCGCTCTGGGCTACACCGAACCCCAGGCTGGGTCTGACCTGGCATCAGTGGAGATGCGCGCTGAAGATAAAGGTGATTACTTCCTTTTGAATGGACAGAAGATGTTCAATACCCACTGCCATGTTGCTGATTACCATTATTTGGCAGTAAGGACCGACCCTAATGCTGTTCCCAGACACCGGGGCATTTCGATGATGGTTGTAGGCCTGGAAAGTCCGGGCGTCACCATTCGTCCTTTGATAACCATGGCTGGCTGGCGAACAAATGAGGTTTTCTACGACGATGTAGAAGTTCCCAAGAAGAACCTGGTTGGTGAGTTGAATCGTGGCTTTCGCTACGTAATGACTGCCCTTGACTTTGAGAGAATGGTCACCATTGGTATGTTTCGGCGCTTGTTTGAGGAACTGGTGGAGTATGCTAAGGAAACCAAGGTTGATGGAAAGGCTCTGGGCAAGAATCCACTAGTCCGGCAGAAGCTGGCTGAGATAGCGATTGAGTTGGAGGCAGCGCGCCTCCTGTATTATCAGCTAGGCTACATATTGGATAAGGGAGAGGTAGCTAACTACCAGTCATCTATGGAAAAGCTGTTTGCTTGTGAGGTAGCTCAGCACGTAGTGAATGCCGGGATGCAAATAATGGGTTTTTATGGTCAATTGCAGCTGGATTCCAAGTGGGCGCCGCTCCAAGGGGAGATGGAATTTCAGTACCGCTGGTCTTATCTTCACACTATTGCCGGTGGCACTTCTGAAATTCAGAGAAATATCATAGCGCTCCGGGGGCTAGGATTACCATTACCCACAGCCTAAGACTAGGTAAGCTGGAATTACTTAGAGTAAGGGGGAACGGTTATTATGGACTTTGGTCTCAGTGAAGGGCAAAGAATGTTGAAGCAGACTGCTCGCGCTTTTCTGACTGCTGAATGCCCCAGCAGCTTGGTGAAAGAAATGGCAAGGGATGATAGAGGATATACAACAGAACTGTGGCGTAAGATGGCGGAGTTGGGTTGGATGGGGTTGGTATTACCTGAGGAATATGGCGGCACTGGGGGAAGCTTCCTCGACCTTGCTGTTTTGCTAGATGAGATGGGACGTGCCTGTTTGCCTGGTCCATTCTTTTCCACAGTAGTTCTGGGGGGTATGATCATTCTTGAGCTAGGAAATGAAAAACAAAAACAAGAATTGCTGCCAATGATTGTCAAGGGGGAACTGATAATTACCTTAGCTTTGACTGAGCCAGGTAGTAGCTATGGCACTAGTGATATGACGGTAAAGGCAAACGCAGATGGAGATAATTATGTCATCAGTGGCACCAAATTATTTGTACCCGATGCCCACATTGCTGACTATATCATCTGTGCTACTAAAACCGCCGAGGGAGCTACTTTATTTCTGGTGGACAGCAGTTGTCCAGGTATTAACTATAGTCTACTAAAGACTATCTCTGGCGATAAACAATGTGAGGTGGTGTTTAACAAGGTGAAGGTGCCACAGGAGAATATTATCGGTGACTTGGGGCAAGGCTGGATTCAACTGCAAAGCATATTGAGAAGAGCAGCCATCGCTAAATGTGCTGAGATGGTCGGTGGTGCTCAGCAGGTGCTAGAAATGACTGTAGACTATGTCAAACAGCGGGTGCAGTTTGGACAGCCTATTGGCGCTTTCCAAGCTGTCCAGCATCACTGCGCTAATATAGCCACTGATGTTGACACATCAAAGTTCATCACCTACCAGGCGGCATGGAGATTAAGTGAGGGGCTTCCCTGCAACCGAGAGGCAGCTATGGCCAAGGCGTGGGTAAGCGATGCCTGTAGGCGAGTCACACTCCTAGGCCATCAATGCATCGGCGGGATAGGTTTCATGGAAGATCATGACCTGCCGCTGTACTCAAAGCGAGCCAAGGTGGCTGAAATTGCCTTCGGTGATGCCGACTTCCATCGAGAGGTAGTAGCTCAAGAACTGGGGCTGTAGTGCAGCCCTGAGCGAAGGAGGACCAGAATGGATTTCAGACTTACTCCAGAGCAAGAGGCACTGAAGAAGGAATTTAGCGAGTTTTTCAAGGAGGAGCTGAAAAATGCACCCCCGGGGTGGACGGGGGCACTGGAGGACATGTTCTCCGAGGAGGGCTGGCCGTTTCATCGGGGAACGGCCAAAAAACTGGCGGAGAAGGGGTGGCTGGTTCGCCCGTGGCCCAAAGAATATGGTGGACAGGATGCTCCCATCATCGAGCAGCTCATCTTCAGCGAGGTGAGGGGGTACCATGGCGCAGCCGGGGTCGACGCCTGGGGCATTGATATGCTGGGGCCTACTCTCCTTGCAGCGGGAAATGAAGAGCAGAAGAGGGAGCACTTACCCCCGATTGCTCGAGCGGAAAGATTTTGGACCCAGGGCTGGAGCGAACCTAATGCCGGCTCCGACCTAGCTGCTCTTACCACCCGCGCCGTAAGGGATGGAGACGACTACATTATCAATGGGCAGAAGATCTGGACCAGTGGTGCTCACCGTGCCGACTGGATGTTCATGGTAGCCAGAACAAATCCAGAGGAGAAAAGGAGCCGAGGTCTCTCCTATTTCCTCCTCGACATGAAAACCACGGGGATCGAGGTACGTCCCTTATATGGCATGGACGGGTCTCACCTGTTTAATGAGGTGTTCTTCGATGATGTGCGGGTTCCGGCGAGGAACAGGGTTGGCGAAGAAAACGAAGGTTGGGCCATTACCCGGGCGACGATGAACTTCGAGCGCTCCTGCATTCAGATAATGGCTGGGGTAAAGCACGATCTAGAGGAACTGGTGGGGTTCTGCAAGGAGACGAGGTGGAACGGGAAAACGCTGGCCGAAAACCCCTTTGTTCGCCACCGACTGGCACAATTAGCAATTGAGGCCGATGTCGGGCGTGCTATGTCCTATCGCATCGCCTGGCTCCAGGAGAAGGGGGGGCTAATCGCTGCTGCTGCCGCCGCCTCGGCGGCAAAAGTATACGGCACCGAGATGACGCAACGCCTCGCCTGTACAGCCTGCCAAATCCTGGGTCTCTACGGCCAGGTGAAGAAGGGTTCCAAATGGGCTCCCTTGATGGGCAAGTTCGAGGCCCTATACCAGTTCACTCCAGGGATGAACATCGGTGGTGGAACTTCGGAGATCCAGCGTAACCTCATCGCCTGGGTCGGTTTGGGACTGCCCCGGACGATATAGACCAGATATTACAATCAGTGAGGGGTGGAACGAGGAACCTAGACTTTCCCCAAATCTTGAGCTAAGATAGTTAAAGATTCAATATAAAGGAGGTAAAGTGTGATGAAGTACATAATTCTTGAAAAATCTGAGGGCATTGCCACTGTCACTTTTAATCGTCCAGACAAGTTCAATGCCTTCAATTGGGAGATGGAAGCCGAGGTATTTGACGCGTTCAAACAGGTTGAGCAGGACAAAGATGTAAGGGTTTTAGTCATTACCGGTGCCGGCCCCGCCTTCTGTACTGGAGCTGATATTGAAGAAATGTTTCAGGGGACTATTGATAGGGGAGGGCTAACTGGCGCAGAAGAGTATGATTTGCCGTTTAGGAATATGGTACCGGTGATCGCTTCAATTAACGGCCTAGCAATAGGTGCTGGCCTGACTATTACATTGCAATGCGACATCAGAATTGCTGCAGAAGAGGCCAGGTTCTCCCTGCCTTTTGTTCCATTTGGCATAGTCCCGGAAGCGGGCTCTACTTACTTCCTATCACGTCTGATAGGGATAGCCAAGGCTTGCGAGCTAGTCTTTACCGGTAAGACTATCACGGCTGGAGAAGGTAAAGAGCTAGGGCTGGTCAATGAGGTTGTTCCGGCGGCTGAGTTGAAAGAGGCCACCTATAAACTGGCAAGAAGAATAGCCCAAGGAGCACCCCTAGCTATGCAAATGGCCAAAAAGGGACTTTATCAAGGCCTGGAGGCTAGCATTAAGGATCAAATAGAATACGAGAAATCTGCGCTCATGATC
>Ga0209635_10002044_pt1 | contig 15343 bp, 18 predicted proteins | sample DeeMarSWOR230_32_FD_187463 | JGI IMG/M metagenome (GOLD analysis project Ga0209635, IMG submission 187463) | Marine sediment microbial communities from White Oak River estuary, North Carolina - WOR-2-30_32 (SPAdes) (version 2) | ecosystem: Environmental > Aquatic > Marine > Intertidal zone >... | reverse complement strand
AGGTGTTCCCCGATAGCTCAATGGTAGAGCGGGCGGCTGTTAACCGCTAGGTTGTTGGTTCGAGTCCAGCTCGGGGAGCCAAATTTTTGGGGAAGCCGATGAGCCATCAAATCCGGATATCCGCCAAGAACCTGGGGGAGGTTGCCCTGCCTGACTTCTGCCCGAGGTGCTTCTGGGTCAAGCTCCAGCTTAACAACAAACTCCCCTTTCAGATTTTCCCCGGCATCTTCAGTTCAATCGACTCTTACACCAAACGCGTCGTCCACCGCTGGTTTGACAAGTACGGCAGTCCGCCACCATGGCTGAGAGACCTGGGAAACCTCACCGGATATATGGAACCGCCCCACTTCTCAAAGTACAACATTCTAGACCCGGAGACCGATATCCTGCTCACCGGCAGCCCCGATGCGGTATTTATCCGGCCGGATAACTCGCACCTTATTGTGGACTACAAGACCGCCAAATATACCGGCGCCCAGGACAGACTCTTCCCCATGTACGAGGCCCAACTCAATGCCTATGCCCTGATAGGCAAACAGTGCGGGCTGGAGCCGATATCAGACTTGGCACTGGTTTACATGGAGCCGGTGACCGATGAAGCCGCCGCCTCAAGCGATGAAGTTCATAACGCGGACGGGTTCGGCATGGGTTTTACCGCCAATGTCCACAGGGTCAGCCTTGATTTGAATATCATACCACCCCTGCTCGCCAAAACCAGGGCAATTTATGACCTGGAGAGCCCCCCGGCCAGGCACGAGGGATGCAATAACTGCCAGCTCCTTGAGGGCTTACTTGAAGTTGCCCGGCATTGAGCCCCCTGCCCACAGGCCCGAATCCGGCCCGGACTTAGTCCCGGCTCGGCATAAAATTGCACAAGGAGGCTATTGACTATGGATAGTCAGTTGAAATTCCTGGATGAAGTCACCAAAACGGTTGAAGAGTTCAAGCAACAATCGCCAGAAGCGTTTGCCTCCCAGAAAGCCTTTAACGATGCCGTATATCAGGATGGCGCGCTTAGCACCAGGCTAAAGCGTTTAATGGCTATGGCAATAGCGGTTCGGGCGGGATGCCCCGGGTGCATTACCTACCAGCTCAAACTCGCCTTAGATTCTGGAGCCACCAAAGCCGAGGTCGTGGAAGCGGCGTCAGTAGCTACGTCCATGGGGGGAACCAGCGCCAATGCCTGGGTGTGGATTGTGGTTCAGATGATGAAAGAACTGGGAAAGTGGTAGCAGGATTGGATTCAAAGCAACAACCTGTGTAGTCCCCTGGAATTAGTATTCAATCCCACGCCTTGCCCTGATACCCCTGGTGAAGGGGTGTTTCACGGCTACCATTTCGGTAACTAAATCAGCGCGCTCAATGACCTCTCTGGGGGCGCCGCGCCCGGTCAGGACCAGCTCTACTCCGGCCGGCTTTTTAGCCATCAGGGCTATTATCTGGGGGGTGGTTATCAGCCCCTTGCCCAGGGCAATGAAAATCTCGTCCAGGATGACCATATCATACTCGCCTTTTTTCAGCGCCGCCTCGGCAAAGGCGAGTGTCCGCTCGGTTACCGGACGCAGTTCCGCCGGGGTCTGAGTAAAGCTGTCCCCCTTGTTTAGACAGACGATATCAAAGGGCTGGTGCTTGCGGGCAAAGAGGTGCTCGCCACAGCCGGTGTCTCCCTTGATAAACTGGATGATGACGACCTTCATCCCCTGCCCCACCGCCCGGAGCGCCAGTCCCAGAGCAGCGGTGGTCTTGCCCTTGCCCTCGCCGGTATACACCTGGACCAGCCCCTTCGGCTTCGCCTGGCTAGTGCTCATCATCTTCTCTCCAGAGCTAGAATTAGTCTAGATTATCGGGCCGGACTCGTCAACTGTCGACACCCAAGCCGGCATCTGCTATATTAAAAAAACACCCAAACCCTAAAATGAATAAAGATTTAGACCGGCTAAAAGCGGCTATTATCGCTGAGATAGACCAGCATCGAAATCAGCTTGGCGAGCTAAGCCAGAATATCCACGCCAACCCCGAGCTGGGTTTCGGTGAGGTGAAGGCGGCATCCTGGCTGACCCGCTATCTCAAGGAGAATGGCTTCAGCATCACCGAGGGCATCGGGGGACTGCCCACCGCATTCAGCGCCAGCTACGGACAGGGGAAGCCGGTTATTGCTATTCTCGCCGAGTATGACGCCCTGCCCAAACTGGGGCACGCCTGCGGTCATAACCTGATTGCGACCGGTGCGGTTGGTGCCGGCATAGCCGCCCGGAAAGCCATTGACCGCTTTGGCGGGAGCATTCGGGTAATCGGCACACCGGGTGAAGAAATTCAGGGGGGTAAGGCAATAATGGCGGAGCGGGGTGCCTTTGACGGCGTGGACATAGCCATGATGGTCCACCCCGGGGTAGATAACACGGTGACCACCCAGGCTCTTGCCTGCCAGTCCGTGGAGGTTGAGTTCTTCGGTAAAGCCGCCCATGCCGCTGCCTTTCCCGAAGAGGGCATCAATGCCCTGGAAGCCATGCTGTTATCTTTTGCCGCCATTGACTCCCTGCGCCAGCACATAAAAGTGAGCGCCCGCATCCACGGTATTATTACCGACGGGGGCGAGGCAGCCAACATTGTCCCCGCTCACAGTGCCGGCACCTTCATGGTGCGGGCTGAGGATGAGCCCTATCTTGAAGAACTAAAACAAAGAGTGCTAAACTGCTTTATCAGCGCGGCTACAGCTACCGGCGCCCGTCTGGAATACTGCTGGGGAAAGGTGACATACGCTCCGATGCGTAATAATTTGACCCTGGCCCGACTATTTCGGCAGAATATGCAGTCTCTGGGACGCAAGGTCAGACCGCCCCGCACCAGTCATGCCTTCGGCAGCACCGATATGGGCAATGTCAGCCAGCTACTACCCGGCATCCACCCCTTCGTCGCCATCGCTCCGGAAGAGGTACTGGTTCATTCCCCCCAGTTTGCCGCCGCCGCCGCCTCAGAAGCCGGTATCAAGGGAGCCCTTGATGCCGCCAAGGCGCTGGCGATGACGGTTGCCGACCTGGTCGCCAGCCCGGAGATAGTGAGTAATATCAAGAATGAGTTTGGGCAGAAGAGATGATAATTGCGGTTGATGCCACCGGTGGGGAGTATGCCCCTCACGAAATAGTTAAAGGCGCCATCAAGGCAGCCCAGGACTATAAGGTGGGTATTGCCCTAGTGGGTACCAGAAGCACGCTCCATGTCCTGGCCAGCCGTCATTTAAAAAAACTGGACTTTTCCTTTATTGAAGCCAACCAGATTATCGGCCCCCAGGAATCGCCCATCAGAGCCGTTAATAACAAGCCGAACTCCCCGATTGTAGTCGGCATTAATATGGTCAAAGATGGCACCGCGGCGGCTTTTGTTTCCGCGGGCAACACCGGTGCCGTACTCTACGCCTCACTCCTGATTTTGGGGAAAATAAAGGGGGTTGAGCGCCCGGCTATCGCCAGCCCGATTAATATTGGCGCTGCCCCCAGCCTACTAATTGATTCGGGCGCCAATGCCGATTGCCGACCTAGCCACCTGGTTCAGTTTGCCCATCTGGGCACTATCTACAGCCAGCACGTTCTGGGCATCCCATCGCCCCGCGTCGGCCTGCTCAGTAACGGCGAAGAGGAAAGCAAGGGCAACCGTCTGGTCCAGGAAACCTACCAGCTGCTGAAAAAAGCCGATTTGAACTTTATTGGTAACATTGAAGGACAGGACATCGCCGGCAGAAAGGCCGATGTTATCGTTACCGATGGTTTCACCGGTAATGTAGTCCTTAAGACCATAGAAGGGCTGGGCAGCACCTTCCAGAACCTACAGCAGCCGGTAGGACAAGCCCTGACCGGTACCTCTCGCCTGCAGGGACGGCTCCTGCTCAGCATCGCCGGCCTGGATTCCTGGATAAAACGAATCGACTACCGGGAATACGGCGGGGCCTGTCTGCTGGGGGTAAACGGCAATATCACCATCTCGCACGGCCGCAGCCGGGCCAAAGCGATTAAAAACGCCATCGGCCTCGCCAAGCAAACCGCCGAGGGAGACCTCGGCCAGATAATCAGGGAGGGGAAGCCTTGACCGAACTGTCCCAGAAGAATAGCTACGACCTAATCATTATCGGGGGTGGCCCCGCCGGACTTACCGCCGGGATTTATACCGCCCGGGGCAAGCTGAGCAGCCTCCTCATCGAAAGGGGGCTGATTGGTGGCTTGATAACCGAGACCGAGCTGGTGGAAAATTTCCCCGGCTTCCCCCAGGGTGTCAGCGGTTTTGAGCTGGGTGAATTGATGCACCGACAGGCCCAAAAATACGGCTTGCCCATTTTAGTCGCCGAGGTTACCGGGCTCAAGCTGAAAGGCAAGCAAAAAATAGTCGAGACCACCGAGGGCAATTTTAGCGCCCGGGCGGTGATTATTGCCAGCGGCGCCGAGCGAATCAAACTAAACATACCCGGTGAGGAGAAGTTCAGCGGTCGCGGCGTCTCCTACTGCGCCACCTGTGATGGTGCCCTGTTCAAAGACCGGCCGGTAGCGGTTGCCGGTGGCGGTGATGTCGGGCTTACCGAAGCCCTCCACCTGGCCAAGTTTGCCCGCCGGGTTACCGTGATTGAACTCATGCCCCAGCTGGGCGCCAGCCGCATCCTGCAGGACAGGGCTGCCGCCGAAGCCAAAATTGAATTTCTGTTAAATACCCGCATTGAAGCCATTGAGGGCGAAGACATGGTCAAAAGGCTCAAGCTTCTTCAGGTAAAAACCGGCCGGAAATCCACCCTGGAGACATCCGCCATCTTTGTCGCCATCGGGGTTAAGCCTTATACCAGCTTCCTGAAAAATATCTTACCCCTTGATGCCAGCGGCGCCATTCTGACCAACGACAAGCTGGAAACTTCTATCCCGGGCATCTTTGCCGTCGGCGATGTTCGTGCCAGCTCGGCGCAACAAGCAATAGTCGCCGCCGGTGACGGCGCCACCGCCGCCATCTATGCCGAAAAGTTCCTCACTGAATAAAATCGGCTGCTTAGCAAAGAATAAAAGAGAACGCCACCAACACCCCTATATCCCCTTTATTCCCTTCTTTAGACAAGGCTGAAAATTGGCAATATCTTACTTTTACTCCATAACCAAGTAAAAAGTATAATAAGCCAATGAAGGTCATCTTTCTGCAGGATGTACCCCGGGTAGCCAATGCTGGTGAGGTAAAAGAGGTGGCGGACGGCTACGGACGGAATTTTCTGATTCCACAGAAGCTAGCCGTAATGGCTGATCCGTCAACGCTCAACACCCTAGAGGCACAAATCAAGAAAGCAGCCAGCAGTCAGGCCCAGACTGAGGAAGAGCTAACTGACCTGGCCCACCAGCTGGACGGCAGGGAGATTACCCTGAAAGCCAAGGTCGGCGCCAAAGAGCACCTGTACGGCTCGATTACCAGCGCTGACATTGCCGCCGAGCTGCAAAATAACGGGCTGGTGGTAGACAAAAAAAAGATAGAGATAGCCGAGCCCATCCGTAAGCTCGGCAGCCATGAGGTCGCCATCAGACTGGCCAAGGATGCTACCCCCAAGATTAAGGTTATCGTGATAGAAGAGGAGACGAGTCAGAGTGACCAGTGAGAAATTGCCCCCGCATGATACCGGTGCTGAGGAAGCGGTAAACGGTTCCCTGCTGATAGATAGCGCCTCAATCTACAAGATTGCCGGCTCCCTGAAGCCGGCTGATTTCTATCATGAACCGAATAAATTAATCTATGAAGCCTGCCTTTCCCTTTACCAGCGTAATGAAGCGATAAACCAGATAACAGTCGCTCAGGAGCTTGACCGGCAACACAAACTGGAAGAATGCGGCGGTGCCGCCTATTTGAGCCACCTGATAGCTAACTGCCCCACCTCACTTGATATTGAGACCTATGCCCAGATTGTCTACCGCCTGTCCATAATGCGACACCTCATTGCGGCGGCGGGCCAGATTGCCGCCATCGGCTATGAAGCCGGCACCGATGTTGATGCCAGCATGGATAGGGCTGAGGAGGTACTGTTCCGACTGCGCCACGGGCAGAGCCCGCGTGACCTCATTCATATCCGGCAGGTCCTGGACAAGTATTTTGAAGCCACCACTCCCGCCGGAATCGAAGTTCCCACCGGACCAATTCCGGCAATCCGGTCAGGGTTTAATAAACTGGATGAATTTCTGGGTGGATTTCAGCGCTCCGATATGATTATCGTTGCCGGCCGACCGAGCATGGGCAAAACCAGTCTGGCGCTCAGCATTGCCCGCAGCGCCGCCGTCACTCTGGGAGCCTGCGTGGCGCTGTTCAGCCTGGAAATGGCCCGCGACCCGCTGGTGCTGCGCCTGCTGTCCAGCGAGGCCGATGTCGATTCCCGGCGGGTGCGCTTCGGCCTCCACACCGAAGCCGAGGAAAAGCGGATTATGGAAGCTACCGGCCGGCTTTCCGAAGCCCCGATTTATATTGATGACTCCCCGCTGCTGCGGATGGTAGAGGTGCGCAGCAAAGCCCGCCGCCTTCACTTTGAGCGTGGCATTGACCTAATTATCGTCGATTACCTGCAGCTGCTACAGGGTGACGGGCGCTCGGAAAACCGGGTTCAGGAGATAAGCTTCATCTCCCGGTCATTAAAGACACTGGCTCGCGAGCTTAACGTGCCCGTGCTCGCCGTCTCCCAGCTCAGCCGGGCCGTAGAGTGGCGCGCCTCCCACCGCCCCCAACTCTCTGACTTAAGAGAGAGCGGCAGCATTGAGCAGGATGCCGACGTAGTTATCTTCATCTACCGCGATGACTACTACTATCCCACCCGGGAAGCCTGGGAAAAAGAGCGCCCCGGTGAAGAATACCCGCAGGGAATCGCCAATATCATTATATCCAAACACCGCAATGGCCCTACCGGGGAAATTGACCTGCACTTCGCACCGAAAACCGCCAAATTTGAAGATATTACCACTAGCCAAGAGCCGAGCTTGTTATGAAGCAGATTAATGGTTTCCCGGCCCGGATGCAGTTCACCTCCCTACCCAACTTCTTCTTCTCCACCCTGCTCCCCCAGATAAGCGACATGGGAGAGTTGAAGACCACGCTCCATGTCCTGGCTGCCCTCTATCAGAAAAAGGGCTACCCCCGCTTTGTCACCTATGGGGAGCTTTTAGCCAGTAAGGGCCTGATGAGAAGCCTCAGGGATAAAGCCGGCTCAGCCGAAAAGGCACTGAAGAGTGCCCTGGAAATGGCCACCAAACGGGGGACCTTTCTTCATTTAGCATTAACACGGCCGGGGACAACCGAGGATATTTACCTGCTCAACACCGCCACCGACAGAGAGGTGGCCGCTAAAATCCAGAGTGGCGAACTCGCTTTACCCGGCTTAAAAACGCGGGGGCAGGCCTACACCGAGCTGGAGGAACCGCCCGATATATTCACCCTTTATGAGCAGAACATCGGTATGCTCACCCCGATGATTGCCGAAGAGTTGCGCGAGGCGGAGAAAGCCTACCCGCTGGACTGGGTCAGGGATGCTATCAGGGAGGCGGTTGCCCTCAACAAGAGGAGCTGGCGCTATATTGCGGCCATCCTGGAAAGATGGTCAGCCGAAGGTAAGGTTCATGGAACATATCGGGGACATCCTGCGCCGAAAAAGGGACCAGATAAATACATCAAGGGCAAATACGGACACATGGTCCGGCGCTAACGCCGAAGAGGCACCATCAAGCCCGGTTTGCCCCGTCTGCGGGGGCTTCGGCTTTGTCTATGTTGACGTCCCGGTGGGGCACCCCGATTTTGGCAAGGCGGTCCCCTGCCGCTGTGCCCAGGAAGAGTTTGAGCGGGAATGCCAGGCCCGCCTCCAGCGTTACAGCAACCTGGGCTCACTGACCCGCTTTACCTTTGCCAGCCTGCTTCCCCAGGGCAGAAGCGCCGAGCCCCAAAACCAGCAAAGATTCAGCCTTGCCCTTGAGGCCGCCAGGGCGTTCGCCACTGAGCCCAAGGGATGGCTGGTCTTAATCGGCCCCGGTGGCAGCGGCAAGACCCACCTGGCCGCCGCCATCGCCAACGAGCGTATCAATAACGGCTACCCCGCCTTTTTCCAGAGTGTCCCCGACTTACTGGACCACCTGCGCGCCGCCTTCAGCCCCGATAGCGAAATACCCTATGATGAACTGTTCGAGCGGGTGCGCAATGTCCCCCTGCTCGTTCTGGACGATCTGGGTGTCCAGACCAGCACTCCCTGGACAATGGAAAAGTTAGACCAGCTACTCAACCACCGCTTCAATAACGAACTGCCCACCGTTATCACCACCAGCACGCCCGTGGCTGAGCTTGAGGAGAGCCTGCGCTCCCGCCTGACCGACCCCCAGTTGAGCCAGATATATTTAATCGCCGAAAGGGCGACTCCCCTGCTGGAATACGGCTGGGGGGAGGGATTTGAGCTCCAGAAGAGTATGACCTTTGACAGCTTTGACTGGAAACGGATTAACCTGCCCATAGAACAAAGGGAGAACCTGAAGGAGTCATTCCGCATAGCTTTTGATTTTGCCAAGTCGCCGGAAGGCTGGCTGGTACTGCTGGGGGAGACCGGCTGCGGCAAGACCCACCTGGCGGCCGCCATTGCCAACTACCGCTATCAGGCCGGCCAGCCGGCCCTGTTCATGGTGGTGCCTGACTTTCTGGACCACCTGCGCTCCACCTTCAGCCCGGAGAGCGAGGTTACCTATGACCAGCTCTTTGAAAGGGTGAAGACCACCCCCCTGCTCACCCTGGACGACTTCGGCGAGCACTCAACCACGCCCTGGGCGCGGGAGAAACTCTATCAGGTGATTAACTACCGTTACAATGCCCGGCTGGCTACGGTGATTACCACCCGCAGCTCACTGGACGAAATTGACAGCCCGGTCAGCTCCCGGCTGACCGACCCCAAAATCAGCCTGGTCTGGAACATCACCGCTCCCGACTATCGCAGTGATAACACCGCCAGCCGGCGCAAGAGCGCCCGCCGCGGCAAGAGGTAACACCGGGCCGGGAAGTCCTGCCTGAGCAGAGTTTGCACCGCTGAGATGTTTCCGCTAAAATAAATAAGCTTTAATGGAGAAAAATAAGCCATGATAAACCTGCCCGTTCTGGTACTGAACCAGAACTATCAGCCGTGCAATATCTGCCGGGTACGCCGGGCCGTGGTATTAATCTATCAGGGTAAAGCGGAGATGCTGGAAAACGGCTCCGGATTCATCCACACCGCCTGTCACCTGTTTCCGGTGCCCTCGGTAATCCGGCTGGCCTACCTCATCAAACGCCCCTGGGCACAGAGAAAGCTGACTCGCTTTGAAATTTTCAACCGTGACCACTTCACCTGTCAGTATTGCGGGCAGGAAACGAAGCAACTGACCCTAGACCACGTTATCCCCCGCTACCGGGGCGGCGAACAGGTCTGGGAAAATGTGGTCAGCGCCTGTATACGCTGTAACCGGCATAAGGCGGGAAAGACCCCGGCCGAGGCGGGTATGAAATTAATTCACCCGCCCCACCAACCACGCGGTAATTTCCCCTTCCACATCCCCTACCAGTACCTGAAGAGCCAGCAGGAATGGCAGAAATACCTGGCCATAAAGGCTTACTAGCTGCTCGCCGGCGAGACATCGCGGGAAGGCAATTCTACGGTCGTCTCACTCTCCAAGGCGACCAGCACCGTTTCCTTCAGCGGGTTAACGCTAACCACGCTGGCGGCCCCCATCGGGGTGGTTACTTTCTGCCCTACCTTGGGCAATTTCTGCTTCAGGGCACGATAGAGTTCACTCTCATAGCTCAGGCAGCAGAGCAGGCGACCGCAAACACCGGATATCTTCAGGGGATTGAGAGGCAAGTCCTGCTCTTTGGCCATTTTAATCGAAATCGGGTCAAATTCACTGAGGAAACTGACACAGCACAGGGGGCGACCACAGCGACCAAAGCCCCCAATCAGCTTAGCTTCATCGCGCGGACCTACCTGCCGTAGCTCTATCTTGGTCTTGAAATGCTTGCTTAATTCTCTCACCAGCTCCCGAAAATCAACCCTGCCCTCAGCGCTAAAGCACAGGGTAAGGTGGCTGCCATCAAGGTTATACTCCGCCGCGAGTAGCTTCATGGGTAGGTTCAGCTTGGTAATCAGCTTCCCGGTCTCAGTCAGGGCCTCCTCCTCCTGAGCCTTCAGCTTCTCCGCCTGCTCAATATCTTCCTCCTCCGCCCGGCGCACCACCGGCTTGAGCGGCTCGCTCAGCTTGTTGTCCAGCATCTGTTTGGGAGCAATAACCACCTGCCCCAATTCCAGACCGCGGGCGGTCTTGACCACCACCCGGTCGTTTACATCAAGCTCAAATTCAGCCGGGTCAAAGTAGTACACCTTGCCCGCCCTTCTGAAACGCACCCCAACAATATCAGCCATACCTAGCTACCTTTCCCGCCGGGATATCAAGCATTAACACCTCCAGCACCAGCCGGGGGTTGGCATTCTGCTTCAGCTGTGTCCCCGCCGCCTGGACATGATTAATAGCCGACCTTATCTGAGCCAGGCTATAGCCCTTAGCCACATCCACCAGCCGGGCTAAGCGGTCAACATTGGTAATACGGTCACTCAAGCCTACTTTTACCAGCAATAAATCTCGCCACCAGTCAAGCCATAAATCCAGTATCTGCTGCACTTCTCCCCGATTCTGGCCAAACTGGGTCGCCAGCTGGGCGGCATAGGCAAAGCGCTCATCAGCATCGCTGCCGATAATATCCAGCATGCGGTCTATCCTCTCGGCGCGCCGGGTAAGCAGGCTCTCATCTGAAGTAGCCGCCAGCGCCCAGCCCAGGCAGCCGCCGCAGAGCCGGGCCAGAAGCTTGGCTCGTGCCGGCTCAACATTATGGTCGCCACTGAGCACTTTCTCCACGGCATCAAGCGCCAGCGGGAATAATTCCAGCCGCTGACAGCGCGAGACCACAGTCGCCGGCAAGAGCTGATCACTGGTGGTCAGCAGGACAAAGACCACGCTGCCGACCGGCTCCTCCAGAGTCTTCAGCAGGCAGTTGGCCGCTTCATTGGACATAAGCTCAACGCCATCAATAATAAACACCTTGTATTTGCCCTCAAACGGGGGCAGGTTAGCCGAGTGCTGCATCTCCCTGACCTGGTCAATGCCTATTTCCGCCCGGGGCTTAGCCTCGGCCGAACCATTATCAGCCAGCAAGCCGATAATCTGGACATCAGGGTGATTGGCCGAAGCTATCTTCTGGCAGGAAGCGCACTCACTACAGGGAGGCTCAGCCGACTCGCAGTTCAGGGCTTGCGCCAGGTTTATCGCCAGCTTCATCTTGCCGACGTGGGCGGGGCCAACCAGAAGATAGGCATGGGCTACGGTTCCCTTCGCCAGGCCGTGCTTCAGCAAAGCCACTGCTCTATCCTGTCCCACTACTGACCACATTTAATCTCTCCATTACTTAAGGCGTTAGAGCAAATCATCCCGGATTAAATCTTCAAATGTCTCCCGCTGCCGGATAAGGCGTGCCTTGCCTTCTCTAATCATCGCCACCGCCGGTCTGGGCACCGCATTGTAGTTGCTAGCCATGGGCAGCGAGTAGGCGCCGCTGGCCGGAATGGCAATGACATCACCCGACGCAACCGCCGGCAAGGCTATGTCTTTAATCAAAATATCGCCCGATTCACAGAACCGGCCGGCAATGGTAACTTTATCGGCATCTTTAGCCGACATTTTATTGGCCACCACCGCCTCGTATCTGGCCTGGTAGAGGGCGGGGCGGATATTGTCGCCGATACCGCCGTCCACCGAGACATAGCGCCTGATGCCCGGTACATCCTTCACCACCCCCACCCGGTAGAGGGCTACCCCCGCCTGCCCCACCACCGACCTCCCCGGCTCAATGACCAGTTTGGGTAAGGCCAGCTTCAACTGGCGGCATTTATCTTTAATCTTGGTGGCTATCGCCTCAGCATAGGCGGCAATGGGTGGTGCCGGTACATCAAGGGTGTACTGAATGGCAAAGCCGCCGCCAGTGTTCAGTTCCTTGAGCTCAAAGCCGTGCTTTGCTTTAGCCCTGGCGGCAAAATCGAGCAGAAGCTCAATCGACTTCTGGTACGGCTCAGTCTCATAGATAAGCGAGCCGATATGAAAGTGCAGACCGACCAGGTTCAGGTTGGGCGCCGCCATGGCCTGGCTCACCGCCTCACCCCACTGGGCGGGGGCGAAACCGAATTTACTGTCGATAGCGCCGGTAACAATATACTTATGGGTGTGCGGCTCCACCCCGGGGGTAAGGCGAAGCAGTATATCCGGAGTACAGCACTGCTCCTCAGCCATTTTGTCGAGCCGGGTAAGCTCGGCAAAGTTATCCACCACAATGCGGCCGATATGAAGCTCCAGAGCGAGGCTGAGCTCCTCGGCTGATTTATTGTTGCCGTGCAGATAGACCCTATCCAGCGGGAAGCCGACCGAGCGGGCGATACCGAGCTCACCCGCCGAGACCGCATCCAGCCCCAGCCCCTCATCCATCAGCAGCATGGCCAGCGCCCGGCTGATAAAGGCCTTGCCGGCATAGATAACCGCAGTGTCCGCATAGCGCTGACCGAACTCTTTTTTGAGCTCGGCGCACTTACGGCGCAGGGTAAACTCATCAAAGAGGTATAGCGGTGTGCCGAACTCGCCAGCCAGCGCCACGCAGTCACCGCCACCGATTACCAGGTGGCCCTGACTGTTTACCTCCGCAGTTAGTGGAAATAGAGCCAGTCGGGAAACCATTTCCCCAATTCTAGCAATGCCCTCCAGTGAAGTCAATTTAACGTTTGACATTCTCCCCTGCCTGTTTCTATACTGGGCAAGAGCCCCCAGTTCGGGGAGGTGGTATGCGCACCTTTCGCACTATCTTATATACCCTGGCCGGCCTGTATATGGTCTACTGGGTAATTAGAATACAGGCGGAAAATTTCCCCTACCTGCTCCGCCCCACCATTCTGTTACTGGTCATCACCTTTGGTTATATCCTCTATAAACATGTCTGGCCAAACTTGAGAAAGACCAGAACGCCGGCTCCCCAAAAAGGCAGTAAGCCGGCCCGAAAGACTAAAACGGGTTCGAAAAGGAGCTCAAAATCGTGATGGAAATAAAGACCGTCTATTTTGAAAAGCCGGGTGGCCAGAATACCGATGAAGTGCTCCGCATCGCCCGTAAGCGGGCCGAGGAGCTGGGTATTAAAACGATACTGGTCGCCTCCTCCAGGGGCAATACTGCCGTCAAAGCTACGGAGATGTTCAAAGGACTTCGGGTAATTGCCGTCAGCCACAGCACCGGCCTTTATGCCCCCGATAGTCAGGAATTCAGCGAGGAGAACCGGAAGCTGGTGGAGAGTAAGGGGGGCACCGTCCTGACCACTACCCATGCCTTCGGTGGCATCAGCCGGGCGATGCGCAAGAGATTCAACACCTATGTCATCGGCGAAATTATTGCCCACACGCTGCGCATCTTCGGCGAGGGGATGAAGGTAACCTGTGAAATCGCCATGATGGCGGCTGATAGTGGGCTGGTGCGCACCGATGAAGATGTCATTGCCATCGCCGGCACCGACTCCGGCGCCGATACCGCCATCGTTCTCAGGCCGGTACATAGCCACCAGTTCTTTGACCTTAAGGTCAGGGAGGTTCTTTGCAAACCCCGCTTTTAATCCCCTAAAATTAAAGGCAAAAAGGAGGTAAATCATGCCTGACTTTGGTACACCCTTTGCTGGTCTTGCCCATGAGCGCAAGCTTACCCATGAGGAGCTGATTCGGGCAATGCGGTTCATGGTGGCCGCAGAGTATGAAGCGGTACAGCTCTATATTCAGCTCGCCGAATCAACCGATAACAAACTGGCTGAAGCCGTGCTGAGGGACATTGCTGATGAAGAACTGGTCCACGCCGGTGAGTTCCTCAGAGTCCTGAAACAGCTCGCCCCCGGCGAAGAAAAATTCTACGCCGAAGGCGCTGATGAGGTCGAGGAAATAAAGAAAAACCTGGAAAAAGGCTGAGGTAGCCCTACTCGTCCAGGAATCGGGTCAGTAGCCGGGAGAACTCGGGGAGTTTTTCCCGGTAGACGCTGTGGCCGCAGTCGTCAAAGACCACCACCTGGCAATGGGGGATGAGCCGGCCGGCATCATAAGCCTGCTTCGGCGGCACAATGTTGTCTTTCGCCCCCCACACCACCAGCGTGGGCACCATAATATCCGAAAGCCGGTTCGCCAGTACTATCGTCTGTTCTTTGAGGGTGGTCAGGGGAATACCCAGGACTATACTGGCCCGGGAAAAGGGCATCAGAAACTCAACGCCGGCAAACAGCTTTTCCACCGCCCACTTAATTGCCCGGAAAACAGCAACGAATGCCAATCCCATAAGCCGGGCTGACCGCAAACGCGAGAGAAACCTGACCCACAGGGCAATCTCTCTCCCCAGGCACATGCTGCTTACCAGCACCAGCTTGGTTATCTTATTGGGGAACTGGAGGACATAGTTGACCGCAATGGCGCCGCCTAGGGAGTGACCGACCAGATAGAAGCTCTTCAGCCCCACGGTGCGGGCAAAATCATCGACAAACTTAACCAGCTCTGGTATATGGAAATCACCCTCTATCTCCTGACTCCGCCCAAAGCCGGGGAGGTCAGGGACATAGACCGTATAGTGCTTGGCCAGCTCGGCTAAATTCTTCCGCCAGGCACCGGCACCGTTGGCACCGCCGTGGATTATGAGCAGCGGCTCGCCTTCCCCACCGGTAACATAGTGGATTTTGAGTTCACCGACCTGTATCTTGCGGTTCTGTATTTTGTCCATCAGGCTTCGTCTTAAAATTCCGGGCATAAAAAAACACCCTGCCGGCTACTTGACAGGGTGTAATCAAGTTGCGGCGCTATCTTTTATATTATAACAATAACGATTACTAATTGCAAGCTTCAGGCTGGCGCTTTGGTTATTTATTTCTCTGCTTCGGGAGATCCTCGCCGGGCATAGAAAATGGGAATCAGGAGCAGGGCGGCCATTGAGGAGACCACCATGGCCACCCACATCACCGACGCCGCCTGCATATGAATTCGGAGCGGCGAGAAGAAGAGCACGGAAAGCCCGATAGCCAGGCCGAAGGCATTAGCCAGCACCGGCTTGGAGAGGACAATCAGGGCGGAGTCCACCGACTCGCTGCGCCCCAGGCCCTGCCTGCGGAAATAATAGATACCGGATATCAAATGAATGGCGTAGTCCACCCCCACCCCGACCGCAATCGCCGACAGATTGGCGGTCAGCACATTGAGGTGGAAGCCGGTCATGGTCAGCATCCCCATAATGGCAATTATAGT
>Ga0209635_10002043_pt1 | contig 15348 bp, 10 predicted proteins | sample DeeMarSWOR230_32_FD_187463 | JGI IMG/M metagenome (GOLD analysis project Ga0209635, IMG submission 187463) | Marine sediment microbial communities from White Oak River estuary, North Carolina - WOR-2-30_32 (SPAdes) (version 2) | ecosystem: Environmental > Aquatic > Marine > Intertidal zone >... | reverse complement strand
GGATATAATTATCAGAGTGGACAGTATGAGCCTTATGATACGATACCTTCTCAACCAGATGACCAGCGATTCTTAATGGCGAGTGGTCCTTTTGATCTTGCACCTGATTCGAGTGTTACATGTGTATTTGCAATATTCTTTGCTCGTTGGGACACGACCGATCCGAGACCTGACACTGCTATTGTTAATCTTGATCACTGGACACAATATTTCTATGATATGTACTGGTTTCTATATACAAGTGTAAGAGAAAGCGATTTTGCAGAAAGATTTTGCATAGATTTCAGTGTTTGGCCTAATCCAGTTTCTTTGAATGCGAATGTGTTATTTTTCTTACCCAAACCGGATTTGGTTTCACTAAAATTGTATAATATTGCAGGGCAGCTGGTGAAACAGGTAATGCACAGTCATAAAAATGCGGGCAATCATATGTTTGTTCTCAACACAAACGAACTGAGTCAGGGGACTTATTTTCTCCTGATGGAGACGTCCCATTATAAGTGCTCAAGGTCATTCATTGTTTTGCATTAAGATTCGCAAGGCAATCCAGGATATTTGAAGGCGACCCACTTTCTTGACATAGTGTTATATTTGATTATATTTTCCCATGACTGAGGGGATGCAGAGTATAATACTTCTCAGTAAACTCCAGACACCACAGGTAAAGACGAAAACACTATTCCGTCAGCGTCTCATTGATCTGTTGGCTGAAAATTTGAATAAGAAAATAGTGCTTCTCTGTGCTGGGGCAGGATACGGTAAGACAACATTTTTATCTCAATTTATATCAAGTAAGGATATTCGCTATATATATTATCATCTTGAGAAAAATGATGCGGATCCAGTGATTTTCTTTTCATACTTAATCGCAGGTATAAGAAAGATTGAACCTAAGTTTGGGAAAAAGACTGAGAACCTGACTCATTTTTTCAATTACCAGCAAAGGTATTTGGAGATTATTGTTGGCACTTTTATAAATGAAATCATTGAGTATGTGAAAGATGATTTATACATAATCCTTGAAGATTATCATACCCTCTATCCTTCTGAGCATATAGATAATATATTAACATATTTGTTTAATCATCTTCCACCGCACTTGCATCTTATTATCTCCTCAAGAGTTGCACCGCCAATTTCTATGTCCAAGTTACGCGCACGCGATGAGATCTTTGAATTACGTACTGAACATCTAAGATTCACTAAACAAGAAATCAAAAATCTCTTTGGCTCGGTTTATTCTATTTTCTTAAAGGAATCTGAATTTGAATGGATTGAGGAACATTCGGAGGGCTGGCCCACAAGTCTAAGACTTATGTTGCAGTCTGTTGACTACCTTGTTGGCAAAAAGCCGTCACGCTATATAAGGAAAATTTTGGCAAGTTATTATCAATCACAATCCAATGTCTTCAATTATTTTGCGCAGGAAATATATAACCAAGAATCTAAAAAGATCAAGCAGTTCTTGGTAGATTGTTCTATTTTTGAGTGGCTTACACCTGAATTATGTGATGCGGTTACCAAACAGAAAAATTCTTCAGACATTTTAATCGACCTTACTAGTAGAAACGCATTCTTATTTAGAATTCTTGATGTGGGTTATCGGTTTCACAATCTTTTTAGAGATTTCTTAAGGAGTAAGATTAGCGGTACAAGTCGCGAAAAACGATTGTATCGTCGTGCAGGAGATTTTTGTTCTAAGAACAACAGATTAGAAGAGGCGGCTCAGTTTTATCTGAAGGCCGGAGATCACGAAAGGGCTGCTTCGATTATTGAGAATATCGGGTTTAATCTTATGTGGCAGGGAAGGAGTGGGTTTCTCTGTTCCTATATCGAGAAGATACCTAAATTAATACGTAATAAAAGACCTTTGCTATTAACAAATTATGCCAATGCATTGGTACAAGTTGGACGTTCTGAAGAAGCAAAGAAAGACTATTTGCGGGCAGTAAAAATGCTTAGAATGAAACCAAGGGCACGTAAACAATGCGCTGATGCCTTGTACAATTTGGGTGGAATCGCACTCAATCAAGGGAAGTTGACGATGGCAAGGAGATGGTTTACAAAAGCACTGGATATTTGTCCTAAGAGTGCGAGTCTCACGAGGGCTTCAGCTTTGAACTCTGCCGGTGTGATATACAGAGCAGTTGGTAGTCGTGATTTGCATGAAGCAACAGGATATTTTCAGCAGGCATTAAAGATAGCTCAGCGTCATGGGTACAAAGATCTCGAGGCGAGTATCCTTAATAACTGGGCTATGAATGAATTCAAGATGGGGAATCTAAATTCTGCGCATTCTAAGTTGATGAAAACAGCTGATTTATTGAAAACCTACTTTTCTCCCGGGTGTGGTGGTGGATTCTACAATGCGGCACATATAAGTCTACTTCTGGGACATAGAAAAGAAGCGCGTTCAATACTTGATTCAGGAATAAAAATATGTGGTTCATACAATGATTTGTGGTCTTTGGCGAGAATCTGGGAAGGTTATGCCTTATGGCATCAAGAATATGGTGATTTAGATAAGGCAAAGCAGCTTATTGCCAAAGCTTTAGAAATCTACGAAAAACTGGGTATAGTGACTTTAATCATAGAAGGGCTCACCGCGATGTGTAGAATTAATATAAAGGCTGGTGAACTCGTTAAAGCCGAAAGAAATCTTGCCAAGACATGGGTATTGAAAGGGAACAGAAACGACCTCAAGGCTGTACCGTTGCTTTTAACCGAGGCACAGCTTAGACTTGCGCAGGAAAAACCTAATGATGCAGAGGTTATTTTAATAAGCGCACTAAAATTGTCGCAGCACTTCAAACGGACTTTGGATTCCTTTTTAGTCAATGTCGAATTAAGCAAGGTGTATCATTTTCAGCAGCAGACGAAGAAAACTATAGCAGCTTTAGAGAGAGCGGTTATGACTAGTCGTTTGAAAGGCTACGATTATCTGTTCATGAACGCTTTGCAGAAAGAAAAATGGATGTTGCAGATACTACGGAGGGAACGTATCGAAAATAAATACATAGCATCTGTTCTGAAGAAATCGAAATTGGATATTCATTGGGTTGATGTATTCTTGTTTGGTCTACCAAGGGTGGTAGTTGACGATATTCGCGTACCAGACGAAGCCTGGAAGACAGTCAAATCGAAAAAACTTTTGTGTTATTTATTACTTCATAGAGAAAAGAAGATTAGTCAGGATCGCCTTATTGAGGCTCTTTGGCAGAATGCGTCTCATAGGAGTGGAAGTGATAGCCTTCGTAAAGCAATACAACACATAAGACAGATTTTTAGGACGAACCTGGCGAAAAAAGGTGATGTGATTGTTTCTGGTAAGAGGTTATATCAGATATCGCCGCAGCTCTCAGTGCGGCTTGACACAGAAGAGTTTCATAAACTTATCAATCAGGCCAAGAAGGCGCGAGAAAAGAATGGTAATTACGAAGAATATTTAAAAAGAGCATTGCTTCTGTACAAAGAAGAGTTTGCTACAGGTTGGTATGATTCTTGGGTGGAGGAGATGAGGCGCTATTATCAAGGGTTGTATGAAGAATGCCTGCTCATGATGGCTGATTTTTGCTCTAGCGAAAATAGATATGGGGAGTCAATTGCCTGGTTCAAAAAGCTGATCGCAATAGATTTTTGTAACGAAGCATATCATCGCAAATTGATGCAAGCCTATTCGAGAATTGGCAGATATAAAGATATTATAAGAGATTTTGAACAACTTAGAAAAATATTGAAGAAAGAATTAAATACTGATCCGCAGCGCGAAACAGTGGATCTTTATGAATCACTGATGTCGCAGAGGTCGCAGAAGATTCGCTGAGACCGCAGAAACACCCCAAAACCATAATAATTTTCATTATAATGTTTATAATATAATGTTTATAATGTTGTGGTTAAAGTTTACACTTTATGCACGGCAAAAAGTGTAAACTTAATTAGATTTTGACTAAATTTTGATGGAGGGGATGTTGGCTTCTTTGAGCATGCTGATCGCCAATTCGTCTGGGTATTCTTTACGGTAGACAATTTTGACAATATGGGCATTGATGAGCATTTTTGTGCAGATAAAACATGGTTGATGCGTCGTATAGATTGTTGCGCCACCTATATTTACTGCAAATGTTGCTGCTTGAATAATTGCATTTTGCTCAGCGTGTGTTCCCCGGCATATTTCATGCCGCTCTCCAGCAGGGATCTTGAGGGTCTCTCTTAAGCAGCCAACTTTTTCACAATGAACAATGCCACTCGGTGCTCCATTGTACCCTGTAGCCAAGATCCTTTTGTCTTTAACAATGATTGCACCGACGTGACGACGCAGACAGGTTGAGCGTTCAGCAACCATTTCTGCAATCGACATGAAATATTCATCCCAGGATTTACGCATAGCAATCGTTAATTGTTGGATAGCATCGCGGCCAGTATGGGTAATTGTTTGTCGTTTTTGGGGATCTTAAACGTAGAACGATACCGTAAGACGATACGGGCTTCGTTGCCGTCAAACGAACAACGAGTCACTTCACACCTGTGCTTTTATGCAAGCAATGGCACAGACCGTATCATTTGTAGTTAGCCGTATAATCTTGACCCCTTTTGCCTGGCGGCTGAGGACTTTGATAGTGTTAGCTGGTGTGCGTATCACCTTACCAGTCTTTGTCATAACGATCAAATCATCCTCATCATTTACACTGGTGACACCTGCAATCTTGCCTGTTTTCGAATCAACTGTCATGGCTTTCATTCCCTTACCAGCCCTACCTTTTTCACCGATTGATGCGAATTTCACGCGTTTGCCAATACCTTTTTCGCCCACAATTAACATATCTTCATCTTCACGCGCAATATTGAAGCCAACGACCACATTACCCTTTGCCAATCGCATACCTCTGACACCACCTGCATTTCTACCCATCGGTCTGATTAGTTTCTCGGAGAACCTTATGGTCAAACCATCTCTGCTGGTCAGAAGTAAAGAGTCGTTGCCGGTTGTGAGACCAGCTGCGATAAGCTTATCTTTGGGCGCCAATTTGATCGCAATAATTCCTTTTCTTCTGATATTTGAAAAGTCTGCAAGGTTTGTCTTTTTTACTTTGCCAAATTTTGTTACCATGAATGCAAAATGATCTGGTGAGAATTCTTTTATGGGAAGACAGGCAGTTACAGTCTCTCCCTCACTCATTTCGATGAGATTGGCAATTGAACGACCTTTTGAAAATGGACCTGCTTCGGGTATTTCATAGACTTTCCGTGCGTACACCTTGCCGTTGTCAGAAAAGAACAATAATGTATCAGTAGTTACACAGATGAACAACTGATTTGCGAAGTCTTCCGTACCTATTTCAGTAATTTTCCTTCCCTGACCACCACGTGTCTGATTACGGTATGTTGTTATTGGCTGTCGTTTTATATATCCTCTTTGCGTAAGAGTAATGACCATATCCTCCTCACCAATAAGATCTTCAACAGTCAATTCTTCAGGTTCGGCATCAATTATTGTAGTCCGTCTCGGTCCTTGATATTTTGTGTCCAATTCCTTTAGTTCTTTTTTTATTATTTGATAAACACCTTTTGGTGATTTCAGGATCGATTTCAAGCGGGCGATTTCCTTGATTAAATCCAAGTATTCTTTTTCAAGTGTCTCTTTTTCGAGATTTGTTAATCGCGCCAGTCTCATATCCAGTATTGCCTGTGCTTGGATGTCAGAGAGTTCAAATCTTGCCATTAATCTCTTTTTTGCAGTTGGCACATCTTTTGATTTTTTAATTATTTTCACAACTTCATCAATATTCTCGATTGCTATTTTCAGCCCTTCGAGTATATGTGCTCGCTTTTCCGCTTCGGCAAGTTCAAATTTTGTTCTACGAGTTATTACATCAAATCTGAAATCAAGGAAGGTTTTTAATGCTGCTTTTAACGAAAGAGTTTTGGGTGCTTCTGAAACAAGAGCCAATAGCTGTATGCTATATGTTGTTTGTAAAGATGTGAATTTATAAAGGTTATTTAATATTATTTGCGGATTTGCATCTCTTTTTAATTCAATGACAATTCTTATACCGTCTTTATCTGATTCATCCCTAAGGTCAGTGACATCTTCGATCTTCTTCGCCCGTGCCAGGGAAGCTATTTTTTCTAATAGAGAACTCTTGTTTACCTGATACGGTATTTCGGTAATTACTATCGCCTCTTTACCGCCTTTTATATCTTCTATTCTTACCTTGCCCCTTAAGACAACTCTTCCCTTACCTGTTTTGTAAGCCTGTTTTATCCCGGTCTTGCCAATGATCAAACCACCTGTGGGAAAGTCAGGACCCGGCACAAGTGATAGTATGGCTTCATCTTTTATATCAGGATCATCAATCATTTTTGTAAGGGCATTTATGATTTCGCTCAGGTTATGGGGCGGAATATTGGTTGCCATACCTACGGCAATCCCTGAAGCACCATTGCATAGCAGATTGGGATAGCTTGCTGGTAAGACGACAGGTTCTTTAAGTCGACCGTCAAAATTGGGGATGAAATCGACTGTGTCTTTATCGAGACCTGCAAGAATTTCTTCAGCAAGAGATGTCAGTCTTGCTTCTGTATAACGGTATGCCGCTGCTGCATCGCCGTCGATTGAGCCGAAATTACCCTGGCCATCGATCAGAACATAGCGCATGGAAAAATTCTGTGCCATACGGACAAGGGCATCATAGATCGCCATATCACCATGGGGATGGTATTTCCCGAGAACATCTCCGATCACCGTTGCTGATTTCTTGAAAGGTCGATTCGATGACAAACCGGCTTCACTCATTGCATAGAGAATACGACGTTGCACTGGCTTGAGACCGTCACGCGCATCTGGCAAGGCACGGCCGACAATGACGCTCATTGCGTAATCTAAGTATGACGATTTTATCTCGTCTTCAATATACACATTAGTAATGCGCTCTTCCATAGCAGTATTATATATAGAATCTAACCAAAGTCAATATGTATGTATCGCCGGAAAAACCTGCCATAATTGCATTTGCGCGATTTATAGACGGGTTTAATCTTATGCGTTTATTTGGATTTTTAAGTTAATTTGACCTTTGAAATTTGGCTTTTGGGATTTTCAGATCAGTACTCTAATCGGCTTCCTTTTTTCATAACTACAGACCGCTTCAAAACCGAACGATTTTGCGTATTCCATACCTTCTTTGATACCTTTGCCAAGATCGGCCACTTTGTGCGCATCAGAACCGATCGTTATGAGATTAACACCTTGCGCTCTTGCATGCTTCATGATGGACGGCGCTGGGTAGAATTCATTTATGCGACGCAATCCAGCAGTATTGATTTCAAGTGCTATTTCCTTTTCAGCCATCAACTGAAAACAATCTTTCAGAGAATCCTCAGGCAATGTATGTATTTCTGTTCCATAAAAACCGATTCCATATTTCTTGTATACATCCAAGTGCCCTACAGAATTAAAGAGTTCGCTGTTAATCAAGTTTTTTACTTCCTTGAAATAATTGTGGAATAAATCTGGCACTTTGTGTTTAGCAAAATATGTTTGATATTCTCTGGAACTATCAATACATATATGATCAAGACAATGTATGCTTCCGAGCACAAAATCGAAAATGATATCTTTTGTCACTTCATGCAAAAATTTTTCGATGCCGTCAAAATAGCCGACCTCGAGTCCGAATTTTACAGTGAGGCCTGAACGTTTATAGCGGTCTTTTGACTGCAGTACCTGATTCTGTAATCTTAGTAAGCAGTCACGAGTGAATGGTTGTGGCTCTCCCGTGCCATCGAACCTTATTAGATTATCGTCTCGCTGCGGATCTAATTCGCAGTGATTGGTAAAGCATATTTCCTTTAGACCACACTTCAACGCCTGCTTGCAGTATTCGTCAATACTGCCTTCAGCATCTATAGAGTGATGTGTATGGATGTGGTAATCAATCATTACTCATGTGAGGATGACGTTTTCGCCTAAGGGCTGAAATTTATCTGCTTTTTCTTTTAAATCATAGGCGGTGTTTTCAGCGAATGCAAAAATTTCCACGCGTTTGTTCTGGGCTTTAATAAAATCGACCAGAGGTGCAAAATCACCATCTCCTGACGCTAACACGATCGTATCAACACGGTCCATAATTCCAAGAATATCTAAGGCGATACCCATATCCCAGTTGGCCTTTGCAGAGCCATCAGAGCGAGTTCGAACGTCCTTTATTTTTACGATATAGCCTATGCGTTCGAGGCTTGTTGCAAAAGGCTTAACATCACCTTCTGGCGGCTGAACAATATATGCGTAAGCCTTTACCAATTTGCGGTTTTCGGTAATCAGTTTAAGAAGCTTTTCATAATTAACCTTTGCAGCATACCCCATGCGGGCTGAGTAATACAGATTTTGCGAATCTACAAATAATGCAAGCCTTTCTTTCTTAAATATTGTTGACGTTTCAATAAGATCTTTTAACGAACGGATTTCATCACAGACCTTATTGTAGCCATCATTGTTTTTTTCAATATGTGACTTAATATCATCTTTTAAAGCTTGTAAACATTGCTGAATTTCATGTGTAATACTTTCTTTTATTGTATTATACATTTCTGATTTAAAAGCTTCGTTGGATTCCATGATTTATCTCCTTTTATTTGCAAAAAGATGTTTATTCAATTTGCTGTCTTATCGATTCGGGGAGATGTTTATACAACGTCGGCTGTGATCGTTCATCTCTGACATTTGTCCAAACCAACGTATATTCATTGGTCCCCAAAATATCGACAAAGACAAATTGAAAACCGTTGAAATATTGCCAGTTTTCATAAGGTTTTGATTCCTCGTGTTCAATGAAACTCTTCTCAATCTCATCAGGTGCGCCATATTTAACATATATGCGACCCCTATCAGTTTCATAACCCGGTTTTGTTCCCTGGTGGTAGTGCTTATCGGCATACTCAAATCGTTCAGCTATTGCATAATAGTCATTCTGAGCCCAGAATCTCTTCAGATAATTGCTTTTTCCCTCTTCCGGCATGTTCTTGAAAAACTTATATTCGCTGGTGCTGAGAAAATATTCTATCTTATCATAATAGGGCATGCCATCGTAGCTTATTTCTTTCTTGGCTGGTCTGGTAATTTCAAATGACGTCTCTTTTTGTGCTATTGATTTCGAATTTTCATCTTTGATGTCAACAGTGATGGTATATTGACCGGGTTTCATCTCTTTCATGCTGAGGACAAAGTTGATAGCTTGGGATTTATATTTTTTTTCAATATGTCGCGGAATGCTGCCGATAATTTTCCCACTGTCATCTTTTACCGTATATGTCAATTTCAAGTGATTTGAATCCGGGATAATATCATATATTTCATAGTAGAGATAGATGTTTTCGTAGAACTCGCTAAATTTATGCGACGGATGTGGGACAATTCTCAGATTTCCTTTCTTTAGGTGATGCTCTGAAGTGTCCTTCGCGATCTCATTTGCGATAAGGATATCGCTCATTCTATAGTTTTCTGTTTTGATTGATATTTCATCTTCCACGCTGCTGACTTCGTCACCCGATGAGATATCGATTTTATACTTGAATCTACCTTGAGGGATGTGTAGACCGAATTGTGTGATGAAGAATGTCTGCTGCCTCGCTGCCTCACGAAATGATGGAACAGTAAATTGGCGATAGAGTGTGTCGACAAGAGAATCGGGTCGTTCTAAATTTAGAATCTTAAAAGCTATAATTGCCTTGGCAACATTTGCGCTGTCAATTTCCTCATAATGGAGTTTTTGATACGGTATTCCGCAATTGAATTCTATATAGAAAATATCTTCTTCTTTAGTGGTTCCGGTAATCGTATCTTTTATTTCGACCTTTGATTTATAGACTACGGGATCAATATAGAAATCATTTGTTGCGGTCGACAGTAAAAGTAACAGAGTTATCATAGATTTGCCTCTCCTGGATTTAGCAGAATATATTGTCCGAGCCCGTAACGATCGCCGAAAATAAAGCGTCTATTCATTTTATAGTAATGCCAGATTTCGTAAGAATCATAAAATATAGTAATAGGATTCATCGGATCTTTGGGCGGTGCATACAATTCATATGGTCGATACTGAATTTCGTCGGGCTGACCGTATTTGACATATATCTTCGCACGATCACTGCGCCATCCCTGATCGCCATGGGAAAAGTGTTCTTCGCAGTATCTAATGCGCTCGAAATATTCTACTTCCTTTTCGTTGTACTCTGTATTGGGTGTTGGATCGTGTTTTTTCCAGAATTCTTTCCATAGGGAATCTCTTTCTGCTTTTTCTGCATCTTTCAACCTCCTCTGTTCAGATGGCGTAGCGATATATGCGAGTTGTTCTACTTTTATCGGCCAGTCAACTTCATCGAGATAAAAAGGTCGCGCGATTTTCACTGGCATTTGAACTTCATCGACTTTCACGGTACTCGAAAACATTTCAAATTTCAAATTGTAGTAACCATTTGGGAGTGATATTACATTAAATATCAGAGTGTCATCATAAGTACCCGCCTTTATTGAAATACCGCTCTGGATATCATTCATTGTGGCTAGCAGACTATCAATATCACCTTCTGGATTAATGATAGTGAAGGCCAAAGTCAAAATATCTGCTTTTGTTAAATCCCATTTTATATTACCTATATACTTAATCAAAAAGATTTCTTCTGTTAAGGAAAAGATTTCGCCAGCGTTACGATCTATAATTTTTAGGTCGAAGTACTTACTTTTCTTCGGCACAATGATTTTCACTGAATCTTTAATGTCGGTTGTGTCCTTTATGCTTTCTGTCTCCCAAAAGTCACCGGTTACCTGATTGTTTTTTTCGTCGTAGACTGTAACTTGTATCTCATATGCAGTATAGAATAAAGAATCCTGCGCAATATACTTTAATTTGTCAGCTGGAATCGATAAATAGAAGACAAGCTCCTGTGCCGTGTTGCTGTACGGCCTGTTTATCGTCTGCCACTCTATCTGTAGGAAAAGAAGAAATATCATCGTTTTCTCTTTTTCTTCTTCCGTGATGCGAAAATCTTATTCAAGGTCTGGTCAATGGTTGACACAAAATCAAAAGACAATCCAGCTTTCACATGTTTTGGGATCTCACTGAGATCTTTTTCATTATCCTTGGGAAGGACGATCTTCTTAATACCGGCGCGTTTTGCTGCAATTACTTTCTCTTTTATACCGCCGACCGGAAGGACTCTTCCGGTAAGGGTGATTTCACCAGAGAAGGCGATCTTTGAATCTATTGATTCAGCTCTCAAGAGTGATGCTAAGGACATAACCACTGCGAGCCCAGCAGAGGGACCATCTTTTGGAATTGCGCCTGAAGGGATATGAATATGTACATCAGTATCTTTTAAAGTATCAGTGCTGATTTTCCATGCTGCGAGTTTTGTTTTTAAGTAGGATAGAGCCGCCTGGCACGACTCTTTCATGACTTCACCTAAAAGCCCAGTAAGGATTAACCCTTTCGTACCTCTCATCTTGATCACTTCTATGAAGAGTATTTCCCCACCAAAGGGCGTTACTGCCAGTCCAGTTGCCACACCGATTTCTCCTTTTCGTGCAGCCACTTCTGAATATGCCTTGGGCGGTCCCAAGAAATCTGAGATATTCCGAGCAGTGATTTTAACATGTTGTTTTTTACCTTCGGCAATACGTTTTGCCACTTTGCGACATATCGAGCCAATTGCACGCTCAAGGTTACGAACCCCTGCCTCTTTAGTATAGCTTGTTATAATAGCCTTTATAGCCTCGCTATTAAAAGATATATTGTTGGGTTTCAATCCACTTTCTGAAACACGTCTTGGCAGTAAATATCGTTTGGCGATTTCAGTCTTTTCCTCCAAGATATAACCGGGGAGGTCGATGATTTCCATACGGTCTTTGAGCGCAGGAATTATAGGATCAACAATATTGCCCGTGGCAATAAACATCACCTTTGAGAGGTCAAACTTCACTTCCAAATAATGATCAGAAAATGCATGATTCTGCTCGGGATCCAAAACCTCTAAGAGAGCAGAAGATGGATCACCCCGAAAATCGGTCCCAACTTTGTCGATTTCATCAAGCATAAACACCGGATTATTGGTGCCAACCGATTTGATCGATTGGATAATTCTACCTGGCAGTGCGCCAACATAGGTTCTTCTATGACCCCTTATTTCGGCTTCATCCCGCACACCGCCGAGGGAAATCCTCACAAATTTTCTTCCGAGCGCACGCGCGATTGATCGGCCCAGTGAGGTCTTGCCAACTCCGGGTGGTCCAATAAAACAGAGTATTGTGCCTTTGGAATCTGGCTTCAACTTCTTTACTGCGAGGTACTCGAGGATTCTTTGTTTCACTTTCTCAAGATCATAATGATCCTCATCGAGAATCTTTTCTGCTCTTCTTATGTCCAGATTATCTTTGGTTGATTTTGCCCAAGGGATCGTGATGAGCCAGTCGAGATAAGTTCGCGCCACTGTATATTCTGCAGCCTGCGGTGGTATTCTGGAGAGGCGGTCAAGTTCCTTTAACGCAACATTTTCAGTCTCCCGAGGCATTTTTGCCGCCTTGATGTTTTTCCTTAACTCTTCGATTTCACGCGTATGTTCATCGGCTTCGCCCAGCTCTTTTTGTATTGCCTTTAGTTGCTCTCTTAGATAGAATTCACGTTGTCCTCTATCAAGTTCAGTCTTTACCTGCGAGCGTATCTTGGCGCCAAGCTCTAAGATGCTGATTTCTTTCTGAAGCATAGGTATGATTTTTTGAAAACGTTCTTTTGGATCAATCGTTTCAAGGAGGCGCTGTTTATTATTAAAATCAAAATTTGTGTAACTTGTTACAAAATCTGCGAGCCGATTTGGCTCATTAATATTTAGAATAATCGCGCCAAGTTCATCGGGTAGGTACGGTGCCAATGAAACGAGTTGCTGAAACATTGTGATGACATTGCGCATCATTGCTTCAAGAGCCATGCTTTTCTTGAGTTCAGTTGATATCAAGTTTATTTTTGCTCTCAGGTACGGTTCGCTCTGCGTAAAATCCAATACCTTGAAACGCTGGAGCCCTTTTATTAAAAGTCTGATGGTTCCATCAGGGAAACGGAGCATCTTATTAATTTGAATAACACAGCCAACTTCAAAGACCTCATCGGGCGTCGGCTCCTCGATGTCTGGATTACGTTGAGTAAGGGCACCGGCAAGCTTATTTGTGGTCAGAATTTCATCAATTAGTTTAGCGAGTTTCTGCGTATGGATGATTAACGGTACGCTTTGTTCAGGAAAGACGACGCCGCCTTTAATAGGGATGATCCCCAATTCTTTTGGAATCTTGACTGAATGGTTTTCCATAGGGACCTCTATTCCTCTTCGATGGGGATCACTTTCTCTTTGATGAGGGGAAATCTCAGGCGGAGCAGACCATTGTTGATAACGTGTTTACAATTTTTTGCCTCGACAGGTACTGGAAAATCTATTCTTCTGTTGAACCTGCCGTAAGGAATTTCTATGTTATGGAATGTACAGCATTCATTTGTGAATACATCTGGAGATCTTCGTACGCCATCAATAACCATATATCTCTTTCCCGCATAGATTGAAAAGTCTTTGACCGAAACCCCGGCAATTTCAATCGTGACAACCACTTCGTCGCCGACAACATAGAGATCATAAGGCGGTTGCCAATTAATAAAGTTAGAGATAACGATATTCTCGTCCTCAAACTCTGGTATGTTATCGAAGATTATTCTTAATTCTTCGATATCACAGTCATTATTTATGTCTGACGGTGATCGGTTCATATTTAATTATATGCTGGAAACGATACATGTCAAGCGCCCACGGTCAGAGGCATGCCGTCTATAGTAAAATACATGTCCGGCTGGAGACATGCTAAAGCGATGCTTTACTGGAGACACGCACGCTGGAGCGTGCTGCAGACACACTTCGTTGGAGACACGTAAATTAGATGGCATAAGAGAAGGCGGAGAGAAGGCAATAACAGAGAATTTCAAATGCCAAATGATGAATGTCAAACTAATGGATTAACAAGAAGGGATGAGGAGGCAAAGATCGTAGAGAAAAACATAAGGTGCCAGGGCGTTGACAGCTCTTGACATGGAAGAAATAAGCATTATAATGTTTTATATACAAAAACGAGAGGGTTGTTGAGCCTTAAGTCTTGTCTAGAATGATTGACAATATTAGTATGCTAGATAAGATATTTCAGGATCAATATTTGCTCTTTAATAGGTGATGTTTTTTATAAAATTCGTACTTCATTCGTGAATATTCGTAATAAGGGAATTCCGCGTATATTCGCGGTATTCGCTTTCAATTCGTGGATATTCGCATAAAAGTAAAGGAGGAAGGTATGAAAAAAATTGTCATGTTGATTGTGTGTTTGGTGCTTGTTTCTGTTGCTGCTGATGTCGAAGAGACTCATATACCTGCGTCAGCAGTAGTGAGAGGCATCGCGACAGAACCGATTCATTTTGAAGCCAAGAGCTTTTACACTGGAAAAACAAGTTATCCACCCTGGTTAATATATGGTCGTGATGCCCCGTGGAGTACAGATGTGCTTATTCCTGATGTCTATAGCCGTGATGACCAGTTATTATCCATGGCAGAAGATGCTCTGGGTCAAATCTATGTGTGCTATGAAACCATATCTAATCCTACACCAACACGTTATGGAACTGGAATTGCGTGGTCAAGTGATAGCGGGCAAACCTGGAATAATATTGTGCATTACAGTAGTACTAATAGCATTCGGTACAGTGAGATTGAAATTTCCGATGATGGTAAGATATGGATATGGAGTTCTTTCGACGGTGGTTCTTATGACAATAGTCCATGTTTTCAGCGTTCAAATATTGGTGGCTATAATGATCCACAGAATCTCAGTGGCTGGTCTGTTTTTGGAAGTTTGTCAAAGTTCTTCTATCCAGAGTGTGTAACATGGGGAAATGGAAATGAATTTGTAATTGCCCAATATTTGCACGATGAAACAGGAACGGTAAACGATGAAATCTTTTGTATCTATTCTGAGGACTCAACCAGTTATTACGGTCTTAGCTTTATACCATCAGGGGGCTATCCTGAGAGAGCATCAATTAGTGTTGATGTCGTTGGGAATGACACTATACTGATTCATGGCATTGACTACTATGATGCAGGTGGTAGTGATTGGGATGTCGTGTGGTACTTAGATACCTTAAATGGTTCAGGTTCTCTTTGGGGCTGGGCTACGACTAACCCCGGGAATGATCGCTATCCCTCAGTTTTCAGCTCACAAGGTTATAGCTATCTTGCATATTTGGGAGATGTCGGCGATCCATATTATGA
>Ga0209635_10002041_pt1 | contig 15352 bp, 19 predicted proteins | sample DeeMarSWOR230_32_FD_187463 | JGI IMG/M metagenome (GOLD analysis project Ga0209635, IMG submission 187463) | Marine sediment microbial communities from White Oak River estuary, North Carolina - WOR-2-30_32 (SPAdes) (version 2) | ecosystem: Environmental > Aquatic > Marine > Intertidal zone >... | reverse complement strand
CGTCAGTTCTAACTCCAGAAACCTGCTTTCTCTGAACCAGTCCCTTTCTCTCCAAACTCTTCAAACTCCTGGAAACAGAGACTTTGATTTTGTTCGCTGTCTGGAACCCTATACTCTTGAAGTTAGACCTGCTTTTAGTCTTCCACCAAAGCTTCTCCCTGTCTCTTGCATCCCTGATCTTGGCGATGTAGAAACTTATCACATTGTGTTTCAAGGGTATCGGATGGTTGTGATTTAGAACAACCATTATCTCACTTTGAAGTTTTGTGAATCTCATACACCAATCAACTTGTTAACATTTATTAATTTCTTATTTGGTTGTTAACATTAAGTCTCTAAAGACTACCTGTTAACATTAATTTAACTTGTTAACATAAAAATTTTACAACCCTCACTTTTGGAACTTTTTTTGTTCCTTTCGATTTTGGGGTACCCTATCAGAGCCTGTTCAAAGCATATTGAATATCAAACCATTATTCGATGTCTTATGGAGTTGCTCAAAGAATTTTAAGAAGTAATCTGTAAAAAAATGCGCCAGTTTATATTGAATTAAATATATTTCTTATAATTATTTTATTAAGATATATTTTAATCAGTAGTTATTTCATTTGAATGTTTAAATAATATGGTTTGTATTAAGTATTATTTGTTACAACTTTTTAAATAACTGTTTTAAAATAGATTTGTCAGAAAGTATAAATATACTTTTTGACAATTAATTAATAGAGTGTGAAGTGGTTGAAAAAAGAAAAACAAATCTTAAGACTGTTTCTAAGGTTAAAACCTGTAAAAATGTTGATGAGTTTAAAAAGTGGACCAAAGTACGCAACTGTTATTTCTAAAGAAGTTGACTGTACATATTCTCATACTGTCAAGCTGTTAAGCCAGTTTGAAAAATATGGTATGGTTAACTTCGAAAAAAGGGGTAGGATTAAGATAATTGAACTTACAGATGATGGGCAAGAATTGGCTCAAGCTATCGCAACAGTTCTGACTAAATTTTCCAAGCTTAAAGAAAAGGTTAAAAAGTGAAATTTTGGCTTTATTTCTGCTTTTAGGGCTTATTTGGAGAGATAGCTTAAAAATCAATTCGAAAGTTAAAAGATTAAAATAAGTTTAATCAATTTAAATTTAGGAATTAAAAAAGGTGAAAGATGTTATTAATAAGGCCGCCTGTAGCTGCTGGAACATTCTACAATTTGAACCCAGAAATGCTAAAGAAACAGATAGAAAGATGTTTCGAGCATAAGCTTGGACCAAAAAAAATCAAAAAACAAAAGATTATAGCTGCTGTAGCGCCTCATGCAGGATATGAGTATTCTGGACAGATAGCTTCTTGGATTTATTCTAGGGTTGAGAAGGCAAACTATATTATATTAGGATCAAACCACCATGGTATGGGATCGAGATTTGCTATAATGAAAAAAGGTTTGTGGAAAACACCCTTAGGCGAAATCGTTGTAAAAGAAAGCATTGCAGATGAACTGATAGAAAAATGTAAGCTTTTAGAACATGATTTTATAGCACATCAGTATGAACACAGCATAGAAGTGCAGTTGCCATTCTTGCAGTATAGGTTTGGTAGTGAATTCAGGTTTATTCCTATATGTATAACAAACGAATTTGCTGACGAAACTTTGCTCAATAGCTGTAGGTTGATAGGAGAAACTATTGGAAAAATTTTGAAAAAAGAGAAGAAGAAATGGGTAATAATAGCAAGCTCGGACTTTTCACACTATATCCCAAAAAAGATGGCAAAAAGGGTTGATAAGTATGTTATAAAGGCTATCTTAGCACTTGATGAAAAGGAATTTTTCACAAGGATAAACGAAAAAAACGCAACCGCATGTGGTTTTGGACCTATTGCTGTTGCTATTGTCGCAGCTAAAGAGTTAGGAGCTAAAAAAGCTGAACTGCTGAAGTACGCCACTTCAGGAGATGTGAGTGGGGAGATAGAATCAGTAGTTGGCTATGGTAGTATAGTTATGTTTTAATGACTAAATTTATTAGTTCAGAACTAATTCTCTAATTGTATGAAAGAATTAATTTTAAAACATGTGATAGTCAACGCTATCGAACATGGTGGTAAGGCAAACGTACAGGCAGTGCTTGGTAAAGTAATCGCTGAAAGGCCTGAGCTAAAGAAGAAGATAAAAGAAATTCTTCCTGAGATTGAAAAAACTGTTGAAGAGATTAATTACTGGTCTTTGGAAAAACAGGAAAAGAAGTTCAAAGAAATGAAGATAAAAATCCCTAAAAAAGAAGAGAGAGAAGGATTACCAGAACTACCGAAAGTTGAAAAATATGAAAAAATTGTGATGCGTTTGGCACCTTTTCCCTCAGGCCCTCTGCACATAGGAAATACAAGGATGGTTATTCTAAACGATGAATACGTAAAAAAATACAAAGGAAAACTTTTGCTCGTGATAGACGATACTATAGGTTCGGAGAAGAAATTCATCATACCTGAAGCTTATGATTTGATAGTTGATGGTCTAAAATGGCTTGGAGTCAAATATCACAAACTGTTGTATAAATCTGATAGACTCCAGTTGTTCTATGATGTTGCAGAAGAGTTAATAAAAAAGGAAATTGCATATGTTTGTGAATGTGATTCTGAAACTTTAAGAAAAAACAGGGTCCAAGGATTAGAATGCTCACATAGAAAACAAACTATTGAGGAAAACTTAGAGAAATGGAAGAAGATGTTAGGAGGAAAATATGAAGAGGGTGAAGTGGTAGTAAGATTGAAGACTGATATGAAACACCCAAACCCTGCTTTTAGAGACAGAGTGTTGTTAAGAATTGTTAAAAGAGAACATCCGAGGACTGGAAAGAAATATGTTGTATGGCCATTACTCGAGTATTCTTGGGCTGTGGATGATCATTTACTCAAAATAACTCATATCTTAAGAGGTAAAGATTTGGTGATGGAAGACATGATGGAAGAGTTTATTTGGAATAAACTAGGATGGGAAAAACCCGAATTCATACATCATGGCCTTTTGAACATCAAAGGTATAAAGTTAAGCAAAACAAAAGCCAGAGAAGCAATAAAAACTGGTTTATATAAGGGTTGGGATGATCCGAGAACTTGGTCTTTACAAGCATTGAGGAAAAGGGGAATAAATCCTGAAGCAATGAGAAAATTCATAATCGGTATTGGTCTTAGTCTAGCAGATGTTATAGTGCCTGCAGAAATCCTATATGCTGAAAATAGAAAAATAATTGATCCTGTTGCCAATCGATATTTTGCTGTTCTTGATACTGTTGAAATCTCAGTTGGAAAAGCTCCTGAGATCAAAGAAGTTAAAGGTAATTTACATCCAGATTTTCCAAAGAAAGGTTATAGAAAAATTCCTGTTAACACACAAAAAATTTATGTTGAAAAGGAAGATTTTAAGAAATTCAAGGACAAAGAAATAAGGCTCATAGACCTATTCAATATAAAACTTGGAAAAACTACAGAATTTATAAGTAAGGAGCTTAAAATGGATATGCCTAAGATTCAGTGGGTTTCTGAACCTAACGTTAAGATAAAAATAGTGATGCCAGATGGCTCATTAAAAGAGGGTATTGCAGAGCCTGAGGTTAAAAATATTAAAAATGATGAGATTGTACAGTTTACAAGAATAGGATTTTGTAGGTGTGATAAAGCATATAAAGATAAGAAAATAGTTTTATATTTTGCTCATAAATAATGATAAGGTGGTTTGATGCCGAAAGGCGATGTAAAATTCAAAGTATCAAAAGAACTAAACGATAAAATTTTGCAGCTTGTAGAGACTGCTAGAAACACTGGAAAAATCAGGAAAGGTATGAATGAAACTACAAAAGCCGTAGAAAGAGGAATTGCTAAATTGGCTGTAATCGCCGGAGATGTTGAACCCGAAGAAATTGTTATGCATTTACCTGTTCTTTGTGATGAAAAGAAGATTCCCTATGTGTATACATCAAGTAAGGTAGAGCTTGGGAGATCTGCAGGGATTGATGTAGCCTCCGCTGCCATTTGTATAATTGATCCTGGGGAAGGAAAGGATGCCTTAAAAGAAGTTTTGCAAAAGATTGAAGAAATAAAGAAGTGATTGAATGCCTAAAGACGCCTTTCCTGCAGAAGTTCTACAGTTGTTAGGAAGAAGTGGCGTAAGGGGTGTGATGCAGATCAGATGCAAAATTTTAGAAGGACCTGATAAAGGAAAGGTTCTAACCAGAAATGTCTTAGGTCCAGTAAGACTTGGCGACATTTTGATGCTTCGTGAGACTGAAATGGAAACTGCTGCAAAGATGGTTAAAGGGTAGTTAAATGAAATGCTCTTACTGTGGAAAAATAATCAAGACTGGAACTGGAAAGATGTTTGTAAAGAACGATGGAACTATATATTATTGGTGTTCCTCTAAGTGTGAAAGAAATTTCTCGCTCGGAAGGGAAGCTAAGAAAAGAAAATGGTCTAAAAAATAGTATAGAAAGATTAAAAACATAATTTATTAGTGTAGGGCCGATAGATCAATGGTAGATCGTCGCCTTGGCAATTCAACCAGAATGGCGAAGGCTCCGGGTTCGAGTCCCGGTCGGTCCATGTTTTCTAGAAAATTTAAATTTGTAGGTTATAATAGTAAAGAACTATTAAGTGATAATATGGGTGTCACAAAAGTAAAAGAGAAAGAGAAGGGAGAGAAGAAGAAAATAGCTAAACCTGCGAAGAAAGAAAAACCAAGAGAAATTAAAAACATAGTAAGAGTCGCAGGCACTAATCTTGACGGAAGCAAATCAATAATTCAAGCTCTGAAAAAAATCAAAGGGATAAGTCATGTTATGAGCAAGGCTATTTGCGATGTTTCTGGGTTTAGTCCTTATGAAAAACTAGGCTCTCTAAAAGAGAAAGACATAGAAATGCTGGAAAAAATTATAAATGATCCTGTAAAGTTTGGTATACCTGTCTATCTTTTAAACAGAAGAAAGGACAGAGAGACTGGAAAAGATTTGCATGTTGTTGGAGCTGACTTTGAGATGAATAAAAAGTTTGATATCCAAAATATGGTAAACCTTAAAAGTTATAAAGGAGTAAGACATATGTTTGGTTTGCCTGTTCGTGGTCAGAGGACAAGAAGCTCTTTTAGAAAAGGAAAGATTGTTGGTGTGGTTAAAAAGTCTGTAAGAATAAAGATGGAAAAAGGAAAGGAAGAGAAGAAGTGAAGATATGAAAAGACAGAAAAAGAAATATGAAAGGCCATTAAAACCATGGGACAAAGAAAGGATAGAAAAAGAAAAGAATTTATTAAAAGATTTTGGTCTAAGAAGAAAAGGAGAGATATGGAAAAGTGAAGCACTGTTAAGGAAATACAGAAGGTTGGCCAGAAATCTTGCTGCAAGGAAGGATAAAGAAAAAGAGAAAATATTGATAGAAAAATTAACAAAAATGGGACTTTTGGAAAAAAATGCTGGTTTAGATGATGTTCTAAGCTTAACGATAGAAAACATACTCGAAAGAAGACTCCAAACTATAGTTTTTAGAAAAGGCTTAGCAAATACATCCAAACAGGCGAGACAATTGATAGTTCATGGTAAAATAACTTTAAACCAAAGAAAGATAAGTTATCCAAGTTATTTAGTTGAAAGAGAAGAAGAAAATAAAATACAGGTGATCAAGTGAAAAAAAAGGAAGGAGAAAAGTGGGGAATCGCCTATATCTACAGTACTAATAATAATACAATAGTCCATATTACCGACATAACCGGTGCGGAAACGATAGCAAAATATTCTGGAGGTATGATGACTAATAAAGATAGAGAACAAGGTAAGCCCTTTCCTGCAATGCTTGCTGCAAGGAAGGCGGCAGAAGATGCTTTGGAAAAGGGAATTAAAGGTGTGCACATCCGTGTTCGTGCAAGAGGTAGTCAATACAGCAAATCACCTGGCGCAGGAGCACAACCAGCAATAAGAGCTTTGGCAAGGGTTGGTCTTCGTATAGGTATGATTGAAGATGTAACCCCTGTGTTACATGGAACTATGAGAAAACCTGGTGGAAGAAGAGGCCGACGTGTGTGATTAGTATTTTTTTGCTAAATTACTATATTTTAATACAAAATCAGTGATAAAATGAGAGTTCAGATCTTGAAAAAAACCGATTTTGAGATTAGTTTTCTATTAGAGGGAGTAAACCCTACATTTGCCAACTCTTTGAGAAGAGTAATGATTGCGGAAGTTCCAACTATGGCAATAGAATGGGTTGATTTTATAAAAAACGATTCTGTGTTACCTGATGAATTATTGGCAAATCGATTAGCTCAAATACCATTAACTTTTGATATGAGAGCTTACAACTTGCCTGAAAGATGTAAGTGTAGTGGTAAGGGATGTAGCAGATGTCAAGTCAAGTTAACTCTTAAAAAAATTGGACCATGTGTTGTATATTCTGAAGATTTGAAATCAAGAAGCAAAGATATCAAACCAGTTTTTGATAAAATACCGATTGTTGAATTGATTGAAAAGCAAGAACTTGAATTCGAAGCCATATGTCAACTCGGTGTTGGAAAGGAACATGTAAAATGGCAAGCTGCAATCGTTGGATATAAAAACGCACCCAAAATAACGATAGACTCTAAAAAATGTAAAGCAGAAAATTGCGAAGTATGTGTTGAAAAATGTGTGAAAAAAATCCTTAAGTTAGAAAATATAAGTATTGTCGTAACAGACCCTTTTGAGTGTAATATGTGTTTACAATGCGTTGATGCCTGTCCAGAAGAGGCAATAAAAGTTGAAGCGATGAAAGATAGTTTTATTTTTAATGTTGAAAGTGTTAGTGGACTTAAGGCAGAAGAAGTCGTAAAAGAATCTATAGAGATTCTAAAAGAAGAGATAAGTGATTTTAGCAAAAGTTTGAAGAAGTTAAAGTAAATCTTATCTTTTTTTGGATTATATTATCAAATAGAGATGCGGGGGTAGCGAAGCCTGGTCAAACGCGCAGGACTTAAGATTAGACATCTTAAGTGCAGAAAAAAGATGATGAGATATCCTGTGGCTTAGTGCCTTCGTGGGTTCGAATCCCACCTCCCGCATTCTCTTAAACATTAAAACCCAATACTGTTATTATGATAGATGTCTATGTGCTTTCTGTAATTGGTTTTTTTATAATCCTTGGGGTTTTAATCTATAGAGATAGGAAAAACATAGAATTCAAATACATCTTGTTAATAAGAAGAACAAAAAAGGGAAAAAAATACATAAACAAAATTGCAGAATTCTCACCAAAATTCTGGAAAATAGCTTCAACGATTGCAATTGTATTTTGTATATACATCATGTTCTCAACTATAATCAGTCTAGTAACAACTTTAAGACTAGTAATCGTAGAAAAACTACCAATTCCCATACTACAATTTATAGTTCCGGTTCCAACGGCTCAACCGATAAGTGGACCAGGTTATATCGCAATTCCATTTTGGTTCTGGATAATAGTGATACCATTTGTCTTATTCCCACATGAACTTTCACATGGAATAATTTTAAGGGCTGAAAAAATTCGGCTCAGTTCAGTAGGGTTGTTATTATTGACGATTCTTCCAGGAGCTTTCGTCGAACCAGATGAAAAACAATTAGAGAAGAGTAAGTTAATCACCAAGCTAAGGGTATTCTCTTCAGGATCTGCAGCAAATTTTATGTTTGCATTTATTCTCCTTATGCTAACTAGTTATTTTGTTTGGCCGTTTTTTGTAAGTCCTGGTTTATTGTTAGCCGAAGTTAATGAAACTTCCCCGGCTGGAGAGATAGGACTGAGAGCTGGGATGGTAATACAGAAGATAGATGGAAAGAAGATTGATATAAGTTTTGATGATTTTGGAATTGCTTATGGTTTATTAATATTCAGCCAAGGAGATATGTCTGAAGAAAACATACAAATTGTACCCGCGAGTATACCTTTAGTTAATATATTAAAAGATTACAAACCGAATGATACACTTTCCTTAATGGTAGATGGTAAAAACTTTAATCTAACGCTTGGCCAACATCCGGAAAATTCAACTCGACCATACATTGGAATCTTGCCAAAAGTCAACGGAAAAGTTAATCCTAAATTTGCATTTTCAGTTTTATTTCCAGTTACATGGTTATGTATAATTTTGAGCTGGGGTGTTGCATCATTTAACATACTTCCGATTTATCCTCTTGACGGAGGAATGATAGTCGATGGGATTATGAAAGAAATATCGAAAAAATATAGGAAGAAGGTGGTTTACATTGTCACATTCTTGACTCTCTGCTTGGTGATATCTAGCATTATTCTTCCTATATTCGCTACATAACTTCAGTTTTTCTTATTTCGAAATTCCTTATAGGATATACCTTTCTCCCTTCTCTTAAAATCTTATGCTTAATCTCATCTGTTATTATATTTTTTATAAATTCGTCTAAGGTAGAATTCTCAACCTCAGTTTTAATCATATCTTTCAATGTATTTCTAATAGATTTTTCAATAGTGCTTTTTATTCTTCTTGAAATTATTGCTAATCCCTTGACTCGAATCTTCTTTCCATCTTTTGTTATCAAATCCTGAACAGTATCAACTCTTCTAACTCTCCTCAATATCATTCTAGAAATATAGTCCCTAAGGCATTCAGAACCATCAAAATCCGTAAAAGCCTTGTCACCCTCTAATCTTTTAATTTTGAAAATGAATTTCATATAGTATTTGCTAAAATCATTCGTTAATTCCATGAGGTTAACATTTATTTTTCTATTAGTCAAACTACTAGGATTGTTTGTCACAGTCCTAGCTAGTTCTTTTTCTCCAAAAATTTTTGGAGCAACTATCGTGAACCATTTTTTGTCTTTAGCTTTTTTTGCCATGTAAACCACTTAGTATATTATCTACTATATTAGCAAATTCTTTTTCTTTACCTTTTGGTATTAAGGCACCTGCGGCTTTTTCATGTCCGCCACCCTCTGTACCAAATTTATCCACAGCCTTAACAATAATGTTTCTCAAATTTATATCAAGGTTTCTTGAAGCTCTTGTTGAAATTTTTACCATATTATCATCTGTGTTCGCAAACCCAAATATAGGTTTATTTGTATCTACTAAATTAGAATTTAAAAATATTGAAGTTATTGTTCCTATGATAGTATCTGGAACTTCGTCTTCACAGAAAAGGTAGGTCGCAAAATCTGTTGTTAGAACTGCGTCATCTCTTTCTCTTATCCATCCTATAGATTCACTTATTATTCTCCTGTATTCGCTTAAAATTTCCTTGGAAATCTCTATCGCAGTTAGGTCATTTAGACATAACCTTATTGCTACATCATGTCTTCGTAATCTTCCACATGCATTCAATAAAGTGGCAAATTCCCTAGCATCTTGAAGTTCTTCAGGTCTTCCGTTTATTGAATAAATTTCTCCAAATATGTTTATTGCATCTGAACGTTTAGCTCTTAATCTTTCAATTATTATTGCAGATGCAAGCTTTTGTTGCTCATCCAAACTCAAATCTTTTAGTTTTCTCCATTCTCCATGTTCCTTTAGCTTTAAACCGAGTTCAGACAAAAACTGAATTGAATTAGATTCAGAACCACTTATACCAGGTATGAAGGGATCAAAAGAATATTCTAAAGTTTTGTGAATTGGTCTTTCAAATCTTCCGTAAAGTCTTAGACCTTTTAATATAGTTATTTTACTGATTGTCTCGGCCTCTTTCAAAATTTTCTTGCTAATCTCTCCTTTTAACTCCCAATTTTCATCGAATTTATCACCGACAGCACCAATTATTGCTAAATCTATCAAATCCGTATTTTTTAGGTTCAAACTCTTTGCAAATAGGTAGCAAATCATTGAAGATGATATACTTTCACCGTATAACATTGGATTCAGATGAAAGAGGTTTAAACTTTTTATTTTCTGAGGTTCATGATGGTCTAAGACTAATATCTGTGTTCTTTCCATAACATCTTTTAAAAAATTTAATTGACCACTTCCAAGATCAGCTAGGACTAAAATATCATCTTCATTTACATCTAAATTTTTTATATCTTTTATCGTAAGCTGCTTAACTATTCTCAATTCAAAATTAACATTTTCTCTAAGGAGCATTTTAACTAGAATAGAAGCACTACAAAGACCGTCAGCATCATGGTGACAGACTAACTTCAATCTTTTTTCTTCTATTATAGAGCGAAAAATTTTAGATATTCTATCTAACTCTTCAAGAAACAAGCTATCACTTTTGGACTATTAATTTAGCTTCCTCGTAAGAATAACGCCAATCTTTCGGTAAAGTTTTCTTTCTGGAATAGTATTTTCCAAGTTTTCTTATCCTTGATTCTATATCTTCTAAACCCTTCTTTGAATGTTTGTCCTGTTTGTGTTTTTCTAAATGTCCTTTCAGATTTACAGCTTTTTTTAATAAATTCAACAGGTCTTCAGGGATATCTGGGTAAACTTTATTTTCTATCATTATCTGCGTTATATTTTTTCCAGTAATCTTTTTAACATCTGGTACTCCATATCTGTCTCTTAGTACTATGCCAATAAAAGCAGAGTTGTACCTTTCCTTTGCAAGCTTAATAACTAACCCTTCAATCTCTTTCTTTTTTTGTTTGCTCCATCTTGGAGCTGGTTTTATTGGAGGTTTCTTAGTATCCTGTTTTCTTTTTCTTTTCGTAGTTGTTTCAGTCATTTAATCCCCGAAAAGTTCTTTTGCCAACCAAATAAATATCAACATTACCGTAGAAAGGAAGGATATCAATGAACCTAACATTGCTAAGATTGCTGACAATCCTTTCGGATTAATTACGGTTAAAGCGATTCCTAAAGAAAGCATTACAGCCCCTGTAAAGATAAATAAGATTGAATAATTCTCCAAAGTTTCATACTTGTCTTTACCTTTTAGCATAGCGAGCACGTTTATCAATTTCTTCCACCTTTTTTAAAACCTTTTCTGCATCCCTATATTCTTTTTTATATCCTTTAAGTATATTTCCCCAGCAAAGTTTTAATATTTTAAAATGGGTTGATTTTAAGGCTTCAAACAATAAGTTCAAATCCACACCTTGGTCTTCTATTCTTTTAGAGAATTCACCAAGACCAAAATCGATAAAGTAAATTTTATCATGCTTTAGAATCATATTAGAAGTTGTTAAATCTCCATGTATTATTCCAGAAGAATGCAGTCTGCCAATCAATCTTCCAATCTCAAAACAAGTTTTTTCTATATTTTCTTTGTTGGTTGAATTAAGGAATTCTTTAATCCTTGTACCGTCTATAAATTCCATTATCAACTTATGATCGATATCATCAACATTCAGAATTTTTGGTGTTGGTACTCCACATGCTCTTGCACCCGTTAAAAGTTTTGCCTCTTTTTTTGTTCTACTCTTTCTTATTTTTTCATCGATTTCTCTAATCCTGTATCCCTTCTTGATTCTCTCCTTTACCAAAACTTTTTGACCTTCAAATCTATCTAAAAATAAAACTGCTTCAGCTCCTCTTTTAACTATTTCCATAAAATCAAATTTAAGTTAAAATATATATATGAAATATGCTGGAATAAGACTCGTGATTAAATGATTAAATGGGGTTATGTTTATATCAAATGCCCTAGATGTGGCAGAAAACTAAAGATAAGGATAGGACAGAAAACTAGAATGTGCCCATATTGTCAAAAACAAGTGAGAATAAGAAAATAATTATTTACCACTATCCGCATCTTTTATACCATCTTCCGCAATTTTGAAAACTATTTCCCCAGGGGGTAAGTTTGCGGCATCCATAAGCTTTGCTACTCTTGTGCCTCCTTTTCCCCTTCTAAAGTAAATTCTGTAGGTTGCTTGGTGTGCTAGAACATGCCCACCTACAGGAGCAGTAGGATCACCAAAAAGGACATCGGGTCTTGCCATAACTTGATTTGTAACATAAACTGCCAAGTTATGAGCGTCTGAAAGTCTTTGTAATTGGTGTAAATGCCTGTTTAGTTTTTGTTGTCTAGCTGCTAATTCCCCTCTCCCAACAAAGTCTGCCCTAAAGTGTGATGTCAGACTATCTATAATTATCAAGCCAATGTTCTTTTGTTCTATCATATCAGTAGATTTGTCAACTAAAAATACCTGATGATCTGAATTATAAGCTCTGGCAACAAAAACATTTTTCAAAGTTTTATCTGAATCGAGTTTTAAACCTTTTGAGATTTGAATTATCCTCTGTGGAGAGAAGGTGTTTTCTGTATCTATAAACAAACATTTTCTTCCTAGACCTCCTTTTTCTGGAGGTAATTGTATATTAACTGCTAACTGAAAAGCAAGTTGGGTTTTTCCACTTGCAAAAGCACCATAAACCTCTGTAATAGCTTGGGTTTCTACTCCACCTCCAAGTAATTTATCCAAAGATTTTGACCCAGTTGTAATTTTTAATGCTTTAGCCTTCCTTTCAAGTATTTCACTAGCAGGTTCGAACCCTATTTTAAGGATTTTTCTAACTGCATTTATTATTCTCGCAGCTTGTCCTTGACCTATTTCAGCTATATTGGCAAGCTCAGAAGGAGAAGATACTGCTATTGCCATGAAATCTGTAAATCCTGTCTCTCTAAGCTTCTCAGCTATCTTAATTCCTACACCAGGAATATCTTCTAACTCTATCTTCTTTTTTGCCACATACTCACCTAATTTTAACTTCTATTCCTTTTATTAATTCTTTAGTCTCTTGCAAAGTAACTAAACCTTTAAAATCGCTTGCTATTAATTCTAGTCTGTCGAATATTTTATTCTTTTTCACTCTTCCAAGTAGTAGTAATTGTTTTCCTAATAATTTTTCCTCTATTAGTTCATGTATTTTTTCCTTGTCTAAATTGGCCAATTCATTTACCTGTGTACTTAGCATTTTTTCAGCTAGTTCTCTAAAGAATACAACCCTCATATTAGAAGTTCCATCATCAATTACAGCACTTATCACCAATGCGGGGCTCGGTACTACTTTTTTGTGTTCAGAGCACTCGAATTTTCCTTCTACTTCCTCGACTTTATTCCCACAAATAGGACAAACATTAAAGATAAAATTGCTTTTAAAAACTTGAACAATAGTTCCTTTGATTTCGAATACGCCTTTAGTAATATTTTTTATAGAAATTGTCCTGGGACCAGAAGTAAGTCTGTCGTTTAATTCTTCCATGCTTGGCAAATCTATATTTTCTTCAAAAGGTTTTATGCTCCCGTATTTTCCTATAGAAATTTCTATATCACCAAAGACATTCTCTCTTGCCAAAGCATTAATAACTTGAACTATACCGCCTAGTTTTACCAACCCGTCTTCAACAACACTTACTTGCTTATCCCATAGAGCTAGTCTCAAATGACCTGTATTATCACCAAGATAAATGTTAGCCACCCTTCCAGAACTCCCGTTTGATCTTTTAAATTCATTTATGTTAGAAATTCGAAAAACTCTTCCAATAACATTAACATTTTTCATTCCACTCATAACATTTTTCATTTCAAGTCTCCTTTCCATTTTTTCTAATAAATCCAATCCAAGATCTTTAGCAACCAGGTGAGCAGCCCCTTCTAAAGAAACCAGGCCAGAAAGGCTTTTTTGCTTTCTAGAAATTTTTTCGAGTAGTTCTTCTCTTGAAGTATTGGTTTCTTTTTCTATTTTAATCAAAATTTCTTCTATAGAGATCATAGTTATCACTTGAAAATTAAACTTTTCTTTTTGCAATCCTTATGTCCTCTTCTAAAACTGTTTTCCTTCCGGCGTGCTTTGCTAAGATTGCTGCCTCACTTGCAATTTTGAAAATTTTCTCCTCCATAACTTTTGCAAGCTCTTCAAGAGCGTCTTGAGAAACTCTTTTTGCTCCAGCCTTTTTTAGAATACGCTCAAAAGGTGCAAGTGGGAGTTCTGTAATATATATCACCTCTTCTTTATTTTTGATTTAATATTTATTTAGACTTTCGGAACCTCACTTCCAGTGGTTCCTGTAAACATTTAAAAGTTTACTTCGAACAATTTTATCTCTGGGTTTGAATAAACTAATTCAAAATGTTCTAACCCTTGTCCATCCCAGAAGAACATTCTTGTAAAAATTGAATCTTTAATTTCTGGCTCCATAAATATCACTAACCTATAACTTGGATCGACCCAAAGCATGCCGTCTATAGTGTTTGTAACGTTTGGAAATGTTAAATATTTTTGTTGACCATCCTCAAAATAGACGATCTCTTTGATAACAAAGCGATTGTTATAGACAGGAACCCACTGATCATCTTTTCTAACAATGGATACTGCCCCATTCGCGTAGTTTAAAGTTGCCTGAGCTTGATCATAATCTGTCAGTTGTAATTGGAAGAAGTTTCTCCCAGTACCAGTACCGAAATAACTCATCCAGTAATACTTTCCTATTAAATCGCTGCTTGCTATTATGTACATTTTGGTAACTGGTTGAAAAGCTTCGTTAGGAACTTTACCATCAAATTTATTTTTAACTTCTTGCTGTTGTTGTGGAGTTAAAGAAATATACTTTTTCAAAATAGCTATTGATTCCTCTTCATCACTTACAGAAAAAGTTCTTCCCATGTCCTGGATTCTTATGTTGTGGTTGTAGGGTACACATTCTTCCGGGATACAGTGGGCACCATCAGCATGAACTTTTAACCCTGTATAGCCTGCGAGTATGTGACCAGGGTCCCACCATGTGACTACTAAAGTGTTTTCATCTGAATTTGCTTTTAGCCAGTCTAAAGCATCATACCAGTTTTGACTTAACAACATTCCAGAAGATGTATATGCAAACTGTATTGCATTAGAAACAAAAATCAGAGTCAAAATACCTATGATACCAAATATCGTGGAAAATGGAATAAGACTACCTTTCAAATAGTTAAACAGGTTTCCAATCACATATCCAGCTGATGTAGCTGCTGCTATTGAAAATAGTAATGAAAATCTTACCCCACGAGTAATCAGGAAGAACATAGCTGATGCCCATAGGAAAAGAAATATTTCTTCAAATCCAATTTTTTCCTTTCTGTAAAGTTTATAAAGAGCTATAATAGGTAAACCAAAAAATGTTATAAGAACTGGCAATAGACCTACTCTGTCTGCAACAGCAAAAAAACCATCTTTTGAAAATATATTGATTGTCTGCAGTTCAGCAACGGAAATATTAACTAAAAGTGGATGACCAGCTAAGCCAGTAAATGCTAGAGATCCTACAAAAGAATGAATCATCGTTACTTGCCACAATATGTATCCTATAACATTTGTTGCAACAAAGATGATCATCAAAGGTATCAAAAATGTTTTCACTTCATTTATAATGTTTGCTAAATTTATCTTTAGCTTTCTTGTATGGATAATATCCTCTATTATTCTGA
>Ga0209635_10002040_pt1 | contig 15354 bp, 14 predicted proteins | sample DeeMarSWOR230_32_FD_187463 | JGI IMG/M metagenome (GOLD analysis project Ga0209635, IMG submission 187463) | Marine sediment microbial communities from White Oak River estuary, North Carolina - WOR-2-30_32 (SPAdes) (version 2) | ecosystem: Environmental > Aquatic > Marine > Intertidal zone >... | reverse complement strand
TAGTGACCCTTGATGGACGTCTTCGTTGACGCGCTCGGCGAGGCGCTCCGGCTGCTGCTGAGCGGCGACCCCTACCTGTGGAGGATCATCGCGCGTTCCCTGCAGGTATCGGGCGGCGCTGTGCTGCTGGGACTGCTGACGGGCATCCCGCTCGGCACCTGGCTGGGTCTGGCGCGTTTCCCGGGTCGTGGCCTCGCAGTCGCGCTGGTCAACACCGGGCTCGCCTTGCCGCCGGTCGTGGTGGGCCTCTTCGTCTATATCCTGCTCTCACGTCAGGGGCCGCTGGGTGGGTTGGGCTGGCTCTACACGCCGAGCGCGATGATCAGCGCTCAGTTCGTGCTTGCCGCGCCCTACGTCGCCGCCATTACGCTGGCGGCCGTGGGTTCGGTGCCGCCGGAGCTCAGGCTGCAGGCCCGGGCGCTGGGCGCCAGCCGCTGGCAGGCGCTGCTGCTGCACCTGCGTGAGGCGCGCCTCGCTCTGATGGCGGCGGTGGCCGCGGGTTTCGGCGCGGTGATCTCCGAGGTCGGCGCGGTCATGATGGTGGGTGGGAACGTACAAGGTGAGACCCGAGTGATCACCACGGCGATCATGCTGGAGACCCGGCGCGGCCGCTTCGCCACCGCGATCGCCTTCGGTCTGATACTGCTGGCCATCGCCTTCGCGGCCAACGCGTTCATCACGCGCGTGCAGCAGGCGCAGCCGCGTCGGCGTCGACCGCTGACAAGCTGATGGAACGCGAGATCATGCGACGAGCGGGCGAACTGCTGCTGCGGGGCGAAGAGCTCAGACGGGCCTACGACAGCCAGGTCGTGGTCGATGTGGAGGCCGTCGAGGTGCGCGCCGGCGAGGTGTTGGCGTTGCTGGGCCCGAACGGGGCGGGCAAGTCGACGCTGATGAGGCTGTTGGCCGCGCTCGAGTCGCCCGACAGCGGGCGTCTGCTCTACAGGGGTCGTGCCGTGTCGCGCGACGACCCGGAGCTGCGGCGTGCTGCGGTGGCCGTGCTGCAGCGGCCTTACCTGTGGCGCGGCACCGTGGCTCAGAACGTCGAGTTCGGGCTGAAAGCCCGGCGCCTGCCGTCCGCCGAGCGCCGGGCCCGGATCCGCGAGGCGCTGGGTACGGTGGGTGTCGGCCACCTCCTGGACGCGCCCGTCGATACCCTGTCCGGCGGTGAGGCGCAACGGGTCGCTCTCGCCCGAGCGTTGGCCCTGGAGCCGGAGATCCTGTTCCTCGATGAGCCGACGGCCGATCTGGATGTCACGCTGCGCCGCCAGCTGCTGGCCGACCTGGAGTGGATCGTGCATCACAGCGCGCCGGCGATCGTTCTCATCACCCACGATCCGGGTGAGGCCTTCGCGCTGGCCGACCGGCTGGTGGTGATCGAAGGCGGCCGCATCGTGCAGACGGGCACGCCTGCCGAGATCTTCGAGGCACCGGCCACCGAATTCGTCGCCTCGTTCACCGGCGCGGAATTCATGTTGAGCGGTAGGCTGGAGGAGGCCGAGGAGGGCACGGTCGTCATCCGTCTGGATTCCGGCCACGCGCTGGAGTGCGCCGGGTGCGGTGAGGCGGGTCGGCGGGTGCGCGTGGCCTATCGGCCGGAAGACGTGGCGCTCGCGCCGCCGGGGTCACCGGCGACGAGCGCCCGGAACCGCTTCGACGCGAAGGTGGCGCGGCTGCGCCCCCAGGGCGGTCTGGTGCGGCTGCGCCTGGAAAGCGACGGCCTCAGCCTGGAGGCGGTGGTCACCCGACACTCGCTCGAGGATCTGGGCCTCGAGCTGGGAACCCCGGTGGTCGCTCAGATCAAGGCGGCCGCCTTCCATGTCTTCCCGGAGTGAGCAGCCAGGGACACCGACGGGCAGGTCGGGTGTATTACGGAGAGCGACGGCGCGCCGCTCGGTCTCTCGCGGGCTTGACTGGATGGCGCTGCCCGCGTAAGTATTTGTGGTGGTGATGGATACGGGCACTGGCGACGTGTGCCCGTCACCCGCCTTTCGCTCTTCCCCCGATTGGCTGCCCATCCGTTCCTGCTCGGGAGGTAGGTGTGCGCTCGCTCCTGCGTACCACGCCACTCGTCTGCGCGCTTCTGGCACTGGTAGCCTGCGGCGATAGCACCGGCCCGCCAGAGCCGGCCGAGCTCGTCGGCCTGTCAGGCGGCGACCAGACGGCGACGGTGGGACAGACGTTGGCCGATCCGCTTCGTGTCCGCGTGGCGGACGCGAACGCCCGTCCGCTCAGGGGCGTGGAAGTCGTGTTCGAGGCGACGAGTAGCGGCGGGTCGCTGTCCGGCGGCGCTGGCGAGGACGCGATCATCAGCGTGGCTGCGGATCGGGACGGTACCGCCGAGGCGGAGTGGACGCTGGGCCCGCTGGCCGGCCAGCAGACGGCGACCGCCAGCGTGGAGGGCCTTCCGCCGGTCGAGTTCAGCGCGACGGCGGAGCCCGGCCCGCCGGCGGCCGTCGTGGTCGGCGGCGGCGACGGTCAGTTGGGACTGCCCGGCGAAGCGCTGGCCCGCCCGCTCACGGCCTGCGTGGTGGATGAGTATGGCAACGGGTTGGCCGGTGAGACCGTGGAGTGGCAAGTGAGTGCGGGAGGGGGGGCGCTCACGACGGGGTCGTCGCAGACCGATGCGTCGGGCGCGGCCTCGACCGAGCTGACACTGGGCGACGGGCTGGGATTCAACACCGTCAGCGCTTCCCGCGACGGTCTCACTCCCATCGATTTCAACGCGTTGGCCCTGACGACCCTCGTGGCCGACGCGGCCGAGGACACGTTTTCCACCGGGATATCCGGCAACGCCGTGCTGCCGGACATCCTGGGCCTGGGCGCGGCCTGGGATGGGGACAGCCTGCTGATCGGGCTGGCGTTCCGGGACCCGGTGGTGATGGCGGCTGAGGGCGGGCCGAACGTTGTGACCGGTCTGCTGGACCTCGATATCGACATGGATTCGCTGACCGGTATCCCCTCGGCGGTCGACGAGCATCGCCCGAACCCCGGGTCCACCGGCATGGGTGTCGACGTCATCGTCGATCTCTTCGGGAACGAGGACGGCGACCTCGTCATCTTCGACTGGCGGCCGAACACGCTGGGGACCACGACGCCGGACTTCCGGGCCAGGCTGATCGGCTTCAAGGTCCCCGCCAGCCTGATCGGCAACGGCCCCTTGCTCATCGCGGCGGTCGTGGGGACGGTGAACGAGCCCACGGACATCGTGCCGGAGGCCGGCAGCCTGCTGATGGACGCCGCCGCCGGTGCGCCGGTGGCCGCGGGCGTCGAGCCGGCACCGGTACGCGTGCCGCTCAAGCGGACGTGGAGACCGGTCGGCGCGGAACATTGCGATTAGCGTAGCTGGAAGGTGCAGGAAGATGATGAAACGGAAGATCGCTGCGGTCCCGCTTCTCTTGATCCCGCTGCTCGTGTTCTTCGCTTGCCACGAGCCGACAGCACCATCCGCGGATGGAGAGGCGTTACCGAGCGCGCAGTTGGCTCCGCCGGGCGTGACGGCGATGCTCTGGGGCTCATCCTCCGAGAGCCTGGTCAACCCGGCCAGCTTGTTCACGATCGATCCGGCCACGGGGACCGCGACGCCGGTCGGCGCCACCGGCATCACGGAGGGCAGCGATCGGCTCAGAGCGATCGACTTCGATCCGAACACCGGTCGGCTCTACGGGATCAAGGGCGGCCCCTGCTACGGAGCGATCCTGATCACGCTGGACCCGACCACGGGTGCGGGCACCATCGTGGACACGCTGATGGGTCCCTGGTTCGATGGGACGCCGGGGCCCAACTGTCCGGGCGGTTCCGCCGCGATCGCCTTCGCCCCGGACGGCACCCTCTACGCCAGCGGCTGGTACGGCGGCATCCCGCAGGGCAAGATCATGAAGGTGGACAAGCAGACCGGGACGGTCCTCGAGGTGCATCCGACCCCGCTGGGCTACGACGACTGGCGTGGCCGCCGCGTCCACCTGAACGGGCTCGCCTTCGATGCGAACGGCACGCTCTGGGCCTCGCGCGGCAACAGCGTCTGGGTACCGCAGCTCAACACGGTCGATCCCAACACGGGCGAGATCCTCTCGACCCTGGTGCTGAACGATCCCGTCATGGAGGACTCGCTCACCATCGCGGACCTGGCCTTCGGGACGGACGGGGTGCTCTACGCGTCGCTGCCCTGGGAGAGCATGCTGGCCACGATCGATACGAGTACCGGCGACGTGACGCGGATCGGTCCGTTCGGTCCTGAGGTCGTCCAGATCGCCGGGTTGACCGTACTGCCGCGTACAACCCAGACGCTGCTCGGCCGCTACTGGTTCAACGAGGCCGAGTCGGGTCAGGGGCCGACGACCGTGTACGACGACCAGGCCGTTCCCGTAAACCTCAGCATCGAGTACACGCCCGAGCTGGCCTGGACGCTCCAGGACGGAAACCGGGGTCTGCGGTCCAGCGCGTTCAATCACGACGGCATCGTACGCGGCGAGGCGCGCAACACCAAGTACGATGCTGCCCTCGATCGCGCTAGCCAGGCGACGTTCGTCGTAGTCGCCGCGTGGGTGAACCCGTTCCTCTTGCAAGGCATCGCCGGCTTCCAGTCGGCGCACAAGTTCTTCCCCCGGCCGGTGGCCTGGTTCGAGACCGATGCCGGTGGGGTGCCATCGATGATGTTCCGGACCCGGACTCAGACGACCATCAGGGTCAGCTGGCCACCGGGCCTGGGTGACAACGTTCGCCGTGTCTTCCACATCGTCTACGACTCCAATGATCCGGTCGCCGAGCGACGTATCCGGCTGTACGTGAACGGCATCGACCAGGGTCCGGGCCAGCTGGACATCGGGGATTGGCCGCGACTGGGCGAGGAGCTCGACTTCAACATGAACCGGCTGGAACTCCAGATGATGAACTGGATCACGGTTGTTGGGCCGTTCGCGCTGCGGGGGACTGTCTTCTACTACGCCGTGTACCAGACGGCGCTCGGCGACCTGGAGATCTCGGGCAACGCCAGCGCGCTGCTCGCGGACGATGACGACCTACCGTGACGGCTGCGGCAGGTGAGGCCGTCTTTCCAAGCCTCCGACGCGTGCGCCCTTCATGCCGGGGCGGCTCGCGCGCGCCGGGGGCCTGGCCGCCCAACCGAGGACCGGCGCGTTGATCATCTGTTGATCGCTTCCCTCTAACGTTCCCCCTGCACGATTCGTGTCGCCCGGGTGCGCGAGCGCCAGGGCAGCGGAGCGAAGCGTGACGGTCCGAAAGGGGGAGAGAACGGGGGACGTGGCAGGCGCGCGTGCAGGACGTGACCGCGGTTCCGGTCGGCGGTCACATTCGGCGCAGGCCAGGCCGACGGTCGAGTTCGCGTTCGGCGCCGTCTTCACGTCGATCCGTACGATCCCCCTGCGGGCCGGCCGTGCCGAGACGCTCGACGTCAGCGGGCTCCTGCACGCCGCCTGCGGCCGCTTCTGGGTGGCGGATGCCCGGGCAGCGGCGCTGAAGATCTACTCCGAGCAGGGCTGGCGGCTACGCACGCTGGGCCGGGAGGCCACAGGCCTCAGACGGCCCGTCAGCCTGACGCCGCTGCACGGCCGCTGGATCGCTGCCCTCGACGGATCGCTCCCCGGGGTCGTCGTTCTCGATGAATCGGGTCGCGCGCTCAGCCGGTTTCCCCTCCCGGAGCTCGATTGTCCCGTCCAGCTCTGCAACCTCGGCGATCGCCGACTGGCGGTGGTGGGGTCCGGCTTCGGGCCGGGCGCCGGAAAGCTGGTGCACATCTACACCGCGGGTGGCGAGCACATCGAGTCGCTGTTCGCTGAGCCGCGGGGCGAGCGGGGAGCCGGCCGCGCGTTCGTGGCGGCGGCGGGCGAGGCCTTGTACCTGGGCCACAGCCGCTGCGACTCGTTCTGGATCTACGACGTCGAGGCCCACTCCGTCGTCGCCTTTCCCAGCCTGACCGCCCGGCTGGCGCGCCGCCTCGGCTCGGAGGCGGGTTTCGGGTGGACGCTCTGCGGGCTGTTCGCCACGGCCTGTGGAGCGTTGCTCGCCGCCCACTCGCGGGGCTCGGCTGCGCGGGAGTACCTGTACGATCTCTACGCGCTCGACGGCACCCCCGTCGCGCTCGGGCTGCGCGCGGCTCAGCGGGTCGTCGGCGTGGAGGGGCCCTTCTTCTACGCGCTGAGTCGCGAGCCGCACGCTGGGACCACGCTGGCCGTGTGGAGGCTGGAGTCCGCGGGTGACGCCTCGCTGGCCTCTCCGGCAGACCCCTCGTCGAACGGGATGCGCTGACACGCAAGCTCTGCAACCACCTCGTGCATCTTGCGTTATCGCGATCACGTATTAGTTTTGATTTCCCCGACGCCCTTGTCTGCTCCCCTACATCCCCCGCCCGCCTGACACGGATCACCGCGCCGCGCGCGCACTGCACAGAGTGGGAGGTGTCGTATGACCTGTCTCCGTTACTTCGGGCTTGCCCTCGTCGTGTCGCTGGTCGTGACCGCCTGCGGCGATGACGGCGCTGCGCCAGTAGGCCCACCAGCGAGCGTTGCCGAGCTGTCGGGCGCCGACCAGATCGGGTACCTGGGTGAGGCACTACAGGATGCGCTGCGGGTTGCTGTCGAGGACGCCGACGGCGATCCGGTCCCCGGCGTGGAGGTGGTTTTTGCCATCCTTTCAGGTGCGGGCGACCTGTCGTTGAGCGTGGCCGGCGGCCTGAGCGCTGACCTAATGGTGCAGATGGCGGAGGAGGTGACCGACACGACGAACACGCTGGGTCAGGCGTCAACCACCTGGACGCTGGGCCCGACGGCCGGCGAGCAGTCGGTCAGCGCCACGGTGGCCGAGCTCGACCCCGTGATCTTCACGGCCCTGGCGAAGGCGGAGATCACCGACCCGGCCCAGGACACCTTCCTCACGCCCCAGCCGCCGATAGTGGCGCCGGACATCGTCAGGATGACCGCCTGGCCCGAGGACGGGGACCTGATCATCGAGCTGGAGTTCGTGAACGATGTCGTGTCCGACGATGTGGGTGGCAACAACCTGGTCGTGGGTTACGTGGACATCGACGTGGATCAGAACGCCGGCACGGGTGTCCTGCCCTTCACCGATGACAATCGCCTGGACCAGGGGTCCACCGGCATGGGCTCGGACTACATCGTCGAGATGTGGATGGCCGGCACCGGCAAGTACGCGATCTTCGACAGCCTGTTCGTCTCCGTGGACTCGATCACGCCGACCTTCGACGCCAACCTGTTGACCCTGACGATCCCGCTGACCGCGTTGGGCGGTGACGACGGCATCGCGAACCTGGCGACCGTCGTGGGGACTTTTGAGAATCCCTCCGACATCGCGCCGAACGACGGGCACCTGGCCATGGGGCCGGAGCCGTTCGCCGTGGCGCGCCCGGCGGTCGCACCTGCGGAACGCGCGTGGCGGAAGTGAGGGTGAAGTAGTGAGCGGCGGCTGACGCGGCCGCGCGCAGGTCAGCTCCGCCAACGATCATGCCCTGGGGCCGCCGGGCTCCAGGGCATGATCGCTTTCAGCCTCGGCCGAGCTCTCGCAAGAGGGCCGTCCAGCGCTCGGCGAGTTTCGCCTCCTCGGCGCGCAGCTCCCAGCCGGGCGGATCGGCGTCGCGCCGCTGCTCGAGGTGCCACTCGATGGTGGGGGCCAGCCAGCTCTCCAGCGGGGTCGGCTGGAAGTCGAGCTCGTGCTGTGCGCGGGCGATGGAATGCAGGTGGTTGCCCCAGGTCGTGTAGGGCGAGATCGTCTCGGCGTCGATGCCGGCGGCCGCGAGTGCGGAGCGCGGGATATCCAGGATCTCCACAGGAACCCGCAGAACCTCGGCCGACGCCTCGACGAAACCCCTCAGGCTCACGATCTCGCGGCTCCCCAGGTTGTAGGCGCGACCGGCCAGTTTCCGGCCGCGCTCGATGATGGCCAGCAGCGCCTTGACCACGTCGCCCGAGTAGACCGGCCGGTGCACCTCGGCACCGCCGTCCGGCAGGATCAGCCGGCCGTCCTCGACGATCCGCCGCCAGTACGACCAGGCCCGCAGGCTGTAGTCCCGCGGACCCAGCACGGCGGGCAGGCGTACGCTGACGAACGGGAAGCCGTGCGCCGCGTGCGCCTCCTGCAGCACCAGTTCGCCCGCGCGCCGCTGGATCCCGTAGTCGTACGGGTAGCGGTCGCGCAGCTCCTCCAGCGGGCGGCCGCGCTGGAAGTCCTCCTCCCGGTAGGGGCTCACGATCCCGGCGCAGACGCTGTATACGGCGAGCGTGCTGGTGTGGATGAACAGGCCGCAGCGCTCACGGAAGATGCGCACGGCGGCGCGCGCGTGCGCTGCCGTGTAGCTCATGTTGTCCCAGACGACGTCCCAGCTGCGGGCAGCCGCCGCCGCTGCCAGGTCGGCGTCGTTCGTGCGATCGCCGCGTAGGCGCTGGATGTCCTGGGGGAGGTCGCTGGGAGTCCGGCCGCGCGTGAAGACGGCGACCTGATGACCGGCCTCGTGCAGCGCCAGTGCCGTGTAGTGGCCGACGAAGCGGGTCCCACCGATGATGAGGATGTCCACGCGGTGACGGGCCGACTACGGTAGCTCCTGGGAGCTCTTGAACAGCTCGAGCAGGCCGGCCTCGTCCCTGTGCCGAAGCTCGTGCTCGGCCTCGGCCGGGTCACCGCTCGAGTGCGTGACGAAGCGCGGCCTGCGTGTCGGCGTGGAGATGCAGACGAACATCAGGCGCGCGGCCTTGGCGCCGCCCGGCTGGCCGCCCGACACGTAGGCCTCCCACTCGTCGAACTGGTCGTCCATGAAGGTGAGCCGCATGGCAGCGCCTCCCGCCTAGGCCCGCTTCACGCGCACGGAGCGCTGCAGCAGCGCCCGCAAGGCGTCATCACTCATTTGCGTGGCCGCCTCACGCGGGACTTTCGCTGAGCCGGGCGGCAACGTGTTGTAGCGGTCCGGCTGGACCCGCACCGGATCGCGGAAGATGACCAGCAGGTTCGGGGCCTGCGCGTCGCTGCCCGCGTGCATGCAGATCTCGGCTTCCCATTCGCGCCCGCTCGGCGCCTTGAACCGGCGTTTCGCCGCAGGAACCTTTCTCGGCACAGCACCTCCGATCCGCTAGCTGGGGCTACCCCTGCTCGCTGCGGGGCGGCGCATCATTAAGGCAAAGTCAGGCGGCTGGCAAGAGCTTGCCTACCGGGTCAGGAAGCTCGCGATCGCCAGGCTGATCGCCGCGATCGAGGCGTAGGTCGCCGTGCGCTGCAGCGTCCAGAACCGCCGCGGCACGTAGATCCAGTCGCCCGACTGCAGGCGTAGCTTCTCCGGCTCGGTGGCCAGCAGCGCATCGTCCAGGTCGATCTCGTAGCGCCGCGCGCCGCGGTTCAGCTCGATCCGTGTCCGGTTCGCCTCGTACTCGAGGCCGCCGGCGAGGCCGAGCAGGTCGAGCACGTTGAGGGCAGGATCCACGGTGTAGCGGCCGGGCGACCTCACCGCGCCCGTGATGCTGATGCCCAGCCTGACGTTCACCACGATGAGCGGATCGCTGTAGTACTGACGGTAGCGCTCCGTCAGGCGCTCGCGGATCTCCTCCGCCGACAACCCGGCCACCTGGACGCTGCGCACGAGCGGCAGGTGGATACGGCCATCATCATCGACGATCCGCTCGCCGGACAGCTCGAGCTGCTGCCAGAACTCGATCTCGATCACGTCACCGGGCCGGACCGTGGTGAGCGGCTGCGGCTCCAACTGCGCCAGCGGCACGCCCAACCGCCCCGCGCCGCAAGCCCCCAGGCCCGGCAGCAGGGCGGCCAGCGTCAGCCAGCGGGCCACGGCGATCCCTTTGAGACCCTTCATCCCCTCGCCCCTCAGAACTCGAGTTCCAGCGCCGCCGTATAACGGCGGATCGGCTCCAGATTCCGCTCTATCGTTGTATAAGCGTAGTTCAGCGCGTTGTCCACTATGAAGCGGATCGTCTGATGGCCCAGCCGGTAGGCGAGCCCGATGTCCAGCTCGCGCATCGGCACCAGCGCGTCGGTGCGCGGGTCGGTGAAGACCTGCACGCGATCGAAGGCCGAGGCGTAGCGATAGTCGACGCCGATCTCCAGCCCCCTGAACAGCAGTGTGCCGGACGCGGTCAGCAGGTGCTGCGGCCGGTAGGCCAGCGGCTCGCCCGTCGACTTGTCCTCGCTGTCCAGGAAGGTATAGGCGAGATGACCGCGCAGCCGATCCCCGAACAGCGAGGTACGCGCCGTGGCCTCGACGCCCCGCACCCGGGCCTCGGGCAGGTTCTCGAACTGGATCTCGATCCCGCGCTCGCTGAGGATCGTGTCCCCCTCGATCAGGTCCTCGAACTCGTAGAAGAAGCCGGCCACGTCCAGCCAGAGCCACGCGGTCAGCAGGCGCTGGATCCCCAGCTCGCCCGCCCAGCAGCGCTCCGGCCGCAGCGCGTCGTTCGGCACCACCCGGAAGCCGCCGACCTCGGTGGCGGTGAACAGCTCGGCCACCGTCGGCGCCCGGAACCCGCGGCCCAGCGAGGCGCGCACCCGGGTCACCGCGTCGAGTGAGAGCACGGCGCCCAGCCGTGGGCTGAGTTCCGAGTCGCGCGGGTCGCTCAGCGGGCCGCCGTCCACCAGCCGGACGTCGCCCCGCGCGCCCGCCGTCAGCGTCAGCCAGGAGGTCAGGCCCAGCTCGGCCTGCGCGAACAACGCCAGGTCCGTGAGATCGTGGCTGCCGTACAGGTCGGCCTCCACCTGCGTGTACGCGCCCTCGCCGCCCATGATCAGGAACAGCCAGCTGCCCGGCTGCCAGTCGAGCCGCAGCTCGCCGCCGAAACGGTCCGCGACCGCGCCCAGCCGCGTCTCACCGAACCGGCTCTCCCAGTCGTTCCGCTGGAACGAGAGCCGCTGGAAGCTGCTCAGCGGCCCGCTCCAGCGGTGGCGATGCGTCAGGTGGACCCGCCCCTTGTCCGAGCGCGTACGGTCGTCCGCGGCGTCGAACGGCACGCGCAACGGCTGGAAGGCCAGCGCGTTGGGGTCGTCGCACTGGCCGCGCATACACCAGACGATCGGCGCGCCGTAGTCCTCGCGCGCCCAGCTGCCGAACAGGGACAGCGTATCGGCGGCCCCGGCCAGGCGCAGCCGCAGCGCCGTGTTCCAGCGCTCCAGGTCGCCATTCTCCCGGTACCCGTCGTCGTTGCCCCAGCCGCCCCTGAGCCAGACGCCGAGCGGGCCGAGCCGGCGGCCGTGGCTCAGCTCGGCCGAGTAGTAGCCCAGGGTCTGGCTGGCCCAGATCCATTCCGGATCGGGCGGGTCGTCATAGAAGCCGGCGCGCAGGCGGACGCGGGTCACAGGCTGTTCCGGCGGCTCGGCGGTCACCACGTTCACTACACCGCCCAGGGCACTGCTGCCGTAGAGAGCCGAGCCGGCGCCCTTGACCACCTCGACCCGGCTCACCTCGGTCAGCGGCACGATGTCCCAGTTCACCCCGCCGCTGTCCCCGGCGTTCGCCGGCACCCCGTCCAGCAGGAACAGCACCCGCGTACCGGTGCCGCGCGAGTAACCCGACGAGCCCCGGATGTTGACGTTCTCGCCGACGAACTGCACGGACGGCGCGTAGGCGACGGCGTCGGCGACGGTGGCCGGAATGCGCAGGCGCAGCTCGTCCTGCTCGAGCACGGCGACCGAGACGGGCGCGTCCCGCACGCTCAGCTCGCGCTTCGTGGCCGCGACGACCACGCCGCCCAGCGGCACGGCCTGCGGCTCGAGGGCGATCTCCAGCTCGGCACGCGCGCCGGCGCCGACCATGACCTCCAGCTCGCGCGGCGCGTAGCCGATCCGCTCGACCCAGAGGCGGCGGCGGCCCGCCGGGACGCCGCGCAGCTCGAAGCGGCCGGAATCGTCGGCGAACGTCAGCAGCACCGTGCCCACCACGCGGAGCGCCGCCGTGCTGACCGGCGTGCCCGTACTGGCGTCCAGCACCCGGCCGCTCACGACACCGCTCTGCTGCGCGGCGGCGGGCAGGGCGGCCCAGAGGCCGAGCGCCAGGCAAAGCGCCAGCCGCCTCACGGCAGCACCTCCAACACCTCGGCGATGGTCAGCATGTTCTCGAAGTCGGCGATCACGTTGATCCCCGCGCTCTCGCTGTCCGCCGCCACCCGGAACGAGGCCGGCGCGCTGAAGGCGTCGCCGCTGGCGGTGTACCAGCCGGCCGCCCGCAGCGCCTCCAGCAGGTTGTCGTTACCGCGCTCCTTCCAGACCACCACCAGCCAGGCGTATTCCTCGGGCTCCAGGGCCACCACGTAGGGCGCCGACAGCCCCTGCCGGGGCAGCGTATCGGAGGGCGGCTCGAAAGCCAGCAGATCCAGCTCGCCCTGCGGCAGGTCACGGTAGGCCAGCACCCGGATCCAGTCGGTGCTGGCGCTGTCCGGCTCGCTCAAATAGGTCAAGATCCCGCTCACGCCCTGGAAGGGGACCGGGTCCAGCGCGTCGGCGCAGGCGGCGCATAGCGCCAGCGCCAGCAGAAAGCCGAGCTGCAAATTACGATTTCGCACAGGCTTAAAATCGCTTGACACAGGGGCGGCGCTAAAGCTACTATGCATCACCCCGCCAGAGCAATTCTCTGAACCTGTTCGGCTGTCCAGGGTCTAAGGAATGAGTCTGAGTTTCCGGATCACGCCGTCACGTTGCGTTGAGTGTATGGCGTGCGTGAGGGTGTGTCCGGTGGAAGCGGTAAACGCGCAGGACGGCACCCTGCAGATCGCCGCGGAGAGCTGCATCGAGTGCGGCCTCTGCGTGCCGGCGTGCCAGCACGGCGCGATCGCGATCAGCGGCGATCTGGCGGCGGCGCGCCGCTTCCTGGACCAGCGCGCGGCGGTGCTGATCCTGGCGACCGAGTCGGTCGTCCACTTCCACCCGGCCGGCGTGGAGCAGCTGCTCAACGCCTGCTACGGTGCGGGGTTCCGGGCCGTCTACCCGGGCGCGTTGGGCGACGAGCTGGTCGCGCACGAGTACCTGAGGCTCTGGCGCGAGCGGGGCGACAGGACGACCATCCGCTCCACCTCGGAGATCGTGGTGGAGTACGCGAAGCGGAAGTACCCGGGGTTGCTGCCGTACCTGGCCCCGGTGGTCACGCCGGCGGTGGCGCAGGCCCGCTATCTACGCGCGCTGCACGCCGATAGCGTCAAGATCGTGTACGCGGGCGTCGCCTCGTTCGGGGCCGGCGAGGACGGCGCGATCGACGCGGCGATCACCTTCGCCGAGCTCGAGGCGCTGCTGGGCGAGCGGGCGGCGGTACCGCTCGAGCAGCCGCAGCGCCTGGAGCGGGCGACGCTGGGTCGGCAGCGGCACCTGTCAACGGCGTGCGGCATGCCCCTGCCGGTATTGGAGGAGGAGCGGGCACTCTCGCGCCGCTTCCACAAGATCCGGGGCCTGGAAGAGGTCCCGGCCATCGCCGAGGCGATCGGCCGCTCGAGGGGCGGCGCGCAGCTGGGCTTCATCGATCTGCTGCCCTACGAGCGGGACCTGGACCACCCGGTGATGGGACCCAGGACGCAGCTGTATCTGCGGCGCGAGATCGCGGCACAGGCCGAGCCGCCGCGCTCGCCGGTCCCGGTGATCGACCCGCGGCTGCGGGTGGACCTCTCCACCGCCCGACAGCCCGCCGGCAACGGCAGGCCGGTGACCCCGGCCGAGATCGAGGCCCTGATCGCCGAGCGGATCGGCCGGGCCACCGACGGGGCGGACTGGGACTGCGGGGCCTGTGGGTTCCAGCGCTGCAAGGCCTTCGCCGCGGCGGTGCTGCGCAGCCGGGCGCGCCTGGATATCTGCCCGTTCTATCAGGCGCGCCGCTACCAGCAGGCGGTCGAGGACGCCGCCTACGACGCGCTGACGCGACTCTATTCGTACCGCGTGCTGCGCAGTAGATTGATAGAGGAATGCGCCCGCGTGCGGCGGACGGGTGGCCGGTTCGTGGTCGTCTTTCTCGACCTCGACCGGTTCAAGCCGGTCAACGACCGGCTGGGTCACGCCGCCGGCAATCAGGTGTTGCGCGAGGTCGCGGCCATCATCAAGGGCTCGATCCGCGCCAACGACTTCGCGGCCCGCTTCGGCGGTGATGAGTTCGTGATCATCCTGCCGGACGGTGACCGGCAGGGCGCCCTGCGGGCCGCACAGGACATCCAGGCTCGGGTCGCCGAGATCCGGGCCCGCGGCGATGGCGCTGAGCTGTCGGTATCGCTCAGCGTGGGCATCGCGGAGGTCGGACCGGAGGACACCCTGGCCGCCGGTCTCGACGAGACGCTTGCCGCCGCCGATGCGGCGCTGCTCGAGGCGAAGCGGGCGGGCGGCAACGTCATCAAGATTCACGAGTAGGACTCCCGGACATCTCCCCCGCCGGGTAGACCGTTCCATAGGTACAGACATGGAGATGGAAGGCAACGCCGTGCGCGGCCGGCGCCACCTGAACAGCGTCTCGGGCCCGGATTTCAACCTCCTGCCGCGGGCCGAGCAGCTGTTGAACGGGCTGGCGGGCGTCGTCTCGGCGCGGATCGTCGCCGACAGCGACGGTCGCATCCAGGAGATCCACGTGCTGACCGATCACCAGGTGGCGCCGAAGCAGACGGTGCGCAACGTCGAGTCGGCGCTGCAGGCCCAGCTCGGCATCGCCGTCGACCACCGCAAGATCAGCGTCGCCCAGACCCGCGGGCCCGGCGAGGGCACGGCGGCCAAGATCATCGGGATCGGCCAGCTGCAGGGGCTCAGGCGCTACCTGTTCGACGGCTACGAGCTCGAGCGCAAGATGCCGCAGCTCATGGTCTGCCGCGTGCGGCTGGGGCTGGACGAGCAGCAGTTCGTGGGCACGGCCGAGGGCGCCGACGTCGAGCGCGGCCGCCTGAACTCGGCGGCACAGGCGGCGCTCAACGCGCTCGAGATCGCGGAGGAGAACCAGGTCAGCTTCGCGCTGGACGGCGTGAAGCTGATCGATGTATTCGATCTGCCGGTGGTCGTGGCCGCGGTCTACGGCCTGAGCGGCAGGACACGAACGTATCTGGCCGGGGCGGCGCCGGTCACCGAGTCGCCCGAGCACGCGGCGATCCTGGCGACGCTCAAGGCCACGAACCGCTGGATATTGTCGACCCGCTGAGCGCGGGTCCGGTTCACCAACCGGAAAGGAGAACCTTAACGAGCACGGGAATCCCGCCTGCCCCCGTGAGGGACAGGGAAAAATGAGGAGTAGATAAAACCCCCGATCTCTCTAGGCTGACGCGTCACTGAAGCGGAGCGAAAGCCAACTTAAGCGGAGCGACGCACACTGGTTTAGAGTACTCCAGTGTGACATTACCGCGAAAGGAGGTGAGCTTCATGACGTGGCTGCTCCAGTTGTTG
>Ga0209635_10002039_pt1 | contig 15358 bp, 19 predicted proteins | sample DeeMarSWOR230_32_FD_187463 | JGI IMG/M metagenome (GOLD analysis project Ga0209635, IMG submission 187463) | Marine sediment microbial communities from White Oak River estuary, North Carolina - WOR-2-30_32 (SPAdes) (version 2) | ecosystem: Environmental > Aquatic > Marine > Intertidal zone >... | reverse complement strand
CGGTCACACTTGTTCTAACTTGGGTGGTTATGGTTGCGGGGTTTTGGTTATCAACCCTAATCAAGTATGCACCCGGATTTCCGTCAGTTCTCCAAAAGTTAACTACACTTCCGTAGTCACTAGCTTTAGAATGATTTAACCAAACTTCAATTGACATAGTTGCCATTCCGTCACAATTGGGGCAATCCGCACTTGAAATTGTATAATAATCATCACTTCCGTCAAAAAACTGGGCCTTACCTAACAATGTGTCTTTTTCTACTGGGGCGGAACTTACGGTTAAATTATAATTGGACGGTGAACTATCATATATTATACCGCTTTCGTCATTCATGTGATAAACAGAAACTACATTATTGTCCCATAACAAATTAATATCATTTCCCGTCCTATCAGATTCCCTTTCATAAGGTTTTTCGTCCGTGTCGTTTGCAATAGCGACTTCACCACTACAACACCCCGAATCCTCACAATAAATATATGTCGGGTCAACCGAAGAATTAAATATCCTTGCCCAATAAATTGTTCCGCAAACCCCCCCAGTTCCATTAATGGCAATAACAACTTCACTATTGGTATAATTGTTATAAATCGGGTATCTATAATCATAATCACTATCCCACCATGCCAAAATTGAGTTGAAGCTAAGGAAAATAGATAAAACACCTATACATAACACCGTTATATTTTTACGCAACTTCAAAACCCCCCATTGTTGAACCACCAGTAGGGGCCTTAGCATAAGCAAGAACCATTAAAATCCCCCCTACAATCCCGACAATATAAGGCAAATTAAGGCCTATCCAATCAAAATAATTTGAAACCGAAAAGGTCGGGTCATAAGTTTGTAATTCAGAAAGCATATAATTATAGGTGTTTGAAAAGGCCATTGATATAAATATCCCTACAAAATATATGATTATTGCAAAGGGTAAGGCCAAAGGCGACATTCTTACACGTGTAACAAGTAAGGCGGAAGTGATGATAACACCGAAAATAGAAACTATACCAACCAATTGAATCGTGTTAGTGAGTAATGAAAAATTATTGTTGTATATGCTTAACAAATCCGTGTAGTCAACACCGACACTTAAGGTTCCAATTTGTTCAATCATCTCATTTATAAATATGTGGAATACAAAGCTTGAAACCATACTTGCAATTAAGAATAAGAAGGATAATGATAACACACCTATATAATCCCTAATCATATTGAAACCCCCTTGAATTTTGGAATTGGAACGGGCCTTATTTCGACCCCAGTAAATATTTTATCTGGATTTATAACCCCAGTTCTTCCGATAAACAAACTTCCAATATCGGGTGCATATCCTAAATCTATATTGAAATCCCAACTTTTAATTCCTTTCCCTTTCTTTCCCTTTCTCCTTGTAAATAATTCTGGAATATCAAGTATTGGTGCTTTGGGGGGTGAAATGGGGGGACTTGACGGGGGTGTGGTAATAGGACTAATGGGCGGACTAATGGACGGTGAAATGGAAGGGGTCGGTGCGGAAGTAGAAGTTGATATTGGACTACTTGGAATACTTATTTCAAAAGTAGGAGAAGGTCCCGAAAGAACTAGACTTGCACTAGGGATTGAAGGCGATATGACGCTTGGGCTTACTATATCCGAACTAACCCCCTTACTTGTAGGACTTGGGCGACCTATACTTGCAAGACTTACAGCAATGGAACTTTCGGGACTAATTAAATATACACTCTTTGAAATTCCCAACTCCTCATATAACGGGACCGAACCCGCTTTTAAAGGATTTATGTTTATATCGGGGATTGACCCGACCGATTCAATACCTTTAACCGCTTCGGCGGTGACTATTGGGACCTTACGACCAAATATTTCAACACTATATTTTGTTTTTGGATTTATAAATTTGGTCCCCGCAATAAATCCCCCCTCACTTTCTGTTTTAATCCCCGCAACTTGTATAATACCTTCGGTTGTTGAACCCTTGAATTTCCAACCCAAAGGACGACTTGGGACATTTGGTATTCTTTCCGCCAATGCTATTTGAACTTCGGGTTCTATTGGTTTAAATGCGTATAATGTAGGTCTTCCGCCAAACATATCATCTATATTTGAACCGATTAAACTAATAGAAGGTTCTTTTGATATTCTTGCAAAATGTATTGAACCCGAAGGGGCAACATAAAAAACTGGTAATTCTGATTTAAAATATTTTTCGTCAACAACAAAAGATTTTTGACCTTGAAACAAATCAACATCAGTAGCATGAATTCCTATAACCTTCCCTTCGGGTAATCTTGTTGGTGATTCCTTAAGGAATTGTTCCGAATGAATCCTTGCACGGTCAATATTTGAAATATGTTCGGGTCCCCTTGTTGGAAATCTTTTTTCACCCGTTATTATTTCTTTCTCAAAAAATTGTTCAGTAGGAATTGTTTTGGTCCCGAAGGTTCTAACTACATCATATATCCTTTTTCCTTCTTGGAAACCCCCGCTAAATCCCCCCATATAAATAATATCTGACCCGACCCGTGCAAATATTTCTTCGGGCGGTCTTCCTTCCCCTACCATTGTCCCGACCTTATAGCTTTCAATCCCCAATGGAATAGAAATCAAGGCGGGTTGGATTATACTCTTTGGTATATTAATTTTGGGTAGGATCCCCGCAACCTTTCCGATTGTCGGGCTTAAAGCTTCAAATCCCGCACCCGCAACCATTCCCGCACCCGTATAAATAGCAAGTTGCCCAGTTGTTGTTTTTGGGACAATATCGACAAAGAAAGACTTGGGTTCTTTTAACCGCCCCGCTTGGTCCAATGTTTGCCCCGCCAACCATTCAACACCTTCCATTGTTATTTTATCAATATCGGTTTTGATGACTTCCACACTTTCACCCCTAAAAACACCTAAACCAATCCTTCCAATGCTCTTTAAACCGAACGGGTCCTTTGGTGTTATCCTTGTTGCATAACCCCCTATAACACTAGGTATAAATTCCCCCCTCTCAATCCCTTCCATTACTTGCATTTTATATTCTTCAATAAGAAGTTGACGTGTTGTTAAATCGGGTTCGGTTTCTTCCCTTGTTTCTTCCCCTAATTCCCTTTCAATCCCTTCCCTAAAAGATTGAACCATTTTCTGTTTTGTCCTTTGTTCCTTAAGCATTTTTTCCTTTTGTAATAGGGTTTTTCCCGCTTCGGTCGGGGAAACACCTTTTCCCCCTACAACATATTTTGTTTGTGATTCAACTATTAATTTCCCGTCCTTTTCAGAAACTTTTAAACCTTGTTTTTCCGCTTCTTGTTTTATAAGGTCGATATTATATAATTTTCCTTCGGACGGTTTAATAGTTTGTTGGGATATTACCCCCGAAGTTGATAAATATGTTGTTTTAATTCCAGTAGGTGTTATTTCTTGGCGGATTCCCTTGAACATTTCGGGTTTAAAGGTTTCTTGAAATCCCGACTTACCTCTAATAGTTATAAAATTCCCTTCCCCAGTTCTTAACTCATGTGCAACTTCCCCCGATTCAAGAACAATATGTTGACGGCCCGAAGAATCGGTTATTATATTTGAAGTTTTTGAAGAAGGAGAAACAGAAACACCTACGGAAGTAGGACTTGAACCAGTTGCTATTTTTGTAAATTTCAATTCTCGTTCCGTAGCTTCCCTTTGGGTTGGTGTTAGGTCACTACGTTTTAATTGGCTTTCAAGTCTTTTAACTTCTTTCTTTAAATATTCTTCCTTTGAAGTCGCCATATATAAATATTATGTTTCCTATTATTAATTACTTATAGTTTCTATCATTAAATCTTGTTTTACTAATTTAGGTATCATCTTTTTTGAATAATACCTTTCGACCGCACGGGCTATATTTTTAGAAACTTTATGTTCCAACATAACTTTGTCAATGTCTATCTTTCTTTTCGGGTTTAGATAATGGTCCGTGTTTTTAAAAACAGATTCATAAACTTCATAAACAAGTTTTTTTTCCATATCAGAAAGTGAAACAGTAGTATAATCATCTATTGCGGTTGTAGTCAAACCTTCTTCTCTCATGCCTTCAAGTAGTTTTTTAAGTTTCTTTCTTGTTTCGTATTTGAACTTCTTTTGTAATTCTTCGTATTGGTTCAACAATGGGGGAAACATTTCTTCGGGCAAGTGTTGAACCCGCATTTCCCCAAGACACATATCCATATTTCCGATTCTGAAAACAAATTTTCTATGGTAACTTTTATCCATAATCCTAATTCTTTTTTGTGTGTATATCCTAATCTTGGTCTTGTTAAGTGAATCCCTTCTACAATCCAATATACAAGTAACCGTTCTTCTTTGTGTTGCGTCAATATATTTAATATCGGGCATTGTAAATTTTATTGTCGGGTGTAAGGTCCTAACTGTTTGTTGGACCAATCTTATAACACGGTTGCTTATTGAATACCATTCGTCCGAAGGCAAACCAACCCCTGCGTCATCCCAAACAATGTTTCTTCCCTTCAATGTCCTATCTTCTAGTTGGTCCAACACATCCAAGAAGTTCATTGAAGAAAATATTATTCTTGTAATATCAAATGTCGGGTCCAATGCCATAGCTTCGATTATGGCCCAATAAGATTTTCCCGACCCTTGTTCTCCTATTATTGCTTGGAAGTTGTATTTGAAGACCGCCCTTTTTTGCAAGTAAAAAAGATATGGTGCGGAATAAGGGGATTTACGGACTATTGAATAAAATAACTTGGTGAAAATACTTTTGTCAAACAAGAAATTATCTTCCATTCAACCCCCCGTTTCTTGTTCAAAGTCAATAAATGATTTTGATATTAGTTCGCTTTCATATTCACCTTCTTTCAACCCCGCCATTTCTTTCCATAAATCCATTACTTCGCTTAGGTTAATATCGACCGAAGTTAATCTTGTTGAAAATACGGTTCTTGTTGCTAAGTTGACTAAGGCCTTGAACCATTTTCTGAAATAATCTATTTCGTCTTGCTTGGAAGAAGACTTGATACCTTGTATTGATTCCGCCAAAGTGTTAATTGCCTTTATGTTCATTTCACCTTGTATCTTTTGAATGACATCTAAAAAATTGGGGTCCTCTTTATAAGAATCCATTAAACATTCTAACATTATAACAGAATTTTTAAATTTGGAATATTCCAAGTTTGTAAAATTATTTTTCCCGTCTTGTATAGTTTCAACTATAAGATTTTTATAACGGTCCCTTGCCTTAAGTTGTTCAAAAAACTGGGACATTCAACCCCCCGCTTTTTGTTTTTGTAATTCCAATATCAAGTTTCTATATGCTTCTTCTATTCCCTTTTGGTTTTGTGTCGCTATTTCAAGACTTCTTGCTATTCGTTCCATAGATTGAACCGCTTGGTTTATAGATTCCGTGTTTGTTTCACTCATTGTAACATATCCTTTGTTCAACTCCTTATAATAATTATAAGTAAGATACGAAGAAATTCCTATTCCTATTATAGCAAAGAACACAACAATAAGCGGGACCCACCTAGCCCAACTATCCTTGTTTATTGGAAAAGCTTCGTCAACAAATCTTTGGTTTAAATAATATCCGTCCCTAAGCATACCTTCCCCAGTAGAAGTTATTTTTCCTTTGTCAACATCCGCATAGGTTAATTGACCGTCCGCTTTTTCTATAAGTATTACTTCCCCGTCACGGTTGATTTTTGTAAAATCAAAGTTATCAAGTTGTTGGTTTTTTGATATTTCCAAAATATTAAGTTCACCTTCTTTATTGGCTTTCTTAATTGAAGCTTTCTCATTAATAACAATTATTGAATCACCACGTTTCCTTATTATCTTTATCGGAACCGAACCAAGAAGGCCTTGTGTTTCTGTTTGACTTGGTTTTTTTCTCCTTCTTTTCATAACTAGAAAAGTTATCAAAAACCCAGTTAAAGCTATAATTGAACTTATTATTAATAGTTTAGTTTGTGAGGCCATTTCTATCATTAATATCCCCCTTGTGTCGGGATTGCCCCCGTCAAACCAATCTTTCTTGTTCCATAGAACATTTGACTTTCCCGCCCTTCTATTGCACGGGACAAAACCAACAAAGCAATAGAACCCGAAGTAAAAACTACTGTTTGCCATAATGCAATATTTCTTTGCTCATCTGGAAAATACTTTTCAAAATTTATATACATATCCCCGTTCAACCTTTTACAAAAGATGTTTGTCAACTTAATAACGGTGTTGGAAGTAATATGAGCAAATGGTGTTTGTTCATTGACAAACTGATAAATCAATGTTATTATTCTATTGGCCCCCCATTCAGTAACTAAGGGTTCAAACACTTTTTCCTTAATCATTTTCTCATAAATCTTCTGTGTTTGGGGGTCTATGAATTGTTTGAGTATAAACCTATAACCAAGTAATCTTTCATATATTTGTCTTTGTATAGTTCCTATAATTGAGAATTGAAAGTTTTGCGGTTCGTCTTGGATATTTGACGGGGGCAAATAAGAACTCTCATATTTCTTTTCGGGGTTTGGCTTGTTCATGCTTATATATTAACGGGGCTATTTAAATAGTTGTTAATATATAAGCACAAAAAAATAATTAATGATTAGTTACATATTTTTACGAATACACATTTGATAACAAAATGTGTAACATAGGGTGTTTGACGGTGTTTGAAACAATCGGTAAATCAATTTCAAAATTTTCCCCGACAATCGGGCATTGGTTAAGCGACCCGTTCATATTGTTCATGATTGCTATGGCTTTCACCATGTATATTATATATAATATGGTCCGCAACAAGTTAGGGGATTGAATGGCCTACAAAACTATTCCATACTTCAAGACAATCAAGATATATAATAATAGGAAGGGTTTTAGGACTTCGGTCAACAATGCAATACATAAGGCAATAGAAGAAGAACTTCGTGGCCACGAAGGAAATATTATAGATAACAGATATTACGAAGCTTTCTTTTCTTATATTCTTTGGAAATGCTTTTTGAGGTTCTACAAATGGGTAGTATCTAACATAGTATTCAAGAAGAAGAAGACTAAATTTCTTTTATATACATTACAAATCTTTGTTCATGGGGAAGCAAGTAATGTTTATAAGGAAATAGAAAAAGAAATAATGGTGATAGCACTTGAACAAAAAAAGAAACAATACGGATTTTGAGAATAAACCTATACCAAAAAGAATTAAACCTATACCAATGGCTATTGGACCCGACATATTGTTTAAGGAAATAAACAAAATAAACAAATCAAGTTATCGAAACCGTTGGGATTTAACCGTATTTAGTTCGTTTATGTATTTGACGGGTGCAAGAATATCAGAAGCTATTAATGTAAAAAGAAAACACCTTGAAATTAGGAATAATAACTTATTCGTAGTAAATCTTAAAACATTAAAATCCCGTGTATATCCTATTCGTCAATTGCCAATAGCCCCAATCAAAACAGATAAACCCTTTTTTGAATTGTTTTCTACCTACTTGGAAGAAAACTATTTTGAAGAAGATGATTTTATTTTTCCTTTCCAATCTAGGTTTAATGTATTTTATAGGTTAAGGAAAATTAAGATAAACAAACTTCTTCAATTGGACCCGAAACAAAAGAAATGGATTGAAGAAGATTTTAGAATACACCCGCATTATTTAAGGCATTGTCGTTTATCACACTTGGCTAGTATATTTGACTTCAATGAAATACAACTTATGAAATTTGCGGGTTGGTCTTCGACAAAACCAACAATCTTTTATGTTAAACTATCCTACCAAGACATACTTAAGAAGATGATTCAACCGTCCATTGTATCGGAATATTTTGAACAATTTCTAGGGGGTTAAAAAATGAAAAAGATAGAAATAAACGGGTTGGAATTTGATGTTATCAACCACTCGGATTTATCGGAAATGGATAGATTGTATTTGTTGGCGTTTGTGTATTGCATGAACGACTTTCTGTTTCTTGGAGAGGATTATACATTTTGTCCAAAATCATATTTTCGAAATACACAATGCCTAAAACAATTCCTAGAACAACTCCCAATAGAAAAACAACACTTATTACAAGAGAGATTAGGATTGTAATTCTTTGTTCAATTGTGTATTCTTCAAATGTCGGTATCATCATCAATTACCCCGCATTTATATATATGACATTTTGATTTTTTAACTTTCTTTTTAATAAGTTTTAATTCATAACCTTCTTTTTCTATTTGTTTCATGCTATCACCATTATTTCTTTTTCTATTTCCTTATACGTTCCTTTTTTTCCTTTTCTGAAATGTTTTCTGGGATTTCATAAACCCTTAATCTTACTTTTTGTTTCATTTATCCACCAACTCCTAGGGATTTTTTGAGTTGTTCTAATTCTTCAAATTTTCCTAAAATCAAATCTTTAATCACTTCTTTTTATTTTTTTTCTTAAGTCACCTTTTATACTTTCAAACAATTCATTATATGTTTCATAACGCCCCTGTTTTCTACCCACTTCCACACCATAACTAAAAACAAAAAATTCCGCTACTATAATCCCAAATAACCCTATTAATGCCAATAATACTATTTCCAACATTTTAATCACCTTTTAACTTTACCCCATTCTTCTTTGACTTTATCAAGTTGGGATTTCTTTCTTGATCTTCCCCTTTTTTTTGGGGTAACTTCATCATCATTACCTGCTTGTGGGGATGAGTTCCCCTTTTCCGAAGTCACCTTTCCAAAATCCATTATATTCTTTTGAACATCATCTATTTTCATATTATTCACCTTTAAAGCTATTTGAACACCTTTTAGTTCTTCTTCCATTTTTCTTTGGTGTTGAATAAGGTTTTCAACCATTATAGTAAGTCTTCTTTCGTCTTGGTTCATTAAATCCCCTTTGTCCCTTCTACTTTAAATCTAAGTCTAAATAACCTACCTATAATTGGAATATGGGATAATATTTTTAATATGGCCCAACTATCATAAACATCTTCAACTTTTATATCATTAAGGCCAACAATTTCAAAATGGTTTCTTACATGGAGTTTTGTAAATAAGGAATAATGCCTTGAAGGGTCTTGAAAGTTCTTTAAATGTGTCTTTAAAAAGGCAAAACCTATAAAAGAAGCATTATCGGTTATGACTATCACTTTACACCCCCTTTTAGTCACCCTAACCATTTCTTTCAATACTTGGTTAGGGTTTATTAGGTGTTCGAATAAACTTCTTGAATATACAACATCAAATGTATCATCCTTATAAGGTAGTTTGTTTTTTGATACATTACAAATCTTTATTTCGGGCCTATATTTGATTATATCTATAAAATCCGTTCCGTAGGTTTGTTGACCGCAACCTATATTTAATATTCTCATTCTACTTTCTCACCTTCTAGAGATTTTTTTAGTTCTTCCCAATCTTTTATTTCATGTTCAATAACATACAATGTTTCCTTGATGTAATGCAAGGTTCCTCTTAAAGCGTTCAATTCTTTTTGTATTTCGTCCAATGTGTTCCCTATTCTAAGCAAGGACCAAGAAGTTGAAATAAAATAAGACAATATGATTATCATTAAGATAAATTCCAAAGCAATCATTTACTTGGTCCCCCCGCCAAATCCCCGACAAATACCTTTTCTCTCACATCTAATTGTTCCCAACCTTTAATATCTTTGACTATCTTAATAGCCCCTTCGGTCGCACCAAAACCCCTTAAACTTATGTTTAGGTCATATTTCAATATAATCAGATTAAGAATTTGCCAATCAGAAATTTTTTTAGAACCTAATTCCCTTGATTCAAAAGCTTCATTTAGTTTTCTTGCCCAAAATTTTTTCATCACTAACACCCCCCCCTTTTTTTGTTTAAAAATTATTCAAAACTACCCCCTAAAAAAACCAAATTTCCGTAGTAGTCAAAAACTTTTACTTTTATTATGTTTTCTCTTTCCATGTCGCCCAACTCCTTTTAAGTTCCATAGGAAACCAAAACTAAGAAGTGGTAACATCATAAAGTCTAAAACCCTTGAAAACAAGGCCCTTTTTTGATGTCACCACTTCCCCATGATTTCCATTCGAACCTTTTTTTCTTGTAAGAATTATTATAGGAAAACTACTATATATAGTTATGGGTGTGTGTGTGGTGTGTTAAAAAATTCCCCCCTTAGAAACCCCCCTTTTATTAAACCTATACCTAGTTTGCACTTACCCCTAAGAAAAAGTATTACTAATTATATTTGGTAATTTGAGTTTAAATTATTATCTCTTTTTTTTCCCTTTTTTCTTCTTTCCTTTCACCATATATTCAACATCTCCTTCAACTAAATCCTTTATCGCTTCTAACGATAAATAGAACTGTTTAAGAACATTTTCGGGTTTACAGTTATGGGTCAAAGACATTGTAGTTAACCATTGGGCAAAACTTAATTTTTGCTTCTTCTTTATTTGGTCCATAGTTCCTTGAATCGTGTTCATGGTCCCGAACATTGTTTTCATTAATTCTTCCATAACATCACCTTAAAAATTATAACTTCCTCTTATTTTTGGATTGACAATATTAACCGCCAATATAAAAGCTATTGACACTAACAAAAACAATGGCATTATTAAAAAAGTGAAAAATGTTCTTGGTTCCATTTTTTAACCCCCTATATATCCAAAGGCCTTATTTTATTGATGTTTCCGAATGTCCTTTTTACCAATATGACTTTGTCAATTATCAATGTCCCTATAAAACCCATGACTTCAAAGAAGACCAACAAGGCAACGTGCCTATACGGATCCAAACTTCCAAGAAGTTCGACACCGACCCCGAACAAGACGATTATAACGGTCGATAAATCAAGAAGTATCTTTGATTTTTCAAATTCCCATATTTCCCAGTTTTTTATCACTTTTAGGTTTATGAATGAAAGCAATCCGACCGCAACAATATGTTCCAATGCCATGATAATTATTTGATTTATCAGAATTTAAAACTAACATATAAAATAAAAAAGAAAGAACGGTTGTTTTGTCTTTGAAATCATTGTTTGTCAATTTAAAGTATTCTTTGGATAACTGGAAGCACATAACCCACAAATACAAGGATTATTGCTATTAATCCTAATAGACCTAGACCCATTGTAATCAAGTCTTCGGCGGTATCAAAACCATCCCTAATACTTGCACATGGGGTTCCGTCCATTGTATCACAATAAGTTTCATTGTCTAAATCATTGACGCTAATGTATTGGCTAACGGATTCTTCTTCCAATGTGAATGTTACAAACAAGACCATTGCAAGAACAACCCCGACCATTGCAAGGCCCGTAAATAGGTCCCTCATGGATTTACTAACTGATTGTCCTTTTTTTCCTCTTGCCATACTAATCAATTATTAATTGGTGTTGGTTAGGTTTATACCTTAAGGTAAATTATACACTTGTTCAAAAATCTACAAATCTTCCAATAAAACATAAGCTTCTTTCTTGTTTATCCTAAGTTTATGGGAAATCTCCTTTGCCAATAACTGTTTTTCCCTTCTATTCAGTTTAGAAACCTCATAATCTAACTCTTTCTTTATCCTATCAACCTTCTTTGATAGGATTTTTTCCAACCTATCCAACTAATCACCTTTTCCAATAAACCATGCTATACTAGATAACAATGCGTATGGGATTATATCGGTGATTGGCAACAAACCCCCAAAGGATAATACACCTATGAATATGGCGACCGAAATACCCGCAAAGGAAAACAACTTTGCACGGGACATTTGGGGTTGGAACCATACCCCAACTTGATAAAATACAATCAACAAAACCAACATGACGACACGGAAGGGTAAGTAATTCATGAAGGAATTTGTTATTGTGAAAAACCTATAAAATTCCCCCACTTGCATAGCGTCCGAAATATTGAATATGGGATATGGTTGGTTTAGTGTTGAATTGGTCCAGTTCATTATTTAGCACCCCTTAATTTATCCAATACCTCAATGGCAATTATATAAATTAACACACCTACAAACAAAGAGGTTATTATGGTCGGGATTCCGATTATTCCCGCAACATCATAAATCATCTTGTTCAACCCGAAGGTCAACAAATTAAAAGTGGTTTTTATAATGGTCCAAAACGAATTGACAAAGAAATACACTTGCCCGAAGAAAGAAGGTTTTGCTTCCCCTACATATTGTTTTCCCAAAGATTCCAAAGAATCCAAATCATCTTCGGACATATAAGATTTCAATGGTGAATTAAAAGCTAAATTTAAAGCAATGAATAGCATTGTTATAAACACCAACCCGAACATCATACTTTTTATATCAACACTTCCCATTCAATCCCCCTTTATCAATAAATATATTATCATCCCAATCACAAATATAACTGAATATAATCCTACAAATGGCAATGGTATCAAGTTAAATATTCTTGCAACAAACAACCCAGAACCGACACCTACCAACCCAAGAACGGGACCGCCAACCATGAGGCCCCCGACTTCCAACCCCAAAATCATCACAAAGGATATTATTACACCCAATACCCCCAACATCATGACATTTTCCATTGTTATAGAACGGGTTATTAAAGGATACCATTCGCCAAATTCTTCTACTTTCACGGAAACTTCGTATTCTTCCGTAGTGTTGGGCAAAACTTCGGAGAAGCTAAGGGTTGCGGTGTCGTAAGTTTGGTTAAAGTAGTTTGTCCTTCTTCCAAAATCCCCCACTTCGTCAATCTTGACCCAAATACTATTTACCAACCCGTCCGTATCGGAAATTGTCATTGTAAGTGTTGAAGTGGTTTCGTTCCAACTATACAAAGCTTGAATGTCGCCTATGTTTATATACTCTTGTTCCAATGGGTCAATATAAATATGCTTCTCGTAGGGGGGACACGTCCCGCTTATACAGTTTATGACTTCCATTATACTTTGATAAAGTATTTCACCGTCCGAATCCGTGACTACATAAGAATATGGTTGTTCCAATGGTTGCAAGAATGTTGCAAATATACCCGAATCATCAGTTCTTCCAATAAACAATGTTTCACTTGCGTCTATTTCGTCATTATATTTTTGGATTCTAATATAATGTTGGGGCATACTTGCCCCGTTTTCGTCATAAAGATATATGTTAGTATAATAGGCGTAGGTGTCATTAAGTAGAAATGCTTTTATTTCTTCGGATTCGTCACTCAAATAAGTATCTACAACATAATAAGGCCTTCTTGGTGTGTCCGAATCCTCATATTCAATATATATAAAGGCGTTATGTGTCGCCCAATCTGGATATATACAAAACGTGTGGTTGGGTGCGGAAGTAGTGTTTTCAAATGAATATTCCCTTTCAACATCACCGCTTGTAAGCAAAAATCTAATCAAACCCAAACTCCCGTTCCTTGCGGTAAAATTCAATTCTTCCCAATAGGAAACTACCAATGTTGTTGTGTTGGTTATATCCCCGCACTCGGTTATTATCATCTTATAGACATCAACCGTATCTTCTTCGCCCATGACCCTTTGGTTTGAACCATATCTTATTGTAAGATTCCCTATGATAGTTTTTGTTTCGGTGTTGTTGGTGTTTTGTAATGTGTTGAAAGTTGTTTCAAACAACTTCAACCCCCCTACGGTCGAATAGGAAGTTGTGTTATCGGTGTCCCAATAACTTCCATTGTAATAGAATGTGAAATTGGCGGTTAGGTTGGCCCTACCCAACAAGTCAACAACATAAAGTTCAAGGTCCGAATCCTCACCTTCCGCATAGTTGGAACTATCACTATCAAACGAATCAATGAAATAGGCGTAAGTTATGTTTTGGTTATATGAATCGTCTTCTTCTTCAATGTAAGTATCATTAAGCGACAAATGGAAGGTGTTGTTGAAGTTAAACGAAACTTCGGTGTTGTTTTCCATTAATAGGGGCATGGTTATATTTCTTTTAAATATATAATGTGTCGTGTTTGAAAAAGTATTTGTTGCAATATATTCGGTCCCGTTCCAGAACAATGACGAAGTTATGTTATCTATATAATATCTATTGTAATACATTGTAGTTTCAAACTCATGGGTTGCGGTTTCATTCACAAACTCACCAAAAGTTACAGATGTAACATTGAATAAATCCTCACCTTCCGCATGGCTTATTAAAACCCAAGTCGTGTTTGAACTTGAAGTGTAGTTTGTATTTCCCGAAGTATGGGCGGTTATGTTCCAAAGGCCAATTGTTAAAGCGGGGTCGGTGTTGTTGGTGAAAGATGTTCCATTCTTATAAATCGTCCCCGTCAAACCGTTAATGTCGTCAATCGTAAAATATATTGTTTGGTTCAATGGATAGATCCCGTTTGATGTGTTTAATATCGGAAGGTTCGGGGTCCTTTGGTTAACCAAAACTATTTGGTCGGTCGAAGTTGAAGTGTAGTTTTGGCCTTCGGTGTTGTTGGCTAAATATAGATATGCACCTACACCTAGAATAGTTGTGGAATCATAAAGACCCGCTATAAATGTCCCGTTCCTAAACAATGAATATGTAATATCACTATCACCCTCGTTATTATCATAATCACTAACCCATATTTGGGCTTGTTGTTCGTAAGTCTTGTTAAATGAACCGTGCGGGACCGACCCGACAATATCATAATAAGGGGTTCCCTTGTTTAATGTGAAAGTATAATAATCTGTTTGGTTGGGATTGTTTGAAGTGTCATAACCTATAAATGTATAGTTCAACACACCAACACCCATTGAAGTAATGTTATAATAAAATATATCACCCGATTGTGAACAATTAAAACCTTCCCAAGACCCAGTTAAATTATGTATAAAAGTTACGTTCTTCATTGCGGTTTCGTCCGTGAAATTAACGCTAAACCCATAATTTTGTGTCCCGTCATAAGGATATGTTGAAGGGTCCACATTATTTTCTTCTACATCTTGCCAAACGGGGGGGGTTGAATCTGCGGGGCTATATTCTTCTTCCACACCTATTGAAGTCATATTGTTCAACCCGCTATAATAACTTGCCTTAATTTGTGTGTCGGTCAATGTAGAATTGTATAATCTCACTTCTGTTATTTCACCGTCAAACGGATAATTTGAAGCGGTCCTTGTTCCAACCCTAAAATTAGAAGAAGCGTCCGTTAAAACCGTCCCTGTTAAAGTTTCTGTTGAATCTTCAATACCATTCAAATAATTAACAATGTGAGAACCGTTATATACTAAAACACAATGATACCAATTTAAAATAGAAACCGTTCCAGATGTTGCCTTTTCTTTGTCGGTCACACTTGTTCTAACTTGGGTGGTTATGGTTGCGGGGTTTTGGTTATCAACCCTAATCAAGTATGCACCCGGATTTCCGTCAGTTCTCCAAAAGTTAACTACACTTCCGTAGTCACTAGCTTT
>Ga0209635_10002037_pt1 | contig 15364 bp, 25 predicted proteins | sample DeeMarSWOR230_32_FD_187463 | JGI IMG/M metagenome (GOLD analysis project Ga0209635, IMG submission 187463) | Marine sediment microbial communities from White Oak River estuary, North Carolina - WOR-2-30_32 (SPAdes) (version 2) | ecosystem: Environmental > Aquatic > Marine > Intertidal zone >... | reverse complement strand
CTATATAATAATTTTTATAAGATAAAAGATTTATTGTTCATTGGAGTAATAATTGTTTGGTTTTCACTTTATACTTGGTTACATTATAGAAAAGGTGCTGATTTGGTAGATAAGATATTGAAGAGGATAGTTGGAGATTAAAGCCGACATTCCGACAATAGCGATTAAATAAAATATTTTTTCACTATGCTCAAAAATACTATCATTTGAATCGCAAACATTAGCCTTAAAAGAAAATGAACTGTAATAGAAAATGTAGGAATGGATATTGTTGTCAGTTTTTAGTATTGCATATACCAAAAGAAACAGATAAAATATGGTTATTATATCATAAAATTAAAATATTAGGAAAATCAGATGAAATTGAGGATCATATTAAAATTAGAATTGATATTCCCTGTAAACATTTAAACAAATATGGATTATGCAAAATTTATGATCGCCGACCAAAAGTATGTGTAGATGCAGAATGTCCATTATGAAAAAAAAAATACCTAAATGTCAAAATAGCACCTGTAATAAAGATGCGATTGTAGAATTTGAGGGACAATATTATTGTAAAGAATGTTGGGATAGTAAATGGGTGGTATAAATGGCTACAAAAGGAATTGGTTTATATTCAAATATTTCACCTGCAAAAACAAAAGGTGGAACGAATAAATTTTATAAAAAAAATCTGACAAATGAAAAAATAAAAAATTACTGCGTAAGTTGTGGAGCTACTTTAGAAGAGTGTAAGGAATATAGGAAAAGGGGGGTGCGTTGTTGTATTCGTTGCTATCATTTAGAAAACATCTAAATAACAAATTATTTATATTTCAAAGTTTTTTAAATTTCCTATATAAATTTTAAGCATAGGATAAAAGAGGAAGTATATGAAAAAAAGGGGGATATTGTTATTTTTAGCAATTTTATTATTCATTCCAATCTCATTTTCTACTGAATTAAATTGCAAATATGATCCAACTCCTTATATCAGAGAGAAAATCCCATATATATGGGATGAAAGGAATCTTATTTTTTGGATGTGCAACATTACTAATGCAAAAGATCATTCATATAATTGCATGTCATATGTTCATTTTGGTGATAATTTAATTCAATCAAATCCTGATTCTACATTTATTGAGGGTATTGGAGTGGTGGATTCATTCATTCCTGAACCTAAAAATAATTCCACTCAATTAATCAATATTCATTTTACAAACAAAGATTTAAGGGATGATAGATGGGTTATGTTCAGAGTATTATGTTCTGATGGGAATCAAACTTTAATTTTTGAGCAAAATATTACTCCTCAATATAAAGATCCATATGAAATTTTTGATATTTCAGAATATGGGAGAGATAATTCAGGAACATTATTAGGATTTGTATTTCTATTATTATTTGTAATCATAATAGGGGGATTGATATGGAAATTAGTAAAAGGTTAATTTTTTTTTTTATCATGATGATTGGAATGATGCAAATAGTAAATGCAATAAATTGTTCATATGATGAAACACCATTAATTAAAGATAAAATTGAATGGGTTTGTTATAATGTATCTAGTGTCTATTGCTTGTCATATATTGAATTTAATGATGAACTGATACAACTGAATCCTGTTCCAAAAAAAGTTGATGATATTGGAATAATTGATAAATTTGAAGTCAGAAATAAAATAGTGAATGTTTATTTCAGAAAAGATTTGTTGAGGCATAACAGATCAGTTATATTTGGGGTTTTATGTGAAAATGAGAGTTTTGTTAGAAATATAACTCCCCATTATTCTGAATATTATAATCTTATTGATAGGACAGCATGGATTAGAAATAATGTTGGATATATTATCGGATTTCTTTTCATCATAATAGTAGTTATAATTTTTTTAAGATGGGCGTGGAATCAAAGAAAATGAAAAAAATAATATTAATTTTAATGTTTGTATTTTTACTAAATTTATATATAGTTTTTGCAGAATATCAATATACTAATTTAACATGTCATAGATATACTTTTGATGATGCAGATATTGATGGGAGTAATGTAACTGATACTTTAAATGAAAGAGATGGAGTAATTCAAGCACAAGTATTGACAGGAAAGGGGGGATTTCTTAATGAGGCATTTTGTTTTGATGGGAGTCAGGGTGAAGATAATTTAGTGGTCATACCTAAAAGTTCAGAATTAAATGTTACTGATTGGGATGGTAATTTTACTTTAAGCGTTTGGTTAAATATAACCTCTACTACCAATAGTTTATTTTTTGAATTTGCAAATGAGGAATACATGTATATTGCTATGCAGTGGGAATGCACCGCCAATAATGTAGCTTTTATGCAGTATGATGGTGCGTGGGGATGTGCAGAAACTACCAATTATGTTTTTAATGTATGGCAACATTATACTTTTGTAAGAAATCAAGATGCGGGAAGTATTGCTATTTATATAAATGGAAGTTTAAAAGATAGTCAAGCAGGATTAGATGTTTTAACAGATAAGAATTTAAATAATTATCTCAATAGAAATGCAAATTCTGTAAATTGGTGCATAGATGATTTGGTAATATGGGATAGAACTTTAACTGCAACAGAGATTTTAAATATGTATAATAATTATACAGCAGGGGGAGATCCTTTTGCAGAACCACCACCACCTGCTGATGATATATTCCCAAATTTAGTAATTGAATATCCTAATAATAATTCATATATTTATAATATTAGTATAAATGGAACTGCATCTGATGATGTTGCAGTTGATTCAACATGGGTGAATGATAGTAGATTTACAAATGAGGGAACTGATGAGACATTTAGTTTTGTAAACAATACAGGATTGACAGATGGGAATTATAGTGTGAATGTAACTACAAATGACACATCAAATAATCAAAATATTTCAATAATTGATTTTATTATTGATACTATTCTACCTAATTGGACAATAAACAGTATTAATTTATATAATTCATCTAATTTTTATCCAGTATTAGAAAATATTACTTTAAATGATTCTGCATATGATATTCATATAAGAAATGCAACTATCAATATAACTAATTCAACTAGAAGTTTATGGAATACTACAATAATTGCAACAAATAGAACTATAAATTTTTCTGATACTATTGATATTTCATTATGGGGAGATGGGACATACAATATAAGTTTTTATGCAACAGATGCGACAGGTAGAACACAAACAGAATTTTATACATTTACTATAACAACAAATACTCCCCCTGTAATTGCAGGATTGATGGTGAAAACAGATCCAATTATAAAAAGAGAAACACAAATTATTAATTTTATATCAATAGATGATTATGATAACGATTCTCTCACATTAGTTTGTTGTAAGGATGAATTTAATGGATGTATTCCAACTTTATCTAATAATATTCTTACAGGGGGGAATAGAAATAATCAAACTGATTATACTTTAATTAATGGGACATATGCAGTTGGAATAGAACCATATGAAGAATTTATCAGATGTAGAGTTTATGGGGGGAATGCATATTCAAATTTAGTAAGTAATTCTTATATGATTAATTCATCTGATACAGATCCTATTATTTTTGAGGAATATTTCAGATATTCAGATTCAATAGATAATTATGATTGGTATATTACCCCATATAATCTATCTATAATTCCAACATCCAATCATACTTTATTTTTAAATCAAAATAGATCAATAATTTTGACTAAATATTTCAACAGAACTAAAATTCCACTAGCAACTGTGAGATTCAATTTAAATATAACTAATGGAACTGATGCAGTTGGATTTGGGATTTATAGATGGGATGAAGATGAAACATATAAATTAATTCCTGAAACTATTGTATCTCTGACATTTTATGAAGATAGGATTTATTATCAAAATAAATCAATAGGACATTATAATGTATCTGCAAATCATTTGTATGAATTAAATTTATTCTTTAAAACAACAAAAGAATATTATGATAATATTTCAAAAGAGATAGAGCAATATAATCATGATACATTTGTTTTAAAACAGGATGATATTGTTATAACACAAAATATAGCATTATATACTACTACATTATTATATGATGATTATTATTTTGATAGATTAATATTATATAAAGCACCTGATACAAATATAACATTAGATACAATTTTAGTTTATGAGGGGGATAATTTAGTTTATAATAATATTTTTGAAGTATTAAATCCTGCAAATGAAACAGGATATTTAGAATCTTTTGGTGGATTTGAAGAAACACACTCTTATGATTTTAATTGTGCTTTATATCCCAAATGTTGCGAATGGGTTACTAGAAAAAATGGGACAATGGTTCAGGTAGCATCAAAATCATGGTGTGTATTTGGAACTGTTGTAAAGGGATGGGTTTATGGTGCAGGAAATAAAAGAGGATTGATATATTATATTGAAAATAATTTATGGGGATTTATTGGAGTGATCCTATTTTTTGTCCTTATATATCCTGTATATATAGCATTACAAAAATTCAAAAAAGGTGGAGAAAAACCATGAAAAAAATATATATAATTGTATATATAATCTGTTTTTTAATTTTGATTAGTTCTGTATATGGAATTGATAAAACAAAAATAGATAAAGTTGAAAATGAAGTAAAAGATAAAAAAATAATCAAAGAAACTATGGATGCTATATTCTATCAAATGGATGAAAATATTATTAGAGTAGTTCCAACTCCAACATATTGGGATGGTGAAAAATGGAAAAAAGCAAATACAAATATTAAAAAATTAAAATATAATAATTTTGAGTATGGAGTTGAGGATAATCATTTTAAAGTTTATTTTGATTCAAATAGCACAGATAATAAAAATTCAGTAAAAATAAAAAGACAAAAGGGAGAGATAGATTTCTCATTTGAGGGATTAAAGAAAAAAACAAAAATATCATATAATAAAAATTTATTTGTTTATGAGGATATAGATAATATAACATCTATTACTTTTGAAGTTACTCATAGAACATTAAAAGAATATATCAATATATCAGAATATCCAAAAAAGAATATATGGACATTTGAATTAGATATTACAGATCTAGATTATGAATTAAAGGATAATAGGATGTATTTCTATGATTCAGGAAAATTAATAGGGGTATTTGATACTCCAATAGTATGGGACTCAACTATTGAGAATGTTATACCTGCAAATTTTTCTTTAAGAGATAAAGATAATAAAGTATTATTGGATTTAATTGTGAATGATACATGGTTGCAGAATGCAGAATATCCTATTGTAATTGATCCAACATATGATGATTTTGAATATGATCTAGGATATCAAGGGGGATTAAATGCTAGTTTGTGGAATTGGAATCATACACAGGATGGGAGTGCAAATTATTTCTGCACCCCATCATGTTCAGCAGTTCATGGATGGGATGTTGGAGTTTATGCAGGTAGATTGAATTTATTTGCATCAACATGTCATATTGATCATACATGTTCTCATTATGTTGATGTATGGACAATAAATAATACTGATATATTTAATGCATCCAATATTGCAAATATTTCATATTCATTTGATGCATCAGGATATTTGGGAACTCCCCAAAGCAGTTGCTGGTTTAATTATTGGACAAATTTAGAGGAAGTTGGGACAATCTATGAATTTGAAAGGAGAGGAAATCCTCATGGGACAGGATCACATTCTGATAGTGGGGAGATATCTTTAATAAGAAATTCAACAGATGCAACCGATTGGGATGTTTATAAAAATGGAGTATTTCAAAAATCTATGACAGGAACTCCAACATCAGATAGTGCATTCAGAATACATGCTAGATCATCAATAACAGGAACAGGATCAGGATTCAGAGCATGGATCTCATCATATACATATTATATAGATTATGGATTAATATCTCCTGCAAATGAAATTCCTGAATTAACAGGAATCAGTAGTAATAAATCAATATATAATGCATCTGATACTGTATGGATAAATGCATCAGGTGTTACAGATGCAGATTTTGATGCATTAAATATGACATGTTGTAAGGGATATAGTTGTATTCCAACTACTAGTGGAAATATTTTACAGGGAACTAAATGGTATGAAAGAAATCAAACAGAATATCATGATATAAGTGGATATTTTACAGCAGGAACATCATCAGGGATAGAATATATAAGATGCAATTTGAGAGATAATCAGAGTGGAATTAGTGATACCAAAAGAACACAATATAATATTATTTCAAATATATCAACAGTATGTTTAATTCCAAATTCCATATGGTGTGATGATTTTCTATATACTACTACATTCTGTCAAATGGGATGGGACAATATCCCTGATTTTTGGGATTGTAATGGTGGATCAGTTACATTTGGGAGAAATACTCCAAATGCATTATATGAGATGTTTTTGGGTTCAGATGATGATACATCATTAGGAGATCCTGATGGGACAGGGGGATTCCCAAATCCATATAATTTTATATTTTATTATTATTTTCCTGAAACAAAAAATCCTATTATATCTATGAATTGGGATATGACAATAGGGAATGATTCAAAATCATGGAATTTAATCGGAATATCATTAGCACAAAATTTTAATTATCCTGTCAGATTATATTGGAGAGAAAATAATATTTATTCATGGGAATCAGAACTATGCACTGATTGTTGGATTGCAGGACAGGATTATAGATATAAAATAAGTGCATTCTTTCAAATTTCTCCAACTTATTTTGATAATGAATCAAGAGAATTTGTTGAATATAATAGCTTTACATATACTCTATATCAGAATGATATATTAATTGCATCTGACATTCCTTTTACTTATAATGTAAGTGAATTAGATTCATTTTATCTCAATAGAGTAACATTTCAAAAAAGTTATGCTACAAATATGACATTAGATAATATTGTTGTATATAAAGGAACTGTTGAGGATTTTGATGATACATATGAATGGACAGAAACTCCAAATGGAACAACCCCCCCTGAATTTATCCCCCCTGATAGAGATTATTTTGGGTGGAAATCAAAAGAGGATTATTGCAAAAATAATATAGAATGTTGCACTTTAACAAATTCATCAACAGGGATGAGATATATAATCACAGATCAAATATGTTTTATGAGATCAGTATATTCAAGATATTCAGGAAAAAACAGATCATGGATAATTCAAAATCAATATATATTTTTTATATTATTGATAATTGTAGTGATGTTTATCATCACTATTATAATTAAATGGAGAAATGAATAAAATGGCAATCGGTGGTATATTAAAATCAATCACAGGTATTGGACAAAGTATTGTATCTGTTTTACTTAAAAATAAGTTTTTAGCAATAGTTTTTTTAATATTGATATTATATATTTCAGGGAATGCAATAAGTTCTATTTTTACATCAGGTTATGATTGCATGTGGAGTGAAACTACATCCAATCAAACTATGTTGGTGGATTTGACATTATATGAAGAATGCATTACTCCTTATATGTATGGTGCATTAGAAAAATATAAATTAAATAGTAGTGCATGTTCTGAATATGCATCTACTCATGGGAAAGATAATATATGGAATGAAACCTGTCAGGATATAGCAAAATATCAGGCACGAACTCAAACAGTATTATCTATTGAAAGTATTATATCTAGAACATTAAGCAAAGTTTTTGAATTGATGGGGAGATGGTTCTATGAAGTGAATGGAACTGAAATAGTTGATATATTTGTAGAACCTAACTATTGTCCTGAATTATATGATTGTTTAAAACATGATCAACAAGCAATAACAGAACTGAAATTATATCCTGAATGTCCTATGGATATATATCCAACAGCAGAGGCATATGAAAATGCTACTATTAAATTATTTCCTGATGGGGTGCAGATAGCAGGAATGTTTTATATTGATTGTGTTGCAACAGAGCAATATAGTTGGAAACCTAAAATCACATTTTTTGGAATTGATTTTTTAAATTGGAAATTATGGATATTCATAATATTATTGTCCACTATCCTAATATTTTATAGGAAATGGACAAATATATTAAAAATATAAAAGTTGGTGGTATATATGAAACAAATTGTATATATTTTGGTATTTTTTTTAATAGTTGGAATTGTTTTTGCAGATGAATACACAGAATTGAAAAATTTAGTGAGAGAGGGGGATAAAGCATTAATGGATGAGATTCAAAGTCAAAGTGCATCATGCACTCAAAAAGTGGATGAGAGATATAATGAATTTGTTGGGGGGATTGAATCTAGAGTTCAAAGAGTTTTTTTTATTGAAAGGATTTCATTATTAGTGGGAATAGTATTTGTGTTATTATTTGCATGGGGGTTTGTTGGTGCTATTGAAATAAGTATATCTAAAAAAAGAGCAAAAGGATTTTTATTAAAAATGCAGAATATGGAGAATATGATTAATGAAGTGTATCAATTATTGCAAAAAAAAGAACCAAAAAAAGCAATAAAAAAATACAAACAAATAAAGAAATTATATATTTCATTAGATGCAAAAGGACAGAGATATATTTATCAAAAAGTATTGGATATACAAAAAGTAGTGATGCAATATGGTAGAATCTGAAAATCCTAGAAAATTCCCAATATTTTGGATGGGAGTATTTGTATTATTAGCATTTATCTTTGTAATAATGTGGTGGTGGTTCTCAAGAAGAGGAGTGAGATTTATAAAAATATTGACTTATTTTGTATGGGTGGCATTTGCAGTTTTAATTTTGGGTGCAGTAATATTTCTAGTATTATGGTTATTAAGGCGACAGAGGGTGGACATGATCCATATAATGAAGCAGAGAATTGTAAAAGCATGTCAGTTATGTCCACCAAAATCTACACAGCAGTTATGGTTTATGGGGGGAACTGAGCTAGAACATAGATATATAGGAGATGTTATTGGTATTGCAAAAGCAAAATCAGAACCAATAGTCAAAATAACAAAAGATAAAAAAACAGATAAGGAAATAGTAAATCAATTAAAATCCCCTATGGATTTGACATTTATTGCATTTAAAAGACCTGTCCCATTTCCTTTGTCTTTATTTAATTCTCCAAAATTATACTGTGGATTGACATGGGAGAATAATGGAAAAAAATATTCTGATTTTACTCATTTAAGTTCACATGTGATATATTTGAAGGGAATGACATTTGCACCTGAAATGTATGGAATTTATTTTTTATCCCATCATTTCAAAGATACATTCATGGTGGATGAAGTTGTTAAAGAATTAATATATAGATATTCAATACAGGACAATTTAAGTGAATTTAAAAATATTGCAGATGATTTATTGGGAATATCACCACAACATAGAAAAATAATGGAAAGAACTAGAATCCACACAGTTACAGGTGCATATGGAACATCAGGACAGCAACCACCACCCCCTGAATAAAAATGATAGATGAAAAATTTTTTGAATCATTAGGAGATATTTCATTTCAAACAGATGTCGAAACAGATACATTTCAAGCAATAGACAATAAAACAGAAAATAAAATCAGAATGACATATATAATAGTGTGCATCATTAGTATAATCATCATTTTGATGATTTTGAGGATATAATGATATTTGTATGGAAAGTATCATGGAATACTCTTATACAGGGATTAATTTTTGGAATAATTTTATTTTTTTTGTATTTTTTATATAAAAACAGGCATAAGTTAAAAGATGAAATTCAATAGATCACATTTGCAAGTTAAAATAATGCAATTAGAGAAATTTGATTGGAAAATATATGATAAAAATAAAATAAGATATAAAAGATATTTTGATTCAGTTGCACCAATATTAGATCCTGAAACTAGAAAAGAATTAAACAAAAAAATAGATTTTTTTTGTAGAAGATGGATGATGGATATAATGGAAGCAGAAAAAATAATATTTAATTCATTTTTTTTTTGGAGAGGAGAACCAATAAAACAAACTAGAATCTTTGAGAAAACAATAGGTGAGAAAACTATAAGATATACTAAATTAGTGGATATATTCCCGAATGCTATTGAAAAGGATTTGGCAGATATCAGATTATGGTGTTCATTAAAACTTATTGAAACATGTAAAAAACATGAATTGAATTTTGAGGAATTGATTAAAATTGAGCAAAAATAATGATATATGTAGAACAAGTATATTAATGGATAGACATGTTAATAATCTTTATGCCCGATTATATGTTTCAAAATATAAAAAAAAATTAGCATTTAAATTAGATTGTAGAATTACAAATACATCAGATTTATTGAATATTGGATTAATCAAAGGTTTAAAAAAAATATTAGAGGAATTGGGGATTGATGAAAATGATATATGATGATGAATATAAAGAAGAATATGATAAAGAATATGCTAGATTAAGAAAATTAAAAGCAATAAAGGATGCAAAAGCAAAGGCATTAAAGGATATTAATAAAGAACCAAAAATAATTAGAGCATTAAATTGGATCATTAAAACATTTATAAAATGAATTATAGGACAATAGGATATATAATTGGAGTTATTATAGCATTATTGATTGGTATATGGGTATATTTAAGGAATAAGGATAAATTAAAATGAGTTTTAGACAGAAATATTTTGATAAAGTAATGAAAAAATATAATATGATAGGGAAAGATAGAGAAGTTTTAAAAAAATGGTTTAATAAATTTAGATTAATCTCATGGAGTATCATGAAATTTTTATCATTCCTATGGATTACTAGAAGAATATATGCATGGCGAGGATTTGAGGAAACAGTTATATATCTATTAGCATTAATGATATTTTTATTGAGATTAGAATTAAGGAGAGAAAAATTAAAGGTGGAATAACATGATAGAAAAAAAACCATTCAGGAAATATGATTTAAAAGAAAATGAGAAAAAACAACCCATTTCTTTAAAATTGAATGAAAAGGATGAAGAAATGATACAAATAGGGGGTTATGTCCTGAATATGCACTCCAAAGGGGGTATTTTAAAGGAATTAGCCCATATAGGATTAAAGGTAATACTTACAGATATAGGTGCAGAAAAAATGCATCGATTAACTAGGGGAGATCGCATAAGATTGGTGCATGAAAAACCAAAATGTCTAGAAAAGTAATGCAAATTTAAGGAAAAAAGTATTACTATTCAATTCATGAGGTGTATATTATGATGATAGAATCACAATATTTCCAACAATATCCTATATATAAATTTGAAGATATCAAAGAAAAAAAGATAATATGGGATCACAATAGAGTTCAGGAAATAGAGTTCAGAGATAGATTAGTAAAAAATAAAACTTTTGGGAGAGCATTTTTAGAGGAATATGACATGACAAATGATTTTTATAATATTATGAATACAAAGACAAAAGGAAAAATTGAGGATCACTTTGTTGGAGAGATTACAGGATTGCAGGGTATTGGAAAAAGTAGAGTAACACAACAGATAATTAAAAAAAATTGGGGACATATAAGTATGAATAATATAGTATTCAGATTTGAAGATGCAATTCAAAGATGCAGGAAAATACAAAAAAAATCTTTTTTAATAGTGGATGAACAGGTATTGGGATTTGGAGTTGGTAGTGATAGAGAAATGCAGGAAATACAGAATATTATTGAAGTAACTAGAATACATGGTTTAAGTTTATTTTTCTGTTCTCCAACTACTAGACATCACCCATCCATTCATTATAATTTAGAAGTTTTACAAAGGAATATAGAATATAGATTATCAAAGGTTTTAATAAAAAAACAAAATGCAGTATTGGGATATATTATTATAAGAATACCACAGGATAAAAACGATTCCTTTTGGATTAATCAATATGAACCTGCAAAAAAGAAATTTGTTGAAACCTTTTTATCTAGACAACATGGGAGATTAGATCTAGATGAGTGTAGCAAAGCATTAATGGATCATCCAAAATATAGCAAATGCAAAACTAATATAGACAAACAGGTAATAGCCACAAAACTATACCCAACTATGACAACACAGGAAATCAATCTTATTATAGCAAATTGTAGATTAGTATAATAATAACTATAAAGGGATTTATTATTATGAATATAATAATAATCCTATTTAATTACAATATTGAAAATATATAGTCATGAAAGTTCCAAAATCATGGAAAAATTGTAAGAAAATCTTTGAATCTCACAGATTACTAATGTATAATCCTGAATCTGATCTAGTTGAATTAGAATATTATCTCACTTTATGGAAACATAACAAAACTAAAAAGATATATTGTAATATATTAATGGCTAGTGTAAATGATCCTAAACCTAAATTTTATTCTAGTAATATGTTTTCTATTAAATTAATTAAAGAATTGCATGAAAAATATATAAAAGATAAAAAATCTGTATCAAAGTAATATGATTAGCATATAATAATACAAATGATTTCTATAAGTTTATAAAGAAGTATGATAAAGAAGTTCTGTTGATTTTGAAAATTTGAGCATAGGATATATAATAAAAAGGGGGTGGTAAGTAAAAAAATGCTCTCACATGTCTTTATGAATCTATCTTTATGTTCAGATTAAATAATTCAACTATCTTATTATAAAAAAGAGGGGGTGAAAACTTAAAAATGACAGTTGATGGATATAATCAAACATATGATACAGGTGAAACATCCGAAGCAGTTATTGATTTGGTAGTTTCTGTTTTTTCAGGATTAGTGGGATTTGGATCTCTAATTGCATTAGTATTAATTTATAGATGGCTTAGAAAAGGTGGATTGAAAGTTTAATAACCATCAAGTCATTTAATGTAAAAAATGACATTAGATGGTTATAATGAAACCTATGATGAAGCGGAGATAGGAGAAGCATCTATTGATCTAATTGTAGAGGTTTTTACTGATATGATACCTTTTGCAACGATCATAGTGATTGCATTATTATGGAAATTATTTAGACGAAATAAGTAATAAAAAAAATGAAAAAAAACATATTAGCATTAATGGGGATGTTGATTTTCTTAATTCCAATAGTATCGGGTGCAGTAACTATTGAAATAACAAATCCTAGTGAAAATGAGGATTTAACTATTGATCAACTTTATAATTTAACAGGAACTATCACAGATGCAGATGCAACAAATGAATCATTTAATTGTTTATTTTATGAAAAGAGAATAAATGAGGCAACATTTAGCACAGTTTCTATGGTCGGTGATGAGAATATGACAGCAGTAAATTCTACCACAAATTATTGGGGGCAGTTTAGAGTTCCTAATGAATTTGGGAGACATGATATACAAGTAAGATGCACAAATACCACAGCAAATACATTTAATTCATCAGTTAGAGTAGTAGATTTCAAGAGATATTCAATAGGGGAAGCATCAGAATCAATTATTGATCTAGTGATTGCAATATTTGTAGCATTAGTAGGATTTGGAACTTTAATATCATTAGTATTGATTTATAAATGGTTTAGGAAGAAGGGAATTAAGATCAAATAATAACTCTGAACATTCTTTTTTTTTTGATTTTATTAATTATCCCAATCTGATCTAGTATAGTTTCTATAAATTCCACCAACACATAAGGTATAATATCCAAACATTAATTTTTCTGTTGAGGATCAGATTGGGGATTTATATATTTTAAAATATATTTTGTAATTACATAAAATATATAAATGAATATTAATTATTTTTGTAATAGTGAATATAATGATACTAAAATTTAAAAAAAAGATTTCTTATATGGGAAATTCTCATGTGATAATAATCCCATCAGATTTTATTAAACATGGACAATTAAAATTAAATTCTGTTTATAATTTTGAAGTTGATACTCATCCCTGTTCTGAAATGAGTTCTGCACCCCCATAATACCATTTTCGTTAAATTGGTTAAGTCTCCATGAAAAAAGGGTGTAATACCTCAGGGTAAGGCTTTAATTCAGGGCAGGGATTTAATTTAAATTGATGAAAATGAACTATACTATTACTGAAATAAAAAAAACCTTATATGAGCAAAATTTAGATTTATCTTTATACACGCACACGCACACACGATGGTATAATAATATATCATATATAGCATATTTGTACCACAGATATACAAAATACATACATAATAATAATATATTTTTATTGTGTGCGTAAAGGAAAAATGAGTAAAAATATACAAACTATCGACAGAATACAAAGAATTGAAACCATAAAAGATGCATTAAAAAGTGCTAAAAAACAGGGTAAAAAGATAGATTTTACTCAATTTTTCGCAATTTTATCACTAAATTTAGGGGTTACAACCCCAAAAATTGAAGAATATTGCGAAAAATTGAGAGATTCAGGGCAAATTTTGTATAAAAAGAGGGAAAAATTGATTGAATGGAGAGGAAATTTATGACAAATGGAGAGGAAATTTATGACATTTTTTGATGAAACTACCCGAGTTCGATTAAAAAGTGAAACAAAAAACATGATAAATGAGCTACTTTTGAAGCATTCTGACATGTTTTCATCCCAATCTCATGTAATTAGGTGTGCAATTATACGATTATATAATTCATTACAAAAGAGGGATAAAAATAAACAAAATACAAAGGGAGAATTTTGAATATTGGAAAAAAATATTAAAAGAATCCAAAAAGAGATCAATAGCTTGGAGAGTTGCAAAAAAAGAAATTGAGCATTATAAAAATCTACAAAAACAGAGTTCATGAGATCATACAGGGGGTGGATTTGTGTTATATGGCAACTAATAGATTCATTTAACCAATCTGTATGACATGAAAATTAATTACTAATAAGTGGGATTGCGTTATATTATAACTTCCATTCAATAAAGCCCCCGACACGAAAAAATGAAAAAAGATATACAAAAGATATGGTTAAGTGAATGGTGTCCTTATAATTGCGAATTTTGTTATAATGGGAGAAAACCTTTTGTAGAGTTACCTATCCCCGAAATTAAATCTAATTATGTTCAGATATTAGATCCTGCTTTCTTATCTAAAAAAGATATTATTGGAGTTATTATGGAATTAGGAGATAAAAGGGTTAATAATAAAGTAGTGAAATATGAGTTAGTTCAAGGAATTAATTATAGAGATTTAAATCAGAATATCGCTAATACTTTAAGGCAGAATAGATTTGTAAGAATAAGGTTTGCTTGGGATAGGGAATATAATAAGTTCTATATGTATCAAATTTATGATACAATAAAAATGTTAGTGAAAGCAGGATATAAACCTAATGAATTAATGTGTTACATTCTCTATAATTGGAAAATACCTTTTATTGACTGCCTTAAAAAATTAGATTTGCTAAAGGTATGGAATGTTAAAATTGGTGATTGCTGTTATGATGGACAAACCTCTCCTAATT
>Ga0209635_10002034_pt1 | contig 15372 bp, 12 predicted proteins | sample DeeMarSWOR230_32_FD_187463 | JGI IMG/M metagenome (GOLD analysis project Ga0209635, IMG submission 187463) | Marine sediment microbial communities from White Oak River estuary, North Carolina - WOR-2-30_32 (SPAdes) (version 2) | ecosystem: Environmental > Aquatic > Marine > Intertidal zone >... | reverse complement strand
TTGAGGCCCGGTGGGGATTGCGGAAGTGTGAAATGATCCTCTCACGAAGCCAAAGCGCCAAAAACTCCATCGCCTTCATTGAAGTGACATATCGAAAAAGAGACCCTAAATATGCTGATTTCGCGACCCGACAACAGCAGGAGATCCTTCGGAGACTCAGTGAAGAATGGGACCGGTCTCAATGCAGAGAACCAAGAGAGATAAAAGATAGAAAAATGAAATGACAACGAAAGAAGAAAGGAGGGAGGGAGTGACCGAAGGTGCCCCTTGTTCCTAATGGGTATTCACCCACTGACTCACGGCTTCGAGGATCTCCTTCACCTGAAAGGGTTTCCCAATGATCAAATCCACACCTGATTCTCTTATCTTCTCATCTTCCAAATTGATCCCCCATCCTGTGATAAGGCCGACTGGTATTTGAGGTGTCTTTCTTTTTACCGTCTTGGCCACTTCCCAACCGTTCATGATGGGCATTCCTAAATCGGTCAAGACCATATCAAACTTTCCCTCTTCTAAATATTTCATCCCCAGAATTCCATCCGAAGCCTCAATCACTTGATGTCCTCCAAAGACAAGAATATCTTTGAGAAGTGTTCGAACTCGATCGTCATCTTCAATGACAAGTATCGTGAAGGTCCGCTGCGCCTTTCTCTCCATCATCACTCTCCCTTCCTACCCTCTCTTCTTTGGCAACGGGGACGTCTTAGAGAAAATATTTGGCGATGTCAATGTGGTATTCGGTCGGATCGAGCGTCTTGATAATGCTCCATTTGAACTGATTCCCCCCGTTCGTCGCCATCAGATCAGCCAGTTCTTTTTTAACATAACCCTTCTGGTCCCGCGAGATCAGAATCACCTGGGGCCGGTCCATCCATTTCGAATCGGCGTTGGGTTTAAAAACGATACCCAACTCACCGGTGCTCAGAAGAACGAGCGATCCAATCGGAAAAATCCCAACCAGGCCGATGAGGACTTTAAGAAGAATGGGATCAAGATGTTTGCCTCGGTCCCTCAACATGAACGCCAGCGCCTGCTCGGGCGTCCAGGGCTTTCGATACACCCGAGGGGTGGTCATCGCATCATAGACATCTGCAATCTGAATGATCCGACCAAAGAGGCTGATCTCCTTTTTCCGGAAGAGCTTGGGGTAACCCGACGCGTCTCCTTTCAGGTGATGGTCGAAGATGCCGATGACCATCCTGGGATTGATCTCACCCAACTGTTTCAGATTGAGGATCGTTTCCACGCCCATGAGAGGATGTTTCTTCATCAAAACCCACTCCTCGTCGTCCAATCCAGCCGGTTTATTCAAAACCTCTTTGGGGATCTTCGATTTCCCCACATCATGAAAGAGGGCGGTCAACCCCAATTCTGTCAACATCTGTCTGGAAAACCCCAATCGCCTTCCGAGGGCAAGGGCATAGATAGAAACATTTACGGAATGGTTATAGGTGTATTCATCGTAGTTTTTGATCGTCGTCAGACCCAGCAGAATAGATTCATCCTCCACGGCGAGGTGAATCGTCTTCTGCACTAACCGTTTCAGCTTCCTTACACCAGGATACTGTTTGCCCTCGATCTGCGTGATCATATCCTTGACGGTCCCGATGGTTTCGAAGAATACTTTCTTGGCCACCTCCCTATTGTCCTCTCTCTCCAGCGAGGTATCCTCTTCCTCTGAAACCGATTTCTCCAGGGGTGTCACGGTGACGAAATCGATTCCACAGTCCGCGAGCCGTTTGGTGAAACGCGCTGCGTTGTCCTCTTTACCATCCTCTAAGCTGTTGAAGATGAAAATGAATTCATTCAATACTCTTTCGTCCACCAGTTCCCGGAACGTCACACCGCCGATCAATTTTTTCTTCCAGTGAGTCAGCACATACTTGAAGCTCGTGAATCCATCTGCAGAGTAGCGAAGCCGCTCCTCGTTCAGGAAGATCTCATTCTTGAGGATCTTGAGTGAAACCATCCTCTCTTTTTGGATCAAGGCATTGACGGCCTGGAGGGATTCCTGGCTGAACTGACGGAAAGTCTCATTCTTGGCGTCGTAGATCAGGGAAACCCTCATCAGGACATGAATCTTGCTGATGAGATGGCTTCCCAACTTAGTCAGGTCTGCGCTCATCGCCTCAGGGGGCGCCTTGCTGACTCCTTGAGATTCCCCAGGAGATGAATCGAATTCCATGACTTTCCCCTTCCTTGGCTTCTGCCTCCTTAGGACAATCTGTCCGTCAGGACCGTTTGGCCCCCTTGGGTTCAAACGTCCGTTTCATACCACTAAGCCGTTTGCCTTCCGTCCCCTTGAATCATTTTGAGCGTGTTCATTGCGCAAACGCGCATCTCCTCCCATTTCGTTTTCTTGAACCAAAACCGCTTTTTCGCAATCTTTTGCAGGACTGGGATTGCCTCTCTCGACCCCGTCTCCCCCAGGGCTTTGAAGAAAGAAACCTTCTCTTCGTAGTTACGCTTGTAGAAGTCCTCTGACAGAATGATGTCGGTCAAGGGTCTCACCGCTTTTTCCTTCGCCACCTTGGCTAGATTGACCGAAGCCCTGGAACGGATTTCAGACGAGGGGTCTTTCAAGAATCTCATCATCAGATCCTTCCCCTTCTCGCCGAACTTGACGAGGAGTTGAAGGGTCTCTTCCCTTACCCTTGGATCTCTGTGGGCCACCAAACTTGCCAAGTATTTGACCGTGGAGGGATGACCGATATTTCCCAAGATGCTCAGGATCTGGCAGACCAAACCAGGATTGCGATCCGACAGGAATTTGGTCAGGGGCTGGATATCCTCCTGAGAAAGCCTGGCCACATGGTCGGAAACAACCTTTCCCCACTTCCCCGGTGGCAACTCCCCCAAGAGAAGGCAAAGGGGATGGACTGCCTGTTTTGTCAGAAACTGCATGTATTCCTGGATCGAGTCCCCTCCAACCTCTCCATCGCCTTGCATCGCTTTTCCCAAGAGTTCTATGGCTTGAGGACTGGAACAACTCTCAACGATACGTCGAATCGCAGAGATCTGTCTGTCTCTTAAGACGATAGATTCTATCGTATCCGTGAGGCTCTTCAAGATGGTCACGACCTTTCCGACTTTTCCCTCGGTGAAAAGAGCCTCGATAATCCGCTGAAAATAAGAGATCATGTTTTCGTAGGCGTCCGTATCCTCACCGAGATGGAGGAGAACCTCGGTTAGGCTGTTGTTCAACGCGTGAAGGTATTCCGTTTGCAGTTCGAGTTGCATATCTCGGTTGATCTTTTCAACTTCGTCGGGCGTCAGTTGGCAGGCCTGGGTCAAGGTCTTGCTGCGCGATGGATCAAGAGCCTTTTTCACCTCTTCATCTGTCAGTGCTAGGAGACTCTGTTCCTCCTCTTCGTCACCCTGGCCCGTCTCCTCCTGGAATCTGAACTCTTGGCCTCTGTAGAGATCCTCCTCGGTTGCCGGGACGAAAACACCTCCCTTTTCCAGGAATTCATCCACCGTGGTGAAGGAGATGTGGGAAAAATCCTTCTCCCAGAGCAACGTGACCAAATCGTCGACCATTCGATTGACCCGGTCAGCCTTTCTCACCACTTCGAGAAAATCGATCATCTCCTGGAACTCGAGTCCCTTGTGGAACCGCAGCTCGCGTATCCCATCTTTATAAAAGACAAAGGCCAAGCTTTCCTTCACGTCCTGGTTTTCATAGACAACGTTCCCGTGATAGGAAAGGCGGAACTCCCCAACCTGAATGGTGAAGGAGTCAAACTCACTGAAGTAGCGGTCAAACTCGCCCTTCAAACGTTCGAGGAACTTGGTGAGCATGGGGTGGTTTGCATCATAAAGCCGATATCCTCTCACAGTCTGGAGAAAGGTCTGAATTAATCCCTTGGTGGACTTGAGTTCCTGCTCAAGGGCCTTCTCATCAAAATCGACCAGTTTCTCCTCTTCAGCCTTCACCAAGGTCCTCTCCTATCTATTTCTTATTTCGCAATACTCATGCTACCGTTCATCGAATCTCCATTCTCTCCTTTCAGGAATCGATCCAATTCCGATTTCAAGACCTTCCATCCTTTTCCCGCCTTCGCCCCTTTAATCCTCCCCAGGTAGATGTACTTAAGGTAGGTAGGCCTCGAGATACGGAGGTAATCACAAGCCTCCTGAGTCGTCAGAACGACATCTTCTTTACCATTTAGCATGGTTTTTCACCCCTTCTATAGTACTTTACATTAATTGATAGCATTTTCCATACCAAACCCACTCGCGATCATTTAACATTCTGATATCCAAAAGGAATTACCTACTTAAAGTCTCACTTAATCAAAGGCAAGAATGACGTTTTTTGTCTCTCTCATGTAAAACTTTATCAATCTCATTGGCCTTTTCTTTTTCTATTGTTCCTCCGAAAAGATATGGGTTAAAATTTTCATGTGCCCCGGAAGAGATTAGACAACAAAGGTGTAAGTCTCATACTCCAAGAGGTGGCCCTCCTATTGGAGCTGAAGGGAGAAAATCCCTTTAAGGTGAAGGCCTACTCCAATGCTGCGAGATCGATCGAAATCTTGGAAGAAGACCTCGAAAAGATAATTCGGGAGGGCCGACTCAGAGAGATCAAAGGGGTCGGTGAGGCATTAGCCCTCCACATTACGGAATTGGTCAAAACAGGAAAGCTCGGGCTTTACGAGGAGCTGAAATCCTCTGTTCCTCCAGGCCATCTGGAGATGCTCAAAATCCCTGGCCTCGGACCTAAGAAAATCAAAGCTCTTGATGATGCCTTAGATATTAAAACCGTTGGTGAGCTCGAATATGCCTGCTTGGAAAATCGCTTGATTGAACTCCAGGGATTTGGTCTGAAGACCCAAGAAAAGATCCTTCAAGGCATTCAGCAGATTAAAAAATATCAAGGTCGATATCTCTACGGAGAGGTGATCCAAACGGCCCAGGACATCCTCAAAAGGGCCCTTGCTCACTCTAACGTTCTCCGCGCCAGCCTCGCCGGTTCCATAAGAAGAAGGATGGAGATCGTGAGGAACATCAATCTTGTCGTGAGCAGTCCAAAACCACATGACTTCTTGACTGCCTTCTCCAAATTCCCAGAAGTGGAAGTGGTTCAATTCAAAGATAAGGCCAGTGGACGCTATTCTCTTGTCTCTGGGGTAGAGGTCGAACTTCGAATCACCCCAGATCAGGTCTTTCCGTATCATCTCCTGCAATTGACGGGGAGCCTGAGTCATTGGAATGCCATATGCGAAAGGGCGAGAAGCATGGGGTATAGGCTAACCGAGGAAGGCCTTCGTCGAGACGGCAGAATCATCTCTTCTAAAGAGGAAGCGGGCATCTTCGACGTCCTTGGTCTGGAGTTCATTCCACCGGAACTAAGAGAGGAGCAAGGAGAGATTGAAGCTGCAGAAGTTCATCAGCTTCCTATTCTGATCGAGGACCGCGATATCAAAGGGGTCTTCCATGTCCACTCTTTTTACAGCGACGGCACGAGCTCCATCAGGGCAATGGCTCAGGCAGCGAAAGAGATGGGCTTCTCCTATATGGGCCTTTCCGATCACAGTGAAACAGCCCGTTATGCGGGAGGACTGACTCCAGAAAAACTCGAGAAACAGTGGAAAGAGGTAGACCAGTTGAATGAGGAGATGGATGGATTTCACATTTTCAAGGGCATTGAATCGGACATCCTCCCTAACGGGTCCTTGGACTACGGGGAAGCCATCCTCAAGCAGTTCGACTTCGTGATCGCTTCTGTTCATTCCCATTTCAACATGCCTCTAGAGGAGATGACCCAGAGGGTGATTAAAGCGCTGCGCAACCCTTATACGACGATTCTAGGGCATCCCACAGGTCGGCTCCTCTTGGCCAGGGAACCTTATGCTGTGGATATGATTCGTTTGATCGATGAGGCGAGCAGGTCAGGAGTCTCCATTGAACTTAACGCCCATCCCTTCCGTCTGGACATTGACTGGAGGTTGTGCAAATATGCCAAAGAGAGGGGAATTAAGATCATCATCAACCCGGATGCCCACGAAGAAGAAGGACTGAAGGATACCTATTTTGGAGTTGGAATCGCACGGAAAGGATGGCTCGAACCGGGGGATGTCCTCAACACCATGGACTTGGAGGAGATGAAGGAGTTTTTAAAGAAGAGAAGAGGGAGGAGTTAAGAATTAAAAGTTAAAAGTTATGAGTTTAAAGTTCAAAATTTATAGTTCATAGTTCAACGTTGCATGGGAGGAACCATGAAAAAGGAGACGGACATCAAAAGAGTAAAGGAGATCATCAAGGGGCTATCCAAGGACATCCCGGATTCCAGAATCGCCCTGAAATTTTCTAATCCTCTTGAACTTCTGATCGCCACGATTCTTTCTGCCCAATGCACGGATGTGAAGGTCAATCAGGTGACGGAAAGTCTTTTTAAAAAGTATCGCTCCGCAAAAGATTATATGGAGGCCGATCCCGTCGAATTCGAAGAAGATATCCGGCCAACGGGATTCTATCGAAATAAGGCCAAGTCTATTCAGAAATGTTGTCAAGAACTGGTCACCCGTTTTGGGGGAAAGGTCCCAAAAACCCTGGAGGAGTTGGTGACCCTTCCCGGCGTGGGAAGAAAGACGGCCAATGTCATCCTCGGGAATGCTTTTGGTATACCTGGAATCGTTGTGGATACTCATGTTCGTCGAGTCAGTCAGAAAATCGGTTTGACGAAGAACGATGACCCGGTCAAGATTGAGTTCGACCTGATGGAGATCGTTCCAAGGGAAGAGTGGACGCATTTTTCAAACCTCCTCATCTGGCATGGCCGGAGGACCTGCGTAGCTAGAAAGCCCCTCTGCAGACAATGTTCGATTCGTAAGTGGTGTGATTATGGATCCAAGATAAAGATATAGTATAACGGTAACGGTCTTCGGTCACGATGCTCGTATCGAATCTCGAAGTAGAAAATCGAGCCTCGTTGTAAACAAACCTCGAAACAAGCTTCGACAACGATAAATAAATCTTATGATCTTGCCCGAGAGGATAAGTGATAAGATCTTTCTGATGGAGGAGGTGATCAATTTTCCCACTTCCCTCCTCCACCACAAGAACTATTACTGGGAAAACCTCCCCATCATCCATTACTCCAACCTAACAGGAGCTGTCGTCTCGCTGGTTGAAAGAGGGAGAAAAGTAGTCATCGTCACTGGATTCTATATCCCGGGCGGAGCACCCCCCGCTGTGGAGACCGATGGACCTCCTGGAGCACTCATCCTGGCAGAGGGGTTGAAATATTTAGGGATGGAGGTTTATCTCCTCTCCGATGAATACACGCTCTCAACGCTTCGGGCAGGACTGGAGGTCCTTAATCTTCCTGAAAAAGAAATTCCTCTAATCTGTTTCCCAATTGAGCATTCCGATGAAGACCATATCCATCGGATGAATAACGAAGAGGCCAGCAGCCCTATTTCTGTCCGTTTCGTCCAAGACTTTCTGAATGGCCCGCTGGGCAGAGATCTCACTCACCTAATCTATATCGAAAGAGTTGGACCCAATCACACGCTAGAATCTCTCATCGCCCAGGAACGCAAGGGTCCACCTCCTGTCAAAGATTTCGAGTCCCTCGTCTCTCCGCTGATTAGAAACCGCTGTTTTAACTCCCGGCTAGAAGATATCACCCGGTTTACGGCCAAAACCCACTTCCTTCTCGAGTTCGGAAAGAAATGGAACCTTCCCTTTGAATCCATTGGTATCGGGGACCGTGGTAATGAGATCGGAGCAGGAAAGATCCCATGGGAAGTATTTAAAGAAGACTCCGCAACGAATCGAGAACCGGTCTTCTGTTGTCGGATGAAGACCGATTATTTCATCTCCTGCGGGATCTCAAACTGGGGAGGATATGCATTGTTGGCGGGCGTTGCCTTGGCAATGGGAAGACTGGATATTCTCGAAAAAATCACACCGGAGCATGAGATGAAAGTCTTAGATTATCTCATCGATTATGGCCCAGCTATCGACGGTATCACTTTCAAGCAAGAACATTCCGTTGATGGAATAGAATTTAACGATTATATGAAAATTATTGAACGGATCAAAGAGATCGTATTTGAGTGATATGACGTTACAGAGGAATGCCTAGAACTCTTCCCTCCCTTTCCCAGGCCTTAGGAACGGTTCTCAGAACAGAGGTTTTACGGTCCACCAGTCTCCTTTTTTCGCCTAAGTGTTTGGATTAAGAAAACCGCAATCAGGATAACATATCCGACAAAATCGGTTCTGCCCTCGGGGATGATCAGGCAGGCAGCCGCAATGCCCGTTGCGAATCGCTCGAGCAGCGTCGATTTTACTCTAAGATACCCAATGACGGTGGCACCGAGGGCCGTAATGCCAAGAACCATCGACACAACGACCTGAATAAAGTCAAGGAACCTGAACGTTGCATTGGCATCGAGGAGCCATGGCATCAAGAGAATAACAGGGGCGTAGACAAACGCAATCGGGACAAAGACCTTTGCCATGGATAGGCTGAATGCCGTAAAGCCGGTCCGGAACGGGTCCGCTCCGGAAATCCCCGAAGCAGCAAAGGCCGCCAGGGCGACGGGCGGTGTCACATCGGCAAGGACTGCGTAAAAAAGAACGAACATGTGCGAGATCAGAGGATGAACCCCCCACTGCAACAGGGCCGGGGCGGCGATCATGGAAGCGATAATGTACTGGGCTGTCGTAGGAATGCCCATGCCGAGAATAAAGCAGGAGATCGCTGTGAAGATCAGGGTGAAAAACAGGGTTATCCCATCCAGATTGAGCAGATGAAAAACGTCTCCACTGAGGAGAAGGGAAGCGACTCCCCGAGCCAGCCCGATGACCGCCGCCGCAAACTTCAACCCCAAGCCCGTCAGAGTCGTCGCGCCCACGATAAAGCCCACACAGGCGCAAGCCGCACCGATCGCGATGGCGTTCTTTGTCCCCAGCTCCAATGTCTCCAGGACATCGGGGAGTCTCATCTTGCTTTCTTCAAAAAGGGCACCTACGGCAATGATCCCCATGTTCGCCCAAAAAGCCGAGAGGTGAGGCTTCAGGCCCCAGATCAGCAATCCGACAAGAATCAAGGAGGGGGACAGCCCGAGGAGCCACGCACCTTTGTCCACCTTTCGAAACGCGTAGGCAAGACCCAAGACAAGGAATGCCACCCAAAGAATGGAAAGCGAAGAAAATGAAAGCAGGGGATTGGCGTCAAATAGGACGCAGGGCACGGTCAAGAAGACGGTAAACAAGAGGGGAAGTGTACGCGTGTGGATCTGTCCGATAGCCACGGAATAGATGATTCCCCAAAAAGCGGCCAGAAAGGGGCTGCGGCCGTCGATCAACAAGTAGATGATGATGACAAGGGGGCCGACTAAGAGCCACCTTTCTTTCAGAACTCTCCAAATCTTCGGCAGGGTTTCGCGAGGGAGGCCAAGGAGCCCCTGCTTCTTAGCTTCAAAATGGACCATGATGCCAACTGCGTAGAAATGGAGAAAAGACGGAAAAAAAGCACAAGCTGCGATTTTTATGTAAGGAATCCCAAGGAATTCGGACATGATAAAGGCTGCGGCGCCCATGATCGGAGGCATCAGCTGGCCACCGGTTGACGCGGCAGCCTCGACAGCCCCCGCAAATTGGGGGGAATACCCAATTTTCTTCATGAGCGGAATAGTAAAGGAGCCTGTGGTGACTGTATTCGCGATGGAGCTTCCACTGATGGATCCCATGAACCCGCTGCTAATCACCGCGACCTTTGCAGGGCCGCCGGAAGACCATCCCGCAATAGCCATGGCCAGGTCCATAAAGAGTTGACCCAATCCTGTCTTCGAAATAAAAATTCCAAATAGGACGAAATGAAAGACAAAGGTCGCCACAACACCTAAGGGGATACCATAGATACCTTCGGTCCCCAGATACATCTGCTCGATGATCCGTTCAATCGAATATCCTCTGTGGGCAAAGAAGCTGAGACCCGGTATGTTGAGAAAGTAAGGTCCGAGATAGCAGTTGATAAGAACGAGGAAGCAGATAATAGGCAGGGGTGGGCCAAGGCTACGCCGGGCAGCCTCCAGGACCAGCAAGATCGCGAAGGCCCCCGTAACGAGATCACTTTTCAAGGGGGCGCCCGCCCGGAGCACCAACCCATTGAACTCCAAGAAGATATAGACGGAGACAGCGGAGGCGAGGATAGCAAAGAAAAGGTCAAAATAGGAAAGATTGTCTGGGTCATATCGGAAAGAAGCCGTCTTGATGAGGGCCCACAGGGACTGGAGCCATTGGAGAACGAAGAGAAGGACAACGCTCAGGAAAATAGCGAAAAGCAAAACACTCCAGAAGATAAGCGATAGGTTCGGATCCCGAAAGATATCCCGAAAATGGATATGCTGGGCACCGAGGTAAGCGGCATAGACCAGCCCCCCCACCATCAAGGAAAATATGGTGAAATCCAGATAGACAAGAGTTTTTCCCGCCAGAAGGACCCGCCTCTTGAAATAGAGGACGAAGAAAAACGCCGTGATGGCAAGCCAGGCCGTACCTTGAGATGAGAGGGTGAATATTTCTCTGAAAAGGGTGCCTAGAATGGTGCTGCTGATGGCAGCATAAATGACATCGTAAACGAAATACTTTCCTGCTCCCGTCCCCCCTCTCCTTATGGTGTAAAGAAAAAATACCAGAGGCAGGACAAAGGCGAGATGGAATGTCCTGTGCCTCCACTCCTGAAGAACCCCGAATCCCGCTGTGTAGATATGAAAAATCGACAACACGATGGCCATGATAAACGTGACCCTCGCCGTGATCCCCGTGACCCTGCGGAACCGAAGCTCCGGATCATACTTCGAAAGCGTCTCCATGTCTTCTGAAATCGCCGTTTTTCCTCGTGCCACCCCTTGGTCCCCCTCTCAGTCAACCATGGTTTTCGCCTTGTGATAGATATATTCAAGCAGGATCATTCTTTGTATGACAATTTCCAGTAGGGTATTTCCTGCTAGGGGAGGAAGCTTTAAAATTTTCTCTTCGCCAAGGATCAACGTATTCCCGTACTTGTCATCAACCCAAAGGTTCACTGCAGGCAGGACTCTGCGTATATTCGAAATTCGAAACTGTCCTCCCTCGGCAGAAAATCGTTCCCCCGGTGAAAGAATCGCAGGGAGCCCGGTATTCGAAGAAGAGAAAACAGTCTCGTGAAGGACCATACGAAACTGCTCATCGATTTTGATGTGATCCCAAACACGACAGTGCTCGACAGAATGAATATACCCGAGGGAAAGCTTATCACCCGGGCGAACTCTGTAGATAAATACCACATCCCCGTCTCGAAGGGCCTTGACCTGTAGCACATGAAGGGGAACAAGGAGACATGCCAGAAGGATAACCAGAAGAAGAGAAATGACTATCTTCCTATACATAAGAACTGGGCACCCTGGAACAGGGTGCCCAGTTGCCTCCTTTTTCCGACATGATACATTACAAGGAATTACTTAACCATACCTTTTTCCTTGTAGTATTTCTCAGCCCCAGGATGAAGGGGGATCGCCATCCCGCTGAGTGCCGTCTTCGGGGTAACGTTTTTCCCCTGGGCGTGGGCGACAGCCATGACCTCAGCACCGCTGGGAGCTCCCGAAGGCTTGTCTTCTCGCAACACAAAATTCCCTTTTTCCCAAAGGGCTTTCGTCAGCTTATAGACAAGCTCGGCAGAAACATCGGCATCCACGACCCATTGGGCCATCGTCGTAATCGAAGGGACATCTTTGTCGACACCCCGGTAGGTCCCTGCCGGGAGAACGATTTTGGCATAGAATGGAAAGTCCTTGACGAGCTTCGCAATTGTCCGGTCATCGATCGGCACGATGATGATGTTCGCTGTCGTGGCCAGTTCCGTAATGGCCGCTGTCGGCCACCCCGCCGTATTAAATGTCACATCCGCCTGCTTGTCCTTCAGCCGCTGTGAGGCGCCGGAAAAGCTCAGCCAATCCACATTTGAAAAATCTTTATACGTGAGGCCAATCGTTTTCAGAATATTCAAGCAATCCACCTCCGTCCCGCTCCCTCGGTCCCCGGGAATGAGCCGCTTTCCCTTGATGTCCTTGAGAGTCTTGATGCCACTTTCAGAAAGGGCGATAATCTGGATGGTCTCTGGATAGAGAGACGCTATTCCTCTAAGGTTCTTCACCGGTTTTTCCTTAAAGGCTCCCTCACCCTTGTAGGCGGCGTATGCAACATTGTTCTGGACAAAGGCCGATTCAACCTGATGCTTCGCGATGAGGTTACAATTCTGCACCGAGGCGTTGGCTGCCTGGGCCGTGACGATCACGCCAGCAACCTGATCCGACAGAGCCTGAGCCAAAAGCCCTCCCAGGGGGTAGTAGGTGCCTCCTGTTCCTCCTGTAGCAATAGCAAAAAACTCCCTTTGGGCCGCAAAGGTCGGCGGAGCCCCTATCATCGAAATGCCTAAAACCAGAACTCCAAATGCCAACAGATATCTCCTTGTCATTTTGTTTGACCTCCTTTCCAGATATACGACTAATTTTTCTAATGATTTTCCCAAATCTGGCGCTTGTTGCATCCCTCCTTTCCCGAGAAAGATTAATATTCTTGTGAAAAAAGGTTTAGAAAACCACGCACAACGTTATACCAATCAAAAAAATTTGTCAACATTCTTCCATTTTGTAGAGCCTTTTGTAGATTTCTGAAAAAGTCCAGAAATCTCTGCAATCATAAGACCGTGAAGCAGTTGTTGAGAGCTAGAGATATTCACATTGACAACCTATCCAGAAAAGAATAGCATACTGACAAAAAAATAGGGAGGTAGAATAATCGGAAAATTGGGCGGAGAAAGGAGGTGAATCTACTTAACCTTAAGCACTTTGATCAAACGGGGGGTGAACATCTATGAAAAAATTAGGCGTATTGGAATGGATTCTTATTGGATTCGTGGTCGGTATTATTGTCGGGGCCATTGTTGGCAAACCTATCACGGTCATCAGACCCCTTGGAACGCTGTTCATCAACCTGCTTAAAATGTTAGTCGTTCCATTGATCTTCGCAACTCTGGCAGCCGGGGTTTCCACCTTTACGGGGGAGAAATTGGGCAGGATGATCGGAAAAACTTTTCTCTGGTATTATCTTACAGGCATCGTCGCTATGGTCATTGCTCTCATCATTGCAGGGCTGAGCGGTGCCGGAACAGGATTTCCAGTCGGTGAATTAAAGGCAGTACAAATTAAGGCGCCTCCGTCACTCGTCGATGTCGGATTGAATATCATTCCGACGAACCCCATCGGGTCCCTAGCGAAAGGGGACATCCTTCCCATCATCTTTTTTGCGATCGTCCTCGGAATGGCCATTGCCGCAGCAGGAAAGCCTGCAGAGCCGTTGAAGAATTTCCTTCAGGCATTGGCAGAAGCGATGTATAAACTGGTAGGCTATGTGCTCTGGTATGGGCCGATCGGGGTATTTGCCCTGATTGCAGTGACTGTGGGAACGTACGGATTGTCTGTCTTAAAGCCTTATGCCTATCTCATCTTCCTTGTCTATCTCGCCAACGCCATTCAGTTTTTCGGAGTCTACCCGGCACTGATGCGACTCTTGGGGATCAGACCCTACCGTTATTTAAACAAGATTAAGGAGGCCCCCATCTTCGCATTTACCACATGCAGCAGTTCTGCTACGCTTCCTGTTTCGATGCGGGTGTGCAAGGCGGCGGGAGTGCCGGACAGGACGTGCAGCTTCGTTCTTCCAATGGGGGCCACGGTCAATATGGATGGCACGGGGATGTATCAGGCCATCAGTGCGATCTTTCTGGCTAACGCCTTTGGAATCCAACTCACCCTGTACCATTACATCATGATCGCCGTGGTGGCACTTCTTGCCTCCATTGGAACGGCGGGCGTCCCCGGGGCAGGGTTGATCATGCTCAGTATGGTCCTGGGGGCCATCGGTGTTCCCGTCGAAGGAATTGGAATCATCGCAGGAGTGGACCGGATCATGGATATGGCCCGAACTGCGGTTAATGTGACCGACGATACCGTCGCAACGGTGATTGTTGGGAAGACGGAGAGAGATGAACTGCCTGCTGATTTATTATTCGGGAAATCTGTGGCTTAAATTGAGTGACTCCCTCCTTCGTGACTTGATGAAAGCGAAGGAGGGATTTTTTTATCGAGGACAGAAGAATGTCTCAGAAGATTATCGGGATTTTAGGTGGCATGGGACCGGAGGCGACGATCGACCTTTTCACAAAGATCGTCAAGGGAACGAAGGTCAAGAAAGATCAGGACCATCTCCGAATTCTTATCGATAACAACCCGAAGATTCCAGATCGAACCAAGGCCATCCGGCGGAGAGGGCGAAACCCTTTGCCGTACCTGATCCGAAGCGCAAAGGTTCTGGAGAGGGCCGGGGCAGATTTCATCGTCATCCCCTGCGTGACCGCTCACCATTACTACGAATCTCTTCGGAAGAGGATAAAGATTCCTATCCTTCACATTGTGGGAGAAACGGTTAAATACACCCGGACCAGGTTGAAAACAGTTCGCAAGATCGGCCTCATCGCAACGACGGGCACAGTCCATACGGGCCTCTTTCAAACGGCCTTCGATGAGATAGGCATTACGTTGGTTCTTCCCACGCCTGACTTCCAGAGAAAATGGGTCATGGAGGCCATCTATGGAAAGGAGGGCATCAAGGCCGTCGGGCCGTCAGAGGGATCGAAGCGGCTCATCCTCGAAGCCTCTCAGACTTTGATTGACCGGGGCGTTCAAGCCATTCTTGCCGGTTGTACGGAGGTCCCTCTCGTATTGAAAGAAGGAGACCTTTCGGTTCCCGTGATCGATCCTCTGGCCATCCTCGCCAAAACTGCCATCGAGAGGGCGAAAGGAAAAAAGAGAGAGGTTTGACGAATGAACCATTTTTTTGATGCATACCGAAAAAAAACACGTCTCTCGGAAAAACTCTTCAAGCGCTCAAAAGAAGTGATGCCCGGAGGGGTATCCCACAATTTTCATTACTTCCCGCCCTACCCTTTCTTCATAAAAAAAGCAAAGGGTCCCAAGATCTGGGATGTGGATGGAAATGAATATGTGGACCTCTGGATCGGTCACTATACGCATATTCTCGGCCACCACCCGGATGTCATTGTCGAAGCGATTGAAAGGCAAGCCAGAGAAGGGATTCACTGGGGCATCGTCTTTGAAAAACAGGTGGCGTGGGCAGAACTGATTCGGGATCTTGTCCCCTGTGCAGAGATGGTCCGATTCTGCTGCTCGGGGACGGAAGCGACGATGTATGCGGTCCGCCTCGCCCGTGCCTACACAGGGAAAAAAATCATACTAAAGATGGCGGGGGGGTGGCATGGCGCCTGTTCGGACCTCTCTTTAGGGATTAAAATGCCGT
>Ga0209635_10002033_pt1 | contig 15375 bp, 13 predicted proteins | sample DeeMarSWOR230_32_FD_187463 | JGI IMG/M metagenome (GOLD analysis project Ga0209635, IMG submission 187463) | Marine sediment microbial communities from White Oak River estuary, North Carolina - WOR-2-30_32 (SPAdes) (version 2) | ecosystem: Environmental > Aquatic > Marine > Intertidal zone >... | reverse complement strand
ATTAGGAAAATGAAAGTCACTGAAAAAATTGAGACTGTTCTCAGTCTTGAATCCATTTTGACTGATGTGCTGTGTACTGTGGGTGCATTTACAGCGATTAACATTTTACTCCAAGAAGTGAGCGCGGAAGGTGTCTCAGGCGCTATAGACTTGGGTTCTGCCTTGGGTTCTGTTGGCTTAGCATTTGGAGTTGGCATTCTTGTAGGTTTAGGTTTTGGAGTTGCTTGGCTCGTTATCTTGGAAAAACTTAAAGGAAAGCCCAACGCGTACATGCTAACCTTAGCTGTGTTATTTCTAACTTTTGTAGTAACAACAAATCTAGGTGGAAATGGTGCACTTTCCGCTTTGTTTCTTGGCTTGATGATTGGAAACTCTCGTCCCATCGCAAAATTGTTAAAATTCAGAACTACCGTCTCGATAGACGATCACGTGCGCGACTTTCATTGTCAAATAAGCTTTCTAATTCGCTCTTTCTTTTTCGTTTTCACCGGACTTTTGTTTAGCTTTTCATCGTTAACATCATTGCTTTTAGGCTTATTCTTATCCTTCGCTTTTCTCGGAATCCGTTTTGTTGTGGTTAAAATGGCTGCCGTGAAATCTGAACTACATGACTATGAAACTTTAATGACAATAATGTTGCCGAGGGGGTTGGCTGCAGCAGTATTAGCTTCATTACCCCTCACCATGTTGGGTCCTGATTATCAAGTTTTCCCAGAAATCGCTTTCATAGTAATTCTAACCACAATCATAATCTGCACCGTTGGAGTAGCCTTTCTCAAGAAACGTAAAAACCGTTCACCCTTAACATATACTTGATTCAGAAAGAACCGGCTTTACTAAGATGCTCTGTAAATTCGCTTTAAGGCTAGTAACCAATAAATATGTCGTAGATGTTACTTTTTTGCAAGAAGTGTCGTGTAATGCCACAACGTATAATCTGTCATGGTTGTAATCATGTATTATATGAAGGCGCGGAGCTTAAGCCTCCTGACGAAATTCTTCAAACTTATAATGGAAAATGCCCTAAATGTGGCAAAAAACTTTCCTTGTTGCCCATCGATGTTGAAGTAAAACCCATGAAATAAAGGTCTATAGTGAATAAGTGTAAAATCCAATAAACCTCTTGCCGATACGCTTTGACTATCTCGGAAAGCCATAAATAAACAGCCATAGTGATATAAACAATTATTACCACCTGAAAAATTACAAGTCAACAATTGCTTTTTCGCTGTGCCCAGCTTCATTTAATCTTTTTCACCCCCTTTTTAGCTTGTTCTTGATACTTACTTTTTTGATAACTATTGATGCTTTCGGCAAGATGATTGAGCGTTAATTTCAGTTTAGTTAATTGTTCATCCGTCATATCTTCAATTAGCTCTGTCCAAGTTGGAAATAAATCCATTGCGTCCTTAAGCGTCATAGTTACGTATTGGGTGGAAGTGTCTATCTCATCATCTTCACCATATATTGCATCTCCAAAAGTTGGTAAGAAGTTTTCAAGTGCTTTTGCGAATTCCTTCAAAGCGCGTTGTACAGCTACGGGTTCGTTAACATCGTAAAAACGTTTCCGCGTGCTTCCATACGCGGTTATTAATCCTTCATTAACCATTGCTGGTATGTAACGGCTGTAAGTAGTGGGAGAGAACATCTCTCTCTTTCCCCTTCTTTTACGCTCTTCATTGAGCTTATCGAATAGTTGTTTTGACCTTACAGCTTTTTCATGTATCGAGATTTGGTATTCTCTATATTTTCTTATACATTGCAGTATTTCGTTAACAATTTCCGTCTGAAGTTCTTGCATATTATTACACTAAGAGTAGCTATTACGCTCGGAGTTTAAATAGTTGTCGGTGGTGGTGTTGGTGAAGGTGTTTCAAGTTGGAATGTGAATACTGTGGATATGTTTGGCAAGAACGAAAGACGTCTCCAAAGAAGTGTCCCCGTTGTGGGCGCTGGTTACAAAAGGAGTTGAAAAAGTGACAGAAGAAGCCGAAGCCCAAAGGCAAGCTCGCAAGCAATTAGATACACGTTTCTGGTACAGTACCACAACAGCCTCAGCTCTCGCGTCCGATGTTGCCGAGCTTAAGCGTTTCGTCCATGGAATTGTGCTTAACAGTGGAAAAGCTGCGGAATTCTTCAAGGAACGGTCTTTGAAGCAAGAGACAGAAGACCTCAAGGCTCTAACCCAAGAAATCGTTGTTAGCAGAGAAGCAGAACTCGCTAAATTAAAAGGCGTTCGAGAACAAATCATAAAGACCATTATCAAGAACTTACATCCTTATGTTGGCGGTTCTCGAGAGACATGGCGTCACATGCCTAAAGGACATACAATTACGCTGGAACAAATGGCAAAAGAAGTCCTCTTTAAAACTGGTTTACCTCAAAAGCTTGTCGATGACCCATCTCGTGATAACGTCTTGCAATACTTTAACGGCACCTATTTCACCTACAAAGACCTTGAAGTTAAATTGCAACTGCTTTGAAGGCGGTCAGCGGTTGGGATGAGATGAGTGAAACCTTATCTGTTGCTGGGGTCTCCACATCCCAACCCCTACCACTTGTTGCCACTTTGCGGTTTTACTACGACCAACTTGGTGCGCTTCTCGAAGTTGTCAAAGCCATGAAATTCAACCGTCACGCGCCAATCCAAGATTGCGCGATAAAAAGTTTGGGGTTAACAAGAAGGATACTCGAATCCTTGATTAAAGAAACCGAAAATGGTGTGGTCACATGCAATCAGAAAAACAAAAACATGACAACACAAACATCCTAACGATTTTAGCCGTCGATTCGGTTAGCATTGCTGAAACGTTGGCGTCTCTTAATTATACTGGAAAGGATATTGAGTTACGCAACGAAGCAATCCAACTTTTGAAGCGTGTGAGCGAGTTGATTGAGAAGATGTCAAATAATGGATGATGAACATTTAAACAAGCTACTTCGCCACATCAATGAGCAACGTGAAATTGAACGGCTGAAATTAGAGTATGAGCAACGCGTCAAAAAAGCTTTGAAGCCCAGACAAGACGAGCTTGATAGGAGACGAGAGGCGATTCCATGACCGAGTACACTATAACATGGCACGTCCGCGTGGCAAAAATACGGTATAAGGGTCTTCTCAGCCTTGGGTTTTGCGAGTATGGCGATGGCGTCGCGTTCATGGCTGTGCATCGAACCAGTGACAGCGAAGCCCTCAAGATTATGATGATTCACAGCGTCGAGCATTATGATGATGGCACATGTGGTGATGGTGACCATTGCCTCAATCTCGCGTGTCCCAAAAACCGTGCGTCCGCTAAGAACTTTAACTGGATAAAATCGAGGCGTCACCTTGAATGTGCGCATCGTAACCTTGAGCACATCCGTAAAGACATGGAGTTAACAGTTAAGGAACGCGACGTCGTCGCGGAATACAAACAGCCGAAGGTATACAGCTTAAAGAAGTGGTGAACTTGTATGGCAACCGTGCGTCTTTTTGGGGTCTTGACACTGAAGCATCCGCGTCGGGAGTTGAAAGGGGGCTTCGAGATGTCCATACGATTCAAATCTGCTCAAGTGACGGAGAGCACACGGGACGCGTGTTTTGGAGTGCACACGATTTTAAAGAGTGGCTTGGGCATCGACACAACAGACCACCAATCTTTTACAGTTTTACGTTAGGGTTCGAGTACGGCACCCTCATGGCATGGGAATTACTGCACGCTTCCACTGATATGGGGGGCTATCCGTGGCAAACTTGGAGCGACGACCCTATAAACCTCTTTTACATTCAAATTGACCGCACGAGGATACCAGTTTACGACATCCGCTCGCTGTTCTTCCAACTCAGATATGGCAATAATTACCTTACAAACCTGAAAGCGGTGGGGAAGTATCTAAGCGACTATTACGGAGAGTACATCCACAAGCTTGAGCATCCTTTAGGCGATGACTTCGGAAAGCGCGCACCCACAGAAGCCGAGCGCTCATACTTTGAGCGGTATGGAATCCGAGACGCTTTCATTAATGCGAAAGGCGCTCAGTGGATTCACGAAAATATCATGGAAAAGTGGTTAGGCGATAATGTGCCGATAACCAGCATTTACTCGTGGGGGACGGTTGCTCGGCACTACTTTAAACTACCTAAAATCGCAAAAACGCGTTTTTTCGGCAAAAAGATGCTAATTACATTTCCGAACTGTTGGCATGAACGAATTTTTAAGGATGCCACCTTCGCGGGACGCTCCGAAGCGTTCTTCACGGGAAATATCGGACGCGTCTTTTACAATGACGTTGCGTCGCTTTATCCGACAAGCATCATTCAAACCCAGTGTATGCTTATCAAGGACGTTAAGCAATGGCACGGTAAAACCGACGTGTTGCACGGGAAATTGTCATGGCAGCGGTTTTTCGATGCCACGAGATACCCCTATGGCTGGATTCTCGGAGACTTCCACACGGACAGCGACATCTGGGGTTTGCCGATTACAATCGGAGACAACAATGTTTACGTCACTGGGACGCTCAAGGGACGCCTCTATAACACGCTTGACCTTGAAGCTTCAAACGCGGATGTGTTAGACATACAAGCCGTTCTTATCCCCGTATTCACGGACGACCCCGCATTCTTAAACCCCATGCGAAGATATGAAGAGTTGACCGCGATTAAACTTGAACACAAGTATGAAAGCCAAATCCACGAATACTGCATAAAATCGACCATTAACGCCACAAGTGGAATCTTAGGCAAAAGCCACCCTAACTTCGGAAGCACCACCAATATCCCCGCGTACAATATTATGCTTGGACAGAGCCACCTCTACATGAGCCAAATCTTTCACCAATTCGCTCCCATATACTACATGGACACGGATTCAGCGTTCACACGGCAGCCAATAGAACAGAAAATCCGAGATTGCGAACCTTACCCCTCATTGCCATTTCAAGTGTTAGAGACGGTGTCGCTGACCGTGGGGGTTAAAGGGGAAAGCCGAACGGACGGCACGGTCATATTCCGCGGAAAAATGTACTTTCAAGGAGATAACTCGCTGGGTTTCAGCGCGTGGAAGCCTTTTCCCCAATACTTCAAGCGGATTATCCGAGAGAAGCCCTTGGAAATCGAGGTTGAACGGCAAATCACACGGAAATGGAAGACAAGGGATAAGAACGTGACAGCCCTAAAAATTGGACGATGGTTCATAAAACGGGAAAGATGGGATTTAAACAAGCTTAAACAGATTTTCCGCGCGGATGATAAAAGACGGCGTCCAACTTATGACAGCTACCAACTATTTCTCGATGACGCTTCCGCGCCCAGCCGAGCATGGACAGCACATGAGGCAATCGAGAAGCTCGAAGCTACCGAGTGGACGGTGGATGTGCGGAAATTCGGGGTAAGTTCCGCAGCAAAACAAGCCCAGAACGCACCCTAAAACGCGAATGCACCCATAAAACCGCTTAATCGCCTTTCCCCCTTTATGGTAATAGCTCCGTATAAGCACGATGGGCTGGGTTAAGGGCACTTCGTCATCCGAATCTAAAATCCACTACTCCGTAAAATGTTGAGCCGCTTTTGCTTAATCCAACTCCCATAAAACCACTTGATGCAGTTAGCATAATTTCTCGATGTTGCGGAGAATTCAACCACATAACAACAAATTCTTTAGCTAATTCAGATGGAGAGTCAGTTGTAGGTATTCCATTGATGCTTCCACTTGTAAACGAGCCAATAATCTCACCACACGAATAATATGAGTATCCAATACTTGCTATTCTACCTTCAAAATCTCCATGCGTAAGAGTGCCCATAGAAGCTAATTGATTGCTCCAAGAGTTTGAAATAGAAACAAGCGCTGAATCATTGCCCAAAATCGGCAACCCCAAGTTTATTCTTTGTTCGTTTATGCCTTTGAAAAGCTCATCTTTGGTTTGGCTAATGCTGACTGATGATGTGATTAGTCCCCCAAAACCACCTAAAAAAAAAGCCAATTACGAGACCGATTATCAAAAAGCCTACAATAACAGTTACAGCAGACGCTATTTTTCTAACTGGAATTCGTTTTTTTCTTTTCTCAGTCTTGTATGGTCTTCTTTCAGTTTTGTATGAAAACGGTGTTTTCTTCTTAAAGTGAAATTCACCTTCTGTCTCCATGTTGCTCCATTTGTGCCGTCTTGCTCTTTCAATTGTTTTCTTGGAGTCCCAAGAACCCAATGGTTTTCTCGGTGGTTGCCCTCTACAAGCATGGTTCTCTGGAAGTCTATGTTCTATGCATAGAAGTCTTCCGCAAAAATTGCATTTAAACGGAAGTTCAACTTCTGCTCCGCAACACTCACAGTTAGGCATATTTACAATTATTTTGTTTGAATGCCTTATAATTTTGTGGCTAATGCCTATTCTAAAGGTCTATGTAGAAAAGGCTTAATTCCGTTCTCTCTGTTTCTAATAACAGAGCCTGCGAAGTATAATTTAGGTGATTTGAATGAAAGTGAAAGTTGGCAATGTGGTTATTCCTAACGCAACAGTAAAACGTTTCATTGACATGGAGTCAGGATTAGCACTCTCCATGATTCACGTTACTCACACAGACAAAAACATTGATGATGGAGAGTTAATTGATGCATTTATGAAACGTGGAAAAATCACACTTTTTCCCTTTGAGTGCGAGATAATAAAGACAAAGGTGTTGGTTCGTGGTTTTGGAAGGAAGGGAGACCAGCGGAATTATACATTTCAAGAACGTGGCGCAGATGTTTCATGTGGCTATAAATCAGTGGATTGGACACAACCAACAGGAAATAAAAAAATGGTCTTCATTATACCAGAAGATGTTAAAGATTTGATTGACCCTTATGAACTTAGCTTATTGCCTTACAAACGCTTAATTCTAAGAAAAGATATTCCAGAGGAATGGTTTAAAGAGCGATTAAATGAAAGAAAAAACGATAAAATGTGATTAATGCTAAAAATGACCTAAGAAATGCTGAAAAAAATATTGCTCAAATTAATAACTCCGAAATATGAATTCCGTGGGATGGCTTATAACAAATATTACCAACGAGTGCTCCCCTTGTAATCATGACCTAAAATTAGATAAGCGATAACAAGAGTGTTTTCTGGTGCATCTCTGCAATCACTACACTGATTATATTTTCTGAACCCTTCATGTCTACATTCTTCGCAAATAACGAAAACTAATCTATCAGTGTCGTTTAGTCGTGCCTCACGTTTTCCTCTATATTGACCTTTCATAAGTTTGGTGTTATGGTATGGGTCTTGCGTCAGGTTGGCAATTTTAGCTTTAATTTGAGCTACAAATTCAGGTCTTTGTTGCGATAACAGCTTGTCAAATGATGGGGTATAGGTGTCAACATACTTACCCAAATACTTCCTCATGTGTTAATCGCTTGCCCCTTCTCATTTCATCAAAGGCTTGCTCCATGCCTGCCGAAATCTCAGGACTTAGACATATCGCCAAGTCTTCAAGGTCTTCATTAGAAATGTTGAGAACGCATCTGGACTTTGCTAATTTTAGTGGATAAAGTAAAGGCGTTCCATTCTTTAGGTTGTCAATTATTTTGTTTCTCCAAGGAAGATGTTTAGTTCTTGAAACCAAAACGTTAGTTTCAACAGGAGCGTATTTGTCAACTTCCTCATCAACTAAGTATTTTATTTCAGGATTGGTAGCAAAGATATGCTGGAAATCTTCAAGTATCATTCTCGCTTTTTCTTGCTCTCTGAAATACTGCCCATGTAAGAATCCAAGTTCTGCTAACTCATTCAAATCTGTTCTTAACTCATTGCTAAAAGTAGGATACAAAAGTTTGATAAAGCTATAACTCATTGCCTTGCATCGACATTCGATAAGTTTTTTCTGAGCATAAAAAAGCAGCTTGTGCATCTTTGTCTCTGAGACATCCGTAATTCCATGTTTTGCTCTGCATCTGTCAATAACATATAACGTAAACAGGCGGTCAATCGCTTTTTCTTGGATTGTTCTCGCCATCAGACTCAACACACGATTTTGTGTATGTTATTAATCGTAATATACTTAATAAGATTTATGAAAAATTGATACTCTTAGACCTTTTTTGGTTTGACCTGACCGCGTTTGAATAGCGCGCACTTAAACTGAACGTAGCTGCAAGCCGCAACTAAAAGTGTATTTTCTTTATCGTAAAAGTAAAAATGGGCTGTTTTTATAGTGGTTTCATCGAAGCAATCGCGAACCGTTAGGTTTTGGGCTTTGCATGGAGATTTTCGATGGTATTTGTATGAAGTCACGATGAACTCCATGGGTTAGCTCTAACCATACTTAAGAGATGCTCATAGAAGGCTTAGAATCGAAAAAGATGGTGAAATCGAGTAGACCGTTTTGGCGTGCGAAGCGAGAAACTGGGCTAAACACTTCCAGAATTCACTTCGAGAAAAAACGACAAAAACTTAACCGTTAACAAGCCAAACAGACAACCTAAATTGCAGTTTTTTGCCAGAACGCCCCTTAAAATTCTCGAAACATTATGCGGTTCGCAACTATCTTAGCCGTTTTACAAAATAACCCAATTTTAAAGTTATCGTAAAAGTTGCGATGGGGAAGCGCACGCTCTATTAACCTCATTTTTCTTGCATTAGTTTTTTTAAACAAATGCATGCTAAAATGCACCCCTTTCAGGAAATTCTTTTATTCAATTTACTATAGTCTATGGAAAAGGAGGGTTTAGTTGAAACGTGCACTTGTGGTGCTTGGGGCAATCTTCGCAATAATCGGTATATTCTTATTTATTTTTTCGACTTTGCCCATTCCAGATTCAACCGAATGGTTTAATCAATCTTTTACTGTTCCCGAAAATGGTCATTACTATGTTCGCGGTGATTTCTATTCTTCGACCATATTTCTCAAAATAAGCTTTGATATAACGCAAGGCGGCGCCTTAGATTTCATAGTTACGGACGAAACAGAATACATGAAATACAATTCAAGTCTATCATACAACTACTATGAAGCCCCAAGCGCGCTAAACGTAACGAGATTGGATAGAAGTTGGATGCCGCCAACCTATAAGACAATATATTTTGTATGGGATAACACGGGTTCATATGAAGCGAAATCCATATCGGCGCTTTTTCAATTAGAATACAGTCACGCTATTCTTCCACCCATAATTACAGTGTTGGGGGTGTTGCTTCTTTTCGGGGGATTGTCCACGATAAGTCTTGGGTATCGATTTCCGTCCCCTGATTCATCACGCAAAACAATCGTAGTTGGATACGTATTTGCTACGTTGGGCGGACTTATTGGTATTTTTATGGGTGTAAGTTTATGGGCTAATAGGGAAAACATGGAAAACAAGTTCCACGGTAAAGTCATAACGGCTATTGGCATAGTCGCAATAGTCATGTATATTTTACTTTGCATAATAGCCATCCAATTGTGGTAATAGCGCGCGCGAGAACGAAAAAAGGGGGAGGGGTCTTTTTATTAAGACCCCCCATTATGTTTATGGTTCATTTCCAGCCACATAGCTTCAAAGGTCTCTTTCATTCTTTGCTCTTGCGTCCGTTTGGTCATGTCCGCGAGTTCCTTTTCGTATTCGGTAAGCGACATCTTACCCTTCTGCAACAGCTCAAAGATTTCTTGTGCTTTCGCTTCGTTAACTCCGAGTGTGACCGCAAATCTTTTGATTTGTTCCGCTTGTCCCAGCCGTTCTTTCGCGATTATTCCAAACACTTTTTCATTTACCAGTTGTTCAGTGGCTTGATATTGCGTTGTGTAATCTTCGATGTCCGATTTAGTTAGCTGCTTGAACTGGTATATGGCGCTTACCTTGCCTTTGTGTCCCATCATGAATTCTTTTAGGTCTTCGTCTGCTATGGTCTTGTCAAGGATGCGGTCAGCGAATGTTCTCAGTAAATAGGGTCTCCCTTTGAACCCGATTTTCGAGTATATCTTTATGACCTTGTGATGAATGTTGCTTTCGGTTCGGTATTTGCTTGTGAGTGGTGTTTTCGTTGTGACATTGTCATTGTCGATGTTTATGGTTTGTTCGATTAGCTCTGCAAGTTGAGAGTGCAATATTACAAAGAAGGTTATGTGTGCCTTGTTGCCTTGCCATTCTTTCGGTATGAAGACGAAGGGGTTTTTCACGGTAAATTTGAACTGTCCGTTCTCAATGGTATAATGTTCTGGATGGATTTGTGCAACGGTTAGCTGTGGTATAAGTTTGGGTCTGAGACCTTCAATTCCGTAAAGACCCAGAAGCACTTTTTCGTTAGCGTCACTGATTTGAAAAGCTGCTTTTACGTGGTGTGGTTCGAGAGGCATTTCTTTGAGCGCATCGTTCTTACGGCTTGTTCGGTCAAACTTTAGCTCTCGGAACAGCTTTCGATTTTTTATGAGCTTGTGCACGTAACACCATGTTTTGATTGAGGCGTATATGACATTCAAATACTTCGCTGAAATCTCGCCTTGGTTGCTCATTATGAACTGTTCTGTCATGTCTTCGATGTCTTCGAGTTTCATGTTTGGCATTTCAAACGGGTCTATTCCCATTTCTGAGCAGAACTTCTTTAGACCTTTGCTGTACACTTTCAGCGTTGCTGGTCTGAGTGCCATTCGTTGCTTGATTGTGTCCGTGATTTCATTTATTAACTTGTAATTTTTTATATGGGAACAATTATTAACCACAAAAACAAATAAAGGCTTCATTGATGTATGAAAAGATGGCTGATGTTGGGGGAAGGAGACACTGTCGAAGGAACGACTCGTCAACGGTCTTAAAGCTTTTGGAAGACTGCGTATACAAACAAGTCACGCGTCAATAATATGCTATTCAGCTTTACTTTTGATACTCTTCATTGCTTTCACAATTCGCGTTCTACCAATACGTTGGGAAATACCAACAGGCACCATGCGACTTAACGAATTTGACCCCTACTACCAATACAGCCTGACAAGGTATATGGTGCAGAACGGTTTGCTCTCGCCTTATTGGCCTACGCCCTGGATAAACACGCAACAATGGTATCCTGATGGGTTGGACATGTCTACTTCGCTGCCTGCTTTACCGATGACCGCAGCTATACTCTATAGTATTGTCTCGTTTTTGGGCGTTAACGTCGATTTGATGGCGTTTGTCTCGTTCTTGCCAGTTATAATGGGTACCCTATCCTGCCTTGTAGTCTATTTTATCGGCAAAGACATGGGAGGAAAAGCTGTTGGTTTATTCGCGGCACTTTTTCTGGCTTTGGCGCCTTCTTTCCTAGCGAGAACCGCTCTCGGATTTTTCGACACCGAAGTCCCAGGCATACTTGGGCTTCTATTGTTTATTTTTATGTTTTTGAGAGCAATCGAGGAAACGAGGTCTCTACGTTCATCCTTGATTTACTCTTTTGGAGCCGCTGCAGCATTAGCCTATTTCATAATGGGGTGGGGCGCAGCCTACTTCATAATGGATTTAGCTGTATTGTTTGTTTTCGTGTTAATCTTATTAAAAAGATATACCCCACGTCTGTTACTTTCCTACAGCATAACTTTTGGTTTGGCGCTTTTCATAGCAACAAAGGTGCCTTACATCTCACTAAGCTATCTAATTTCAGGCCCGGTGATACCGGTTGCAGGTGTGTTTCTTTTGCTTTGCATCGCAGAAGTTTTGCGTCATAACATCTCAATGAGAACGAAAATTTCACTCGCTGTTACATCGCTTGCAGCAGTAGTCGCAGGGTTTGTTGTTATGTGGCAACTTGGTTACATTGCAGGTGTTGCAGGGAAGTTCATCACGGTTTTGGATCCATTTATCCGCTCAGCGACGCCTCTAATAGAGTCAGTAGCTGAACATAGAATATCAGCTTGGGGAAACATTTACTATGAACTCGGTTTAGGAATACTGTTTTTCCTAGCAGGCTTATACTTCACACTAAGGAACCCCACTAATAGAAACGTGTTCCTGTTGCTTTTCGGTGCAACCTCACTTTATTTCGCAGCCTCTATGGTGCGTTTGCTTGTCATCTTCGCGCCAGCCTTTAGCCTTCTGGCGGCTATGGGAATTCTGGGTGTACTGAAGCCGTTTTACGCCTTATTACGAGAAGCACCACAAATCGCCATAAAATCAAAACGCAGAATAGCACGCGTAAGCAAAGAATACAGTGGCGCTGCGATTTTTCTGGTATTCATACTTCTATTAACGAACCTTGCTTTTTCGCCTCAAAACAGCGGCATACCGAGAGTCTATGGTCAAGCCTATTCGCCGATTACAATTAGCGCAGCCAGTCTCCCAATAGGAAGTAATCTTCCTGAACCAGCACAGGAATGGCTGGACATGGTGAGCTGGACCGAGCATAATCTTCAGTCAACCACTGTCGTATGTGCCTGGTGGGATTACGGGTATTGGCTGAGCATACTTGGCAATGTTACATCTTTGGCCGATAACGCTACGGTGAATGGCACACAGATAGAAAACATAGGTTTCATCTTTATGGCGCCTGAACAGCAGTCACTACAAATGCTGGAGCGGTATAACGCTAAATACATACTTGTCTTCGTCACTCTTGCATTAGGGTCATCGACCACTCAGCAGCAATACATTGTAAGCCCAGCGGGTTTCGGTGATGAAGGAAAATGGATGTGGATGGCGAGAATTTCAGGTCAAGCTCGCGACAGATTCGTCCAAACTGGTTTAATCAGCGCAGAATTAGCGTGGACTGACGAAAACACCTTCGGCGCTATAAACAACGAAACACGCACATGGCAATGGAACGATGTGGGTAAGAACTCGACAGTATACAAGCTTATGAGTTGGGCGAAGCAACGTTGGGTAGACGTGTCCGGCGTTGAGAGCGGAGTTGCAGCAGACGAGGCGGGCGTGCAACCTACTTACTTTAAGGAAGCATATTTCGCCGGCGAGAACTTGAATGCAATTGACGCCTCTGCAAAATATGGCGGTCTCATACCGCTGGTAGCCCTGTACGAGATTGACTGGCAAAAATACTACAACGCAACAAGTCAACCTTAAGGAAGCGACAGCTTGTTTCCAAAAGTTCCCGACCAGCACAAGATAGGCAAACCATTAGTTCCAAACGGGTTAGGCGTAATCTACGTCCTATTCACAACTATCTATCTTTTCTTAATCTATTTCTCCGGCGTATCCCCCGCCTCGAACGGCGTTTCGGCACCGTTGACCTTGGCGGTGTGCGTCTTATTCGGAGGGTTTATGGGTTTATTGGATGACTGGATGGATCTGAAATGGCGCTACAAGGCTTTTATGCCCTTAATAGCAGCCTTACCACTCATATACTTGGCAAGAGTGGATATGTTACGAACGGCAATATCCCTGCCGCTCATAGGCATGATAGAGTTTGGTGACGCATATTATTTCTTGGTAATTCCATTAATCATCATGGTAGTCACTAACACCGTGAACCAGTTAGGTGGACTGAACGGTTTGGAAACAGTCTGTCCAGCAATAATTCTAATTGGGCTGATGGCTTTGTCGCAATCGTATCTAATCTTGATGCTTGGACCTTTAATTCTCTGGCTTGCTCTCGCCGCTTTAAACTTCAAAGGCAAGATTTTCGTCGGCAACATAGGCTCATTCGCCATAGGAATGACAATAGCCTCGTTCGCAGTAATCACAGATCTAAAATCAAGCTTGTTGATTTCGATTCTTCCCTACATCTTTAACTCCGTTCTAATATTATTGACTGTTTTCCTTTTTAGAAAGAGAGCAAGTGTTTCGCTTGACGGAAAGAAACTTGTGTCGGATCAAAGGCGGAGCTTGGTTACGCTCATAACTTACCGTCGACCGATGACTGAACGCAAAATCGTGGCTCTAATAGCCTTGCTCGTGGCGATTTTCGTGTCCATTGCCGTGCTTATCGAGCTACCGTGGTCGCTTTTAATTTAGCAGTTTCAGCGACTGCGATACGGGCTAAGCAAAAATTTACCTTTGCAAAACACAGCACTGAAATAGCGCGCCAAGCAGGCTTGGTCAAGAAAAATTGAGTAAAAAGTGGCACTGCAAAGTTTATTGTGTCAAGGAATCTTTACAAAAACCTTTTTGTGAACGAGATGGGTTAGTTTAACTAGAGGATTGCGCTGTGGTCAAGATGTCACTCTTGAGTGCGTTCTTGGCAGTCATCCTGATTGGCGGATTAGTTTTAGCAAGTGCCATGCGTTTTGGAACAGTTCAAGCTTCTACAGATGTTAGTGGAATACCCAAGCCCTCTGTCCCAGAATTCACTTTGAAATTTGTTATTGATTTTCGTGATGTAGCACCGACAACTACTATAGACCCCTACACAGGAAAGAACATAACCCACCCTGGTTACGTTTTATATTACAGAACAATCGAGATTAAAGTTAGAAATCAACCGTTCAGCCCTTATACTGATGCAAATGGCAATTACATTAACGTATACTACAACGTTAGCTTCAAAGGGCATTATGGAGATACTTGGAGCCACTACCCTGACAGCACCTATATGGACCTTTTTAACGCTTCAGATTCTGAGTACACAGTTATACCAATGTCTTTGGGCAATTACCCAAGCATTCGTGATGGCGACCAATTAGATTTCAGATTAGAAGCGTTAATAGGGCATTACAATTATAATCGAAGCCCATCGGGGACCGACTATATAACTGGTTTTTCTGTTTATGAGACAAGCGGTTGGAGCAACACACAAACCATAACTATTAGCGAGAGTCAGACGCCAACGCCTTCACCTGCAACAACGCCTACACAACCTCCTTCACCTGTAATAACGCCCACACCAACTCCCTACCAAGAGCCTCAACAAACAGAACAAGAAATAATAATAGGTGCAGCTATCGCAGCGGCAGTAATCGGTGCTGGCTTGGGCCTGCTAATCTACCTCATCAAAAGAAAATAACAAAAAGAAACGTTTGTTGCTTCCGTTTTCTGAATATTTGGCTCCGTTAATTTCTGGCATGCTCGCATACTATCTATTCTTCGCCCAGAGCATAAGGTCCATTAGTGAGTTTTCGCGCGCCGTTTTTCTGCACCAACACAGTGTCTTCGATGCGGACACCACCATAGTCGACAAGGTAGATTCCAGGCTCCACTGTAACAACATTGCCTGCTGCCAGCACATCTTTGCTGTCAGGGCTTAAGGTGGGCGGTTCATGCACTTCCAACCCGACGCCGTGACCAAGATTATGCACGAAGTACTTGCCGTAACCCGCATCCGCAATTATTTTTCTGGCAACAGCGTCAACATCCTTAGCTTTAACGTTCGGCTTTAACGCCTCAAACGCTTTTTCCTGCGCTGCCTTCACTGTTTGATAAAGCTTTTTTTGCTTTTCTGAGGGCTTCCCAGCCACCAAAGTCCTCGTCATGTCAGAACGATAAAACTTGTACGTGGCACACACGTCGACAACAACT
>Ga0209635_10002032_pt1 | contig 15382 bp, 22 predicted proteins | sample DeeMarSWOR230_32_FD_187463 | JGI IMG/M metagenome (GOLD analysis project Ga0209635, IMG submission 187463) | Marine sediment microbial communities from White Oak River estuary, North Carolina - WOR-2-30_32 (SPAdes) (version 2) | ecosystem: Environmental > Aquatic > Marine > Intertidal zone >... | reverse complement strand
ATAGAACCTTGGCCATTCTTGCTAACAAAGCTGCTTTTGAATTGAAACGAGAGTTGGTTGAAGAATTGAAAAAACCTGAAACAAAAGTGAAAATAACTTTAGAAATAAAATCAAAATAATTATACTTCCATCAAGTATTTTACTCGGGGTTGTAGTATAGCTAGAAACATTTCCTATATTGGTCTAGTACTCCGGACTCGGGCTCCGGCAACCTGGGTTCAAATCCCAGCAACCCCATATAGCTTTATCAAAGAGAATTAAAATCTACTATTCATTAAAAAAAGAAAAAAAAAGGAAAGGAAAAAAATCATATCGGTTTGAGAAAACCAAAAACTTTATCTTTACATATAACATTGATCCTGACTTTTCTGAATCCTCTATCTTCAATCAGGCTTGTTATTACTGTTCCTAGTTCATACATACAATTCACCTTACACCCTGGACAGGAAGATTCCTATAATATGGGTCGATTTTAAAGTCATGTAAACTTTTCTGACCGTTCATCTTAATGAAACTGTCCTCCAAAAAACTTCTACCACATCCTCTGCAGAATATTCTTCTGCTTCCAAAACCGTCTATAAATTTCAATATTCTCGGTGATTTACAAATAACACATTTCACATTCTCACTTTAATTAAATAGTGTATATAGGTATACACGGTTTTCGAGACGTTATTTCCGATAATTCCGATGAAGCTGGAAAATAAGGTAAAATAGGGCATATTTTAACAGAAATAAGCTATATTTTGTTTTCTTTTTGCAGAAAGTCTAATATTTTTCTTTTAAATCCTTCTAAGTCTCTTATTGATCCACCGCCAGCTTGTTCATGACCCCCACCTTCTATATCACAAAATTTCTTCATCAAATACCCAACATCTATCTTTCCAACTTGATATCTTGCATGAACATGATAAATCCCATTTCCCTTATCCAAAACTAAGATTATTTTTTCAGGGTTCTTCATACTTGTTCGCGAAGCAAGCCAAGAACCAATTCCTCTATGTTTAGTCTTGATCACAGAAAAAATCAAATCTTCATATACTTCTGAGTTTTTCCAGAACTTTTTCTCACATTCTTCATATACCTTTAAGAATTTTTTATGAATTCTTTCAATTCTTTCGTTTTTTAATAAATTGTCAACATCCTTAAAAGAGAGTAAAATTCTCATAGACTCTTTTTGTCCCAATTGGATGTTCATAGAATTTATCCTGATAGCGGCTCTACCAAATTTTGTCTTCCAAACATCTCCTTCTTTTTTAATTCTCATATATTTCTTCAGTAAATCCTTACAATCTTTAAGTGAATAGTCACCGATACTTCCAACAACAGCCATCCATTCCATATCTTCTAGATTAACAACTTTAGAAAAAAATTTGTATGCTACATATGACGCTGACTGATAGATATCTTTTTTCTCAAATCTTGGGTTTACCATAACAACGTCTTTTCTGTTAAAATCTGGTTCTGGATGATGATCTATTATCAAAAATCTTTTTTTAGCAAGAATGAACTTTTTTTTATCAAAAGGAATGTCTGTTGTAATTATTGTGTCAAATTTTTCCATTTCATCAATCTTTTTTACAATCTCAGACGACGGCAAAGCTTTACTAACCTTGATTCCCATCCTTTTTAATCCTGTAAAAACTATAGCTCCAGAACAAACACCATCTATATCAGTATGATACATCAATAATAATTTTTCATCTGATTTTATCCTTTTAAGAAAAGATTTTCCTCTTTCAAAAAGTTTATCCAGATTTCTTTTCAGTCTTTTCACCAACTATCTTCTTCAACATATCTTCGTCTAAAAAAAGAAGCTGCATAGATTCTTGAGGTTGTTTGTTATATGCATGAAATTCCACCAAGGAAAGCAAGTTATCACAATAATGGAAGATCAAGGCTTCAAAATTTCTTGGAGGAGTTGGTCCAGATTCACCAAAATGTGATGCAATTATGTGTATTACATTTTCAGGAAAATCTCTATGATAGAATTCTGCCACAGCAAGCATGCTATGGTCTAATAACACACCAGTATGTTCCAATCTTTGATTACTTTTTTTGAATTCGAATATTTTCATCAAATCATGAAGTATACCAGCAGCGATTAGGTGATCCCTGTTTATCGGGATTCCATAGTTTTTTTCTATTGTATCAGCAGTTTTAAGGCAAAGGTCTACAACAGCAACAGAATGATTCAATACATCCCTTTCCACAGTACCGGAGCCAGAAGGAGAAGCTACTGTGAATGGAGTTTTTGCCTCTTCTATTTTCATCTTGGGGTATTTTTTAAAATCCTTATGGCTTAATCTAGGATTTTTTATAAAATCTACTACCTTTTTCCTTAATTCTTCATCCTTTATTTTTTGAGCTAATTCAATCAGTTCTTTCATACTTTCACTTTTTATCCAAATAGTGCAGATAAACCAGCTGCAGCTTCTTCTGGTTTCTTCTTTTCCTCTTCCTTCTCTTCTTCCTTCTTTTCCTCTGTAGCAGGAGCGGCTACTGTGACAGCGCTTTGTTTTATCAATTCATCAATATTTTGTCCTTCAAGACTAGCAACTAGCGCTTTTATCTTTCCCTCGTCTATACTTGCTCCAATACTCTTCAATACCTTTTTCACATTCTCTTCTGTAATCGCTTGTCCTGCACTATGCAACAAAAGTGCTGAATATACTTCTTGCATTATTTTGCACCCCCAAATTTTATTTCCAAACTTTTAGCAATATTAAACCCTTTAGCTAATAAGAATTTAACATTTTCCTTTGTTGGATAAGAAATACCTATTGAAAGGTTTAAAGCATTATTAAAGGCTTCTTTGATCTTTTCTGGGCAAACATTTACAAAGTTAAGAACATCTTTTTCATAAATGTCTCCATTGTCATAAATTGCAATAATGTTTAAGCCGACCATCATAGTTTCTATACCAAGTTTTCTTAGGGCGCCAGCCAATTGCCTAGAGATAACATCTCCATTTTTTACAACCACAACATCTTTTTTTATCGCTATCTTTCCTTCCTCTATGATTGCAGGGATTCCAGCTTTTGTCAGTTCACTAATCACAGGTCCAGGCATAAGACTAGTTGGTCCAGCGGAAACTTTTATATCACTTTGGGCAACATCCCCTTCTTTTGCGAACGTTGTGGACTTTAGTTTGTTAACAATGGAATAGAATTTGAATGCATCTACTTGAGTAAATAAAACCGCAGGTTCTCGAGGAATAAGTTTTTCTAATTCTTTGATTTTTTCTTTGGATGAACCTTCCATCGCAAGTTTCAACAATCTCTTCTTTGACATCTTTATAAGAGCTTTATTCCTCGCTTTTTTTCTAATTTCCTGTAATTGTTTACTCGGCATCTTGAACATATCTATTAAACCAATGACTGAATGTTCTTCAATCATTTCCTTCAACTTTTCCACTTCTTCAACTTTTTCTTCTTTTACCAATCTCACACCTCAATTTTTACCGGTTTACTCATTGTTAATTTCAGGACGATTTTTCCCATGTTATGCTTTCCTTTTGGAAGTTTTTTTTCTAAAAATTTAATTATAGCTTCAATATTCTCCCTAACTTCTTCGTCTTTCATGTTTTCTTTTCCAACTGGGCATTGAATTACAGGAGAGTCCTTTACTTTAATCCTTATACTTTTCTTTAAATTTTTTATCATTTTTTTTACATCACCAGATATCAATTTTGGCATTTTTCCCCTTGGTCCAAGATAGATTCCAAGCCTTTTACCTATCAATGGCATCATATTTGGTTCTGCCAAGAAGAAATCGGTTTTGGAAATGAACTTTTTTGAATCTCTTTTACTGTCAGCTAGTTTATTTACATCTTCAGTTTTCAAAACTTTACAGTCAACATCTTTTATATTATCACTAAAAACAACAACTTCTGCCTCCTTTCCCTTTCCGTGTGGTAGGACAAAGTCTTCAGAGAATTTGTTCTCAGGTTTTTTTACATTAAATTCTTTAAAGGTTATAATAAGGTCGAAGCTCTGAGAAAAGTTTCTTTTCTTTGATTTTTCTTTCAATTCTTTTATAGCAGCTAATGTTTTTTCGGCCATGTTAGACCTCCTGCCTAAGCAGTCAACTAATAACTGTTATTTGAACACAAAGCTTTAAAAATATTATGAAAAGACAATATTTTTACAGGTTCATCGAGTTTTTTATAGTTGGGTTTCTTATGGGCGTTGCTGAAGATCTAATAGCAATACATTTTGCGACTGATGCAGTAATAACTCCTCGTGTCATTTATGTAGCAATTATAGTTGCATTACCTTTTGCAGCGTTCAGCGAACTAATCGTAGACTGGAGACATTTCAAAACAATTAGAAAACTTAAAAATCAATTAGAGAAAATGAGTAGCTCCCAATTGAAAAAATAGAACTTATTTTATTTTATCGTTCCACTTACCATCATTTATTTCTTGAATTATTTCTTTAGGGGGTTTATTCTCTACAGTTATACCCATCATAGATACACATGTGCCAACTACTTGTTTTACAGCAGCACGTAAATCTTTTGCAAGCAGGTCATCTATTTTCATCTTGGCTATCTTGACACACTGTTCCATGTTTAAGTTGCCTGTTGTTTCACCATTCTCTTTCTTTACTTCTTTGGTTTCTTCTTTTTCCTCACCAGTTGTGATTGGTTTAGTATTTTCAGCCGTTTCAACTTTTGCCTTTTTTATTCCTAACTCTTTTTTGATTAAACTAGAAACAGGAGGAGTACCGACAACAATTTCATATTCCTTTGTTTTTTTGTCAATCAAAATTTTGACAGGAACTTTCATATCTGCATATTCCTTCGTCTTTTCATTTATGTCCTTGAAAACATTTCCAATATTTAACTTGTGAGCTGCTAGTTTTACTGTACTACTTGGGCCAGGTGAAGCCTTCCCGCCTTCTATCAACAATTCAATTTTTTCCTTTTCTTCCATTATTTCTTACCTTTTTTCAAAAGTTTAACGAATTCAACAGATACTGTGATAGGAATCGGTGTCGTTACTTCTATCAATTCCATAACAACTTCCCTTTTCGTTTTATCATATCTTGTAACTTTTCCCTTCTCTCCTTTGAAAGGACCGCCTATAACCTCTACAACGTCGTTTTTGCTAAGTTCAATCTTCATTTTTCTTGGTTCTAAAAATCTCTGAATCTCTTTTATTTCAACTGGTTTTTTTATCAAACCACGAACATGAGGTATCATTTGTAAGGCTTTTTCTATATCTCTTAAACTTCCTTCTACAAAAATATAACCCTTTATTTCTTCAGGATGTACTAAAGCCTGGATATCCAAACCTTGTGATTTTACTTTTGATGATATTGAATTCAACACTATATTTTCTCTTCCAACAACAGTTTTTAGAGTATATATCAAAACATCACCTATATGCTAAGAATTAATGCTATTAAATAAAGTAAAAAACCTATGGCCCCGATAACTGCTATGCCGATAGCACAGATTCTTGCAGCTGAAAAGAAATCATCCTTAGATGGTTTGGTCGCGATCTTAAGCACACGTTTATAGTTCTGCAACATTTCTTTTATTTTCATTTTGATCAACAGAAAAATCATTCTACGAATTCTACACCCAATACTTTTTCTATATCTTTCCTCTTTTGTTTAGACCAAGTTTTTCCTGGTCCAAATATTTGTGAAGACTTGACACCAGTTACTACTAGTAAAGTTTTTACAGAATCACGAAGATCTTTGTTTATTTGTGCGCCCCAGATTATCTTTGCTTCAGGTGAAAGCTTGTTTGCAACAGCTTCAACTATCTGTTGAGCCTCTTTCATAGTTATATCTGGCCCACCCATGACGTTTATCAAAGCACCACTTGCTCCTTCTACATCTATTGTAAGTAAGGGATTGTTTAGTGCTTTTTCCACAGCCTCAAAAGCTCTATTTTCAGTATTACTTTCTCCCATTCCAATCATCGCTAGTCCACCTGAACCCATCACGGCTCGTACGTCGGCAAAATCAAGGTTGACCAACCCAGGCTTTGTGACAAGTTCAGCTATACCTTTAACAGAGTTAACAAGAATTTCGTCCGCGACTTTAAACGCAGTATTTATGCTTACGTCCGGAACGATTTCTAAGAGTCTGTCGTTTGGTATAACTATCAAAGTATCAGTAACTCCTTCCAAATTTTTCAACCCTTCATGAGCATTCATAGCAATTCTTTTTCCTTCCATCGTAAACGGTAAAGTTACTATAGCAACACTTAAGGCCCCCAGCTTTTTTGCTATAGCAGCGACTACTGGTGCGCTTCCTGTTCCAGTACCTCCTCCCAATCCACAAGTTATAAAAACCATATCAGATCCTTCCAGAGCTTTTTTAATATCATCTTTACTTTCCTTTGCAGACTCCATTCCAATACTAGGATCCTTTCCAGCTCCCAAACCACCTGTAAGTTTCTTACCGATTAAAACCTTAACATCAGAATCAGTATAAAGCAAGTCTTGAGCATCAGTATTTACAGCAACAGTTTCTGCTCCAATGATACCGACTTCCATAAGCCTTGTTATAGCGTTTCCTCCAGCCCCACCACAACCAACAACTTTTATGCGTGTCTTCATTTTTTCAATCATTTCCCTTAGTTCATCGTCTATTTCTTTTTCCTTTCTTACACGTCTTCCATTCAATTGCTTTATTCCCATACGACCACTGATTATATTTTTTTTCGATAACTATTTATTTCTCTTTTTCTTTTTCAAAAATTTCTGCAAATTTAACCTTTTCTAATCCTTCTATCCATCTCATCATAGTTTTTGCCAAACTTTCTTTTGTACTTCTCAGTATATCAACTTTATTTTTAACTTTTACTTCTACTTCCTTCTCGTTTAAAACAGCTTCTAAATCCTCTTTATCCAACCCAGTAAAATAACAAGCGATTGATTCGATCTTATCTTTCTTATCTTCAATTTTTTTATTTATTTTCAGTTCATACTCTAACATTTTTCCTGCCAGTGGATGGTTGAAATCAACTTTTACTCTACCACCGTCTACGCTTACAATTCTTCCTCTTATGTTGTTGATATTTACAAAAGATCCTGGTCTAGCTTCCATATCCCTTTCTTTGAAAATCGTTTCTGGGACTAGTTTTATGAGATCAGGACTTCTCTGACCAAATCCTTTTTCTGGTGGGATATCAACTTTTTTCTTTTCACCAACTTTCATTTCTTTCAAGGCATCGTTCAACCCTTTCAAAACAAACTCTGAATCAATGATTACAGGAACCGGTCCGTATTTGACATTCGGATCAAAAATCTTTTCTTTCTTAGCAATTCCTTCATCTGTCAAATCAAATATTTCTCCTGTATCCTTTATTCTACCAACATATTCTATGTAAACAAACTCTCCTGCTTTCATCTTCTCACTTTTCTTTTTCCTCTACATAATTTGCAAAACCCTGTTTTTATATCAATGCATAAAGGACAGCACTTACTTCTGCAAGTTCTGCATGTATAAAGACCTGGTGAATATCTTCCGCAAGCCTGACAATAGCCGCCAATAGCCATACAATATCTCTTAATTATTTAGAGAAGGAAAGTTTAAGATTTAAATCGTTTAAACTTTCTCAATTAAACATGCTTTATTCGATGGTTGAATGTGTAGGATTAGTGTATTTTAGGCATATAGAAAAGAGATTGCTAGAAACTGCTCCTGTTTTCAACCTTAGTAAAAAGGCACAATTGAGTTTTTGTGATATCTTAAATCTAAATCCGAGTTTAAAATCAAAAAAAGGAGCATCACCGTTAGATGAACATAGAATCTATACTGAAAAGGAATGTATAGGAACCCCGGGTATTAACTACGATAGACTGACACACTCTTTTCAAGTTCTTTCTTTAGCTACAACTAATCTTAAGAATTACAATAAAAATCCTGAGATAGTTGAAAAAGTTCGTGTAGGAGCTCTGCTTCATGATATGGATCATACATCTTTTTCTCATACACTAGAGGGAGATGGAAATATAACTCCTGAACAAAGAGCAGAAAAATTGATTCTAAAAACAGAAATAGCGGATGTTCTGAAAGATGGAGGGTTAGATCCTGAAGAGATTTTGGATATAGTTTTACATAGGACAAAGGAATACGAAGCAGAGGTAATCCATGGAGACGTCGGTGTGGATAGGGGAGCATATGTGATGATGGACACTAAAAGGTATTTTAATGAATTCTATCCAACAGATTCTCTAGAAATTTTTCCAAATCTATTCGAAAATGTAGATGGAGAAGCATGTTTACCTTTGATGTATGATACTGAAAGTTTATGTGATGAACCAGTGTCACTTAAAGCAGCATGGAATTTGTTGAAAGGTAGAACACGTTTATTTACTTATCTCTATGGTTCATTAAACAACCGTGCAGCTACGACTTTACTAAGGAATGCTGTTCAAATAAGTTTGGAAGAAAGAACAATTGAAGATGAAGATTTGTTTGAGCTGTACGATGTACAACTTCTCTCCAAACTCAAACAAGGATCCAATAAAATTAGAACTCTTGTCGAAAATTTGGAAAGAGGCAATTTGCCTTTAGTTAAATTGGATGTTAATCTAATAAGTGGTTCTGATATAGAATATATCAAAAATTTGAGAGAAAAAAGAGACGAAAGATTAGAAATTGAAGAAAAGATTGGCGAAGATGTTTATATTGATATTACTCCTCTTGGAACTGGTCCAAAAGGTGATATGAAGGTTTTACTTTCGGATGCAGAGATGAATTTAGAAGAAGCATGTAAATTAAAAAATCCACGATATGACATAGCAAGATTGAGAGTCGAACATACATTCAATGTTAACAACAGATTGGTCATGTTTAGCTATAGCAAAGAAGATTTACAAGAAAAAACGATAGAAACATTGGGCATTAATCCTTTATATGATTTTTGATAATAGAAAAGTTTCAATCAAAACTGAGTGCGGGAGGTGGGATTTGAACCCACGAAGGCACTAAGCCACAAGATCCTGAATCTTGCCCCTTTGACCAGACTTGGGTACCCCCGCAATCTTAAAATCTATACAAACTTTCCATTTCCTTGGAGCATAAGCCAAAACTTTTCTCTTATCTAAAATCTCAATTTTCTTGTTTAACTTTTTACAGTTTTCTTCTATTATCTTCAAAACTTTTGAAAAAAGGTCTTTTTCACTACTCCAGTTATAAAAATGAATTATTCCCTCTTCTTTTAAACAATTAATTGCTATATCGAGAAAACTTTCTGACCCCAAAGGCAAAGGCATCACAACTCTATCGCAACTTTCATAGTATTCTTTGCACTTTTCTCGAACGTCTCCATAGATTAAAACAATTTTATGGCTCAGTTTGTTGATCCTCACGTTCTCTTTTGAATATTCATGAGCAATCTTATTCAGTTCAATAGCATAAATTCTATTTACATCTTGCTTCTTTGCTATAGCTATAGCAAAAGGTGCTACTCCACTAAACATGACCATCACGTTTTCATTCGGTTTAACCTGTTCAGCAATTCTTTGCCTTTCTGTCGATTCCCTTGCAGAGAAATAGACCTTCTGTGGATCAAATTTTAGAATATAACCATGCTCTTTATGGATTACTTCTGTGTCTGTATCGCCAGCGACCAGCTTATATTCCCTTAATCTTAGTTCACCTTTCCTTTCTGAAACTTTTTTCAGTACAGACTTCACATTTTTGTTTAATTGCATTATGCCCTCAGAGATTACTCTTTCTTTTGATTCCAACTCTTCTGGAATTTCTACTATCGCCACAGCCTTTTCTTTAGATCCAACAATGTCAAAACTTCTTGGAACTAGTATTAACTCTTTTTCGCTAACTTTATCTTTTAATAATTCCTTTAAATTTTTGGGGTTCTCCATGCATATCGCCTTCATTTCTGATATTCACTCAAACTTGGAAGCTTTTAAAACAGTCCTCAATAAAATAGATTCTCTCGAAATTAAACAAATCTATTGCCTAGGAGATATAGTTGGCTACGGCGCTAACCCAAAAAAGTGCATAGAATTAATTAAAGAGAGAAACATTCTTTGTGTCAAAGGAAACCACGATTATGCCGTAGTCTCTGGTGATACTAAACGGTTTAACCCTTTAGCTGCAGACGTGATTTCAAGAACTATCGGTATGCTCGATGAAAAAGAAAAAAAATATCTTGACTCTTTACCAGAAAAAATTGTATTAAAATTGCAAGACTATAAAATTTATCTGGTCCATGGGTCTCCTATAAATGCTATTTGGGAATATGTCTATGAGGACAGTGATTTAGAATATTTGGTTAATTATACTAAGTCTAATTCCTTAGTAATGGGACATACTCACATTCCTTTCATCAAAAGAATTGGTGATAGGTTTGTCGTTAATGCAGGGGCAGTGGGTCAACCCAGAGATAATAATCCAAAGGCTTCTTTTGCTTTGTTTGATCAAACGAAGTCTGAGTTTGAGATAGTCAGACTTGATTATGATTTTAAAACTGCTGCAGAAAAAATGTTGAAAGCTGGTTTCCCACAGTTTTTGGCTCAAAGATTATTTTTAGGAGTTTAATTTTTTAATCTTTAAAAATTTTATATCCAGTCCAAATTGCGGAAAGTAGTAGCCATGTAGCTAACACTATATCACCTGCATATTTACCAACTATGCTGTAAAGGGGACCGTTTACATCTGGGTTATTGTTTAAAGTGTATTTTAAAGTCTCTATACTTTTGTTAATCGTTGTAATGGCATATCGGGGTAATTCTCCTGTAACTGTGAGAATACCTAATGTAGCATCACCACTAATGAATAGATATTTACTCAATGCTTTTAAGGCATTCGCAGCCTCTCTTATTTCTTCTTTCATGCTAATTCATTAAACACTAAAATTTAAATACTTCACTTGCAAGTAGTAAAGACTTAAATATTTTATGATTCACTATAGAAGTATGATGACTGAAGAAGAAAATAATAGAAAAGGAGTTCTAGATTATTTAAGAGATGATAAAAAAGCGGGTATTTTTGATTATTCTGATGTCAAAGGAGTTTATTTAACAGAACTTACCCAACCGGTTTATGTAGTTTTGAAGACCGGAATCCTTAGGAAGGACCGTATTTACAGATGCCGACCTATAGTTGCAAAAGGCGATGAATCAACTATACATGCTGTTGTCGAAGCCACATCAATCCATAAAGGTAAACAAGATGTAAAAAAAGTAGAACTTATGTCACAAACAAAAATAATATCCAGTGCAGAAGAAAAACCCAAAGAAATACTCAGTATATGGAGAGAAACCGGGTTCTTTAGAAAAAATTTGGAAAATGTCTTGTTCATGCAAACTGATCTTGAAAGAAAAATAACTAATGACAAAGTAATAATTACAAAAATAGGAAGCTAAATTCTATATATGTTAGTATTAATTGGTCTTGGTCTGTACGATGAAAAAGATCTAACTCTAAAAGGCTTAGAACAAGCAAAAAAATCAGACAAAATTTTTATCGAACTTTATACAAGTAGATGGTACGGCAATTTAGAGAACTTAGAAAAACTGATTGGTAAAAAGATAGAAGTCTTGTCAAGAAAAGACTTGGAAGAAGAGTCAAAAAAAATCTTGGGTCAGGCCAAAGGTCAAAATGTTTCAATCCTAGTTCAAGGAGATCCTTTAGTAGCTACTACACATACAGCTTTGATACAAGATGCGAGGAAACTCGGGATTAAGACTAAGGTAATCCACAACGCTTCCATTGTTTCAGCCATAGGGGAAACTGGTTTACACTTATACAAGTTCGGACCAACTGTTACTATTCCTTTTCCAGAAAAAACCAAGGGCAACCCACCAGAATCTGTTTATGAAACGATAAAAATGAACAAAGCTAGAGGACTGCATACATTATGCTTACTCGATGTCATAGCAGAAGAAAAAAAATACATGAATGCAAATGAAGGAATAGAAATTCTCTTGGATCTAGAAGACAAAAGAAAAGAAGGAGTATTATCTGAAGATACGGAAATGATAGTTTTTGCCAGAGCTGGGAGTGAGAATCCTTTGATTGTTTATGGTAAAGTAGAATGTCTGACAAAAAAAGATTTTGGTGAACCCCCAATGATTTTGATAATTCCTGGAATTTTGCATTTTACTGAAAAAGCTTTCTTAGAAAAATTTAAGTAGCTTTCTATTCCTAAATTTTAAGAATAAATCTTTTTTCACATATCAAACAATTATGCCAAGGTTTAGTGCAGCTATTAAAAAGGCCTTTAGAAGTTTTGCAAAAGGTCTTGTTATCTTAGGCAGTTTTTTTACTGGGTATGGTTTTTTGGGTGCAACTTTAGTTGGTGCATACAACATGGCTCAATCTGCCTACAATCTTTACAAGAGAAATGCTAAAAAATTCTCTACATATCTTTTGGGAGCTGCATTTTCTTTAGCCAATTACATCTCACCTGTACTTTCTTTTATTCCACAAACATATGGTTGGGGGCTGGAGGCTTCGGCTGGTGTTAGAGCGATCACAGATAAGAAACTTTTTTACGACAACCCAAGACTTACAGATGATTATCGTGTCGTGCTTGGTTACAACCTAGAACGAACGAATGGGAGCTATAAATTACCTAGAACATTCTAAAAATCGATATTGATTTAAACTTTACAATCAATCTAATACTCATGTTTTCACAAGCTTTCAAAGTTCACACATCCAATCTTTATGGAGGGATGAGTTTGGAAAAAGATCCAGAAATCCTGAATTATGTTAAAAAAGGTCTTAACTATACAAAGGAAAAGGTTTGGCCATTTTTAAGAAAGTTTAAAGGTTATGGAAGATTTAAAGGACCTGACGAGATTTATGTTACTGATGCTTTGCCACACAACAGTCCAGCAGCTACTATAACAACTCGTGGTTGGTTCGGTCGTCTTAAAAAAATTCTTGTAGTGAGCAAAGACATCATGAAATACCCGTTAGGCTTTGTTTATAAAATTATATTACCACACGAATCTGGCCATATCTCTGAGAATATCTCTGGAGACCTAGTTTCCGAAGCTATAAATGACAAGAATTTGGTAGACATCTACAATAGAACCGGAGATTTTAGGACTGCGAATGATATTAAGACACACTCAGGATACCTTCACAAGCTGTACGGCCTATATAGGAGTCTATTCCCATTTAGGTTTTAGTTGTCACTATTATATAGTGAAGAACACAAATCTTTAAATACCAAAAAATAGTATCACCTATCAGTGATAATATGCCAACTAGTGTAGAAATATTGCAAGGTCTAGAAGGCCAATTAGATCAAAAACTTGGAGAAGTTACAGGATTACAAGAAAGAGCAGAAAATGCAGCAAATCTATACAAACAATTGCAGCAATATCTGATGAATGTACAATCTAATCTTTTAGGGGCTTACAGTGGTTCAGCACAGAAGTATCTTGATCTTTACAATGGGTCAATAACTCCAGGTGTTGCGCTTGTAAATGCTTTGTTAGCAAATGAAGATACACGTGAAAACGGCGAAAAACTAAGGAAACAAATTTCAGCATACAAACAAAAGATAGACACTGACTTCAAACCAAACGCTGAGGAAGAGCTTAGATTACAAACTTACATACTATCACAGCAATTAGCTGCTGCTGAAGCAAAAGGAAAAACAGTTCACGAATTATCTAGCAAAGAACTATTTGAGCAAGGCCAATAAGACCAAAGAAATAATACAATAGCTTAACTTAGTTAGACTTTTCTATTTTTAACTTTCATAAACAGGGACAGGCTCACCCGGCTTGTAACCGATTATTTTCTTTTTATTTTTCTTTTCTCCTCTTGTTATAAACCAAATTATAAGAACAGTCACTATGACTAGTGTAATGACTACTATATCCTGTGTGGAAAGGTTTAGACCAGGGGATTCAAAACCCGGAATAAGATCAAACCCACTACTGAAAAGGAAAATAATAACTGTTACTATAGCAGCGAACAGTATTATAAATTTCGCATTCTTTTGAAAATGGCTTTTCTCCCCTTCTTTTGGTGCTGGCATTATCATGTAGAATACCATCAAGAAGCACATTATCCCGACCAATCCCATGGTCGTATAATTAAAGACTGTTGTGAAATACCCGAAAAGGGTCTCGACGCTTAACAAAACGAACAGTGCAGCAGAGAGCGAGATGAACAGATTGATATTCCTTACTCTTTTATCCTTATCAGAATCACCAAAGATTTTAGACTTGCTAAGCAGCCCATAGAATATAGCAAATGTTATCACAAAAGGCAGATAGAACTGGAATATTCCAAACTCCTTCAACAATTCGATTACTTCTGGAAAACCCATTCTATCTAATAATTAGTATAGAAACCAAAGTTAAAAAATAAAAGCTAAAAAAATCCTGCTTTTATTTTTCTTTTTGCATCCACCAAATTAATGCTATGGTTCCAACGACCAACAATATTATTGCCAAATCTTGAACAGTTATGCCGATAGCAGGTATTGCCGGAACAGCTACCGAAGGTATACTGACATCTGGAAAGACTATCCATGGAAATATCGCTCCTCCACCAGTAGAAATGAATACGCCGATCGCAAGAACTATCACTAGCAAAGCGAAAAGCATTATGTATCTTTTGCTGGTTGGTGTTTTTAGTCCAAGTATGCTGAACAACATCCATATTATCATCGCAGAGACTAGCAATGTTACAAGAGCCAACATGCTTCCACCGAATGCTGCTCCCAAGAATTCTGCTAATGTTGTCCCTACAGGAGTATATCCTATCACTAACAAGGCCGCAACTCCTGAGACCAACAGGTTAATGTTCTTTCCTCTCTTGTCTTCGCCAAAGATCTTCGCTTTCGCTAACAGTGCGTAGAATATAGCAAATGTTATCACAAAAGGCAGATAGAACTGGAATATTCCAAACTCCTTTCCAGCTGCTATCAAGTCAGCAATCGCAACCATTTATGCACCTCCACCAAAAACAATTACTGCAACAGTTATTACTAATAATAATATTATTCCCGCGGTTATAAGGATATCACTTGATATTTCAAAACCAAGACCAATTCCACCTGGGAAGAAAACATTCCATAGACCACTAGAAATCAAGATTCCAACCCCAACTAAAACAAACATTACTATAAGTCCACCATAAAATTTCTTCCCAAATCCTATTTCTTTTATTCTTTCTGCAACATCTGGTGGCAAGAACATGCCTATAATCATTAATCCAACCATGGTTGCTAACATCGCCAACATCCCTTGGGTGAAAAATGTTGAAAGCTGGTGTTCTATGCTAACTCCAGCGAGTATAGGATATGCCCATATCATGAACGCAGCAACCAAAGAGACGACTGCATTAACAGCAATGTTCTCTCTCGGATCACCAAAAATCTTAGATTTTCTCAACAAACCATAGAATATCGCAGA
>Ga0209635_10002031_pt1 | contig 15382 bp, 18 predicted proteins | sample DeeMarSWOR230_32_FD_187463 | JGI IMG/M metagenome (GOLD analysis project Ga0209635, IMG submission 187463) | Marine sediment microbial communities from White Oak River estuary, North Carolina - WOR-2-30_32 (SPAdes) (version 2) | ecosystem: Environmental > Aquatic > Marine > Intertidal zone >... | reverse complement strand
TTTTATTTATTACTTTAAAACTAACCTGTTTAAAGAGCTAGTTATAATGGATTTGCTTCAATTGAAACTATAATCAAACCTCTCTAGATGAGACTCCATATAGTTACAGCTTTCTAGAAAATAAAGTTTGATAAAACTAATTATTTTATGAATACTCATGAATTCAATAAGGTAAAGAAAAGAAAAAAAATCTTAATTTATTCTTTGATTTTTTTAAGAAAGAATGATAAAACTAACAATACAGTAATTAAAATAGATTCTAAAAGTAATGCTGGTAAGTAATCCCCGCTTGGTAAGGTAAAATCTGCTAAACCAAGGATAAAAATAATACCTCCAATTTGTCCCACCATCATCAAGATTCCATTTGAACTTGCTTCTGGAACTGGTTTAGTAATATCTACGGCATATTCCAGGGCAATAGGAGCAGCACCAAGTAATCCAAAACCAAATAAGAAGGCAGTGAGCATTAGAGAGATTTCATCTGTCACAAAAGTAAATACGAATAAGGAAATAGCAGCAATTGCTAAAGAAATTATCATTAATACTACTTTTTTTTGAAATTTATCAGAAAGAGCCGATAAGATAATAGCCCCCAGAATTCCTCCAAAAAGCATAATTCCACCGACAATCCCCGCAAAAGTATCTCCGTATACTGAAGGAATCAAAATTGCTTGAATGTATGTGGTAATCATATTAAATATTCCTAACCCTATAAAGTATAAAAAAACCAAAATCAGAAAAGATTTATTTGTAAATAATTTTTTCAAGCCCTCGCCCATTAGAACCTTTTCACTAATAGGTTCCGAAGTCGGGGGGGTTAAAGGTCTACTTTTTGCAAATATAACAAATAGGGCTCCAATTACTAGACTTAATATTCCATAAATGAGTAGCATTGGGCTAAGATCATTGCCAACGATAATAAATGGTGTTAAAAGAACTCCAAGTAAAATTCCAACAAACATAGAAAGCGTACCAAGTCCAGTTGCCGTAGTTCTTTCACTTTTAGGAAACCAATTACCAGATAATTTAGTTATACTATTCATAATAAATGGTTGTCCAATAGCTAAGCCAATTGTGAAAATCAGCATCAAAAAATAATCTGGTCCTGCAAAAAAACGTAGAAAGCCAAAAATTGCTGTTAATACTGCTCCTATACCACATCCTATTTTAAAATCATATTTATCAATTAGCCATGAAGCTAAAAAGGTATCTGGTATGTATATTATCATAAAGATAGCAGATAATAAAAATATATACAACTCATCAACCCCTCCAAAGTATGCTTGTGCTGGTATAGTAACAGCCGCAAAAGTTATCCACATTATTTGTACTGTTATATTTACTAACATAAATAATAATAACACAATCCAACGATAACCATAGACTTGTACTTCTTCTTCATTCATAATTTTTCAATTTTAGTAAATTATTTATGAATATATTATCTATTCAAAATAGATTTAATTACATTTAAATCTTTAATTATAAATTAAAATTTTCTATTTTATCTAAAATAAAATTAATTAATTTTCGATTCAATAAAAGCAAAAACAACGAAATCCATATGGAAAAAATGCTTGCAGCAGTATTTCATAAAAATGAAACTGAAGGTGGATTTGTAAGTTTAGAAGAGATAGAAATACCAAATATTTCTAAAACAGATCAAATATTATTAGAGGTAAAAGCTTGCGGAATTTGTGGAACTGATTTGAAAATTCTTGAAGGGGGTCACCCAGCTAATGATAATACTATACTAGGGCATGAGTTCACAGGTATAGTCAAAGAAAAAGGGGTAGAAGTTAAAGATTTGAATGTAGGAGATAAAGTAGTCGTAGATCCTAATGAAAAATGTGGATATTGTATTAATTGTCGAAGAGGACTTTCAAACTTATGCGATTATATGGCTTTAGGTACGACTTTCGGTATTTTTCAGAATGGTGGATTCGCAAAATATTGTGTTATACCTAGGAGCGCGGCGTTTAAACTTCCACATAATATTAACATGACTGCTGCAGCATTAATAGAGCCATTATCTTGCGCGGTGCACTGTCATAATATAGCAGATGTTAGAGAATCTGATAATGTGGTAATAATTGGAGCTGGACCTATGGGATTGATCATAGAATCTGTAATTAGAAAACATCCAATAAAGAATTTAATTTGCATTGAATTAAATAATTGGCGTAGAGAAAAAGCTATGGACTTAGGTGCCGATTTTGTAATAAATCCTTACTATCAAAATGTCAAAAAGGAAATTATGAGAATTACTAATGAAAACGGAGCTGATGTTATTATCGACGCAGTTGGGCTTTCAGAAACTTTCGAAATGGGATTAAGTATGTGGGCTCCAGGCGCTAGGTTAGTGTGTTTTGGACAAGATTATCGTGCTGAAGCTAAAATAAAACCTAACGATATTGTAAGACATCAAAGAAAAATTTTGGGCTCTTATATAGGAAATGCTGAGGATTTTTTAGATGCTATTGAATTAATTAATAATAAAGTGATTGAGATTGAAAAATTAATAACTAAAACAATACCGTTAGAACAATTGATTACAACCGGTTTTCATCTAATGAAAGAGCGAAAATGTGTTAAAATAATCGTCAATCCTTAATCTAAATCTTGATCTAAATTTAAACTTTTTATTGAAACAATAATTATTAAAAAACAAGAAGTTAATATTTTAAAATCCATAGTCTGAATTTTAATGTCTTATGATATTTCTGCCCTGAAAGTATTAATCAAAAAAATTTTTCCACCTAAAGAAAGCGTATATATAGTTGATTCTAGTGGCGATGGGATAATGGATTCTATTGTTATAAAAGCATTAAATGTTTTTATGCCAATTGAAATCCCAGAAAAAATTGAGATCGGAGGTTTTAATTCTGAAAATTTTGATCTCCATAATTTTGATTTATCTGAATACGGAAGACTTTATCTCGATGATAATCCTATCCATATTTCGAAAAAAGATTTTGATATTGAAAAATTAAAAGAACGTTTTTTAATATATCATAAAGGTGAAAAATTCAGAATAGACGATTTCATAAGTGGGAAATTAGCAGGAAGATTGATTGCATTAGGAGATAGCATAAATATACTTATAAAAATAGATAAAGCCGCAATTAAAAGATTTTCAGAAGGTAAGCATAAACTTACAATTGAATCGGAATTAATACCAAAATTAGAATTTTATTTTGAATTAACCAAAAAGAATCTGAATAAGAAATTAGAAGATATTATTTCTTTTTCTGATTAATTAAGATTTTGGATTTTGTTTTTATTTCCCAACATTCAAATTTTTCTATTTATTAAAGGAGTTTTTATTTCTCAATCTAAAATATTTATTGAGGAGATGTAAAGTGGAAGTTATTGAAGAGAAAATTCAAGCACAAAAGAGTGAATCAACTGAATTTATACAAATTATGATTAAATGTCCAGTATGCAAATTTAAAAAAAAGTTAAAGTTTCCTAAATCAGTTATCAATTATACGAAACAGCTTACAACTATATCTATTCCAAAAGGTTTAGTATGTGAACATCATTTTCAAGCTTTTGTAGATAAAAATTTCATGGTACGCGGATATCAAAAAGTAGATTTTGAATATGCTTCTGAGTTAATTAAATCCAAAAAATTAGCCCAGAAAGACGGTAATGGTAAAGATAAAGAATTTTCTGAGTATATAATCATTGAAGAAAATTACCTTGCGTACAAACCAAAAGAAAATCAAATTATAATCGAAAGAAAGTATAATAACAATGACCTAAAGAAGGTAATCGAGAATAAAACAAATTCTTTAGCTATAAAAAATACATTATTAAAAAGAAATACTAAAAAAATTATTGATGAGAAATCAAAAATGAAACTTGAAGATATTTATGATGAGTTTTGGGATTTTATAGACGAGAATAATAAAGATTTTCAAGAACTTATCCAGGATGATAACAGACGTGAAACTTTAACAAACAATTTTTAACCTAATCAAATTATTTTTTTTTCTTTAAATAATCCCTTCTTATTGATGTGAAATAATCTTTATAAAACAACAAGATTTGAAAATCAAGTGCCAAGGGAGGGATTCTCCAAGAAATCCGAAAAGAATTTCTTATTTGAACCCTCGATACCCAGATCTTCAGTCTGGTGCGTTCTTACCCAAAACGGGAGGTATAATCCCTGTAACTTTCCGGGCTACGCCACCTTGGCGAATCTTGGCACCGAATGATATTCTTAATTTGGTATTAAATATAAACTCTAATCCCAATTAAGATAGAAATTAAAGTATGGAATCTCATAAAAATCTTTTTAGTTTTCAATTAAGCACTATATGGAGTATTACATATCCAGATCTTATTTAAAGTAACTTAAAATTACATTTTGATTTATGCAATATCTAAAGATAAAAATTTATTGAGATCAATGATGAGGGCTTTAATATCATTTTTTTAAAATCTCTGCCCTAATTTCTTTTGGCAATTTTTCGCTGGCATACCTAAGTATCAACCTAGATAGATTTTTTTTGTTTTTTGATAAGTAATCAATAATTACTTCTGGATTGTATTTTGAGCATGTTTTAAGAAGCCAGCCTATACCCTTCTCAATATAGTTTTCATTAGAAAATTCTAGCATTTTTTCCACAAGATTATATACATAATCCTTGTCAAATTCTTTTCTTACCATGATAATTTTAAGTAAAAGAACCATAGAACCCCGTTTTATCCAAAAATTTTTAGAATTAGCCCATTCATTAATGGTTCGCTTAGCTAATTCTTCATTTCCTTTTTTAGCTAAAAATGGACCTAAAACTCTTACACAGGAACTGTCTAAAACGCTCCAAGTATGGCAATTCTCTATAAATTCATCATGAAAAAGTTTAATTATATTTTGAGTAAAAAATTTCTTAAATCGATTTAGAAAAAGGAATCCTGCAAATTTTTCTTCCTCAATATTAGATCTTATTAATACTTTATAAATCTCGACGGCATCATTGTATGTACAGTTATAATTATCTAAGACTCTTTTAACAATCTTATCAATTGTAGCAACTCTGACGCCATATATTTTATAATTAGCATTATCAGGGTTTATTATTTTATACATTCGATTTATTTGTTCTTCTGTTAAATTTGATTTACCCTCTAATAATAATTTTCTTATTTCTTTAACGACTTTTTGTATCATCGAAATTTCATAATCTCTTATATTAGAATGTCATGAAATATAAAATAATAAATGATATATATGAAATAATAAATCGGTTTTATTAATTAATAAATCTTTCTAAGGTTATTTTTTCGTTCGTCGTGTTAATCTTCTCTAAATAGGGTTTTACAAATTCGATGATTTCCTTTGAAAAATTTTTTAATTTAGATAACTCATCCCTTTTAAATACATCAATAATTGACACATCAAGATTATTTAGGTTTAGTCCCGCCCATTTCATATTATTATTTGATTTTCCTGTAGTTATAGCGTCAACATACTCCTTATTTAGTAGCAATTCAGAGATTTTATAATTCCATTTTCTATAATCATTTGGAATCCAACGCTTAACGCGAACAGCTAGTTTATATTCCTGGCATAAGGCATATAACGTTGGATTTAATTTTCGAACATAATATGCTGGAGGATTCGTATGTCCTTTATATAGCTCCAAAAGTGGTTTGACAATATCATTATATCTACTATTCTTTAATTTTTTAATAAAGAATTGAGCTTGGGCATCTCTTAAAGTTAATCCTGGAGCGAATAACACAAATTCTGCACCAACCTTTTTTGATTGTTTAATAACATCTTCGAGACTTACGGCGTCATCCTCTAAAAAAGGAATAATAGGCATAAAATATATACCTACTTGTATTTCTGGAGCTTTTAGTTTGATAGTATGCAATGCTTTTAAACGTTCAGAAGGGTTTGATGAATGTGGTTCTAAGAAATTTGCTAATTCTTCATTTACTGTAGAAATAGAGAAACCAACTGTACTCCAAGTCTCCTTAGCTATTTCTTTTAAAATATCAATATCTCTAACAACTAATTTTGATTTAGTTGCGATATTAATAGGGAATTTATGCTTCGCTATGACTTGTAAAACTTTTCGGCTGTGTTCAATCTTTTGCTCAATTGGTTGATAAGCATCATTCACACCTCCTGGAGCAATAATATCAGGTAATAGAGTTCTAGCCCTTTTGAATCTCTGATCCAACTTTTTATCAAAATTAGTCTTTATAATAACTTCATTTTCGAAGTCTTCCAAGTAGTATCGCTGACTACGAGCATCACAATAAGTACATGCGTGAGCACATCCAGAATATGTATTTAATGTATAACGCGCCCAAAACCATGAATCTGGATATGTTAACTTGTTTAAGACAGATTTAAATTCTTTGTATCTGTATTTGACCATTATTATGTATAATAGTTGAGTATTTTCAATAATATAATTAATAATTTAAGATTATTGAAACGATATATTTTAAATAAATCATAATTAAAGGAAAAAACGCCCTTTTCATATAAATATTGAAGTGATGAAAATATGGAAATGGAAAAATATATTCTCAAGGGCGCTTTTTCAATACATTCATACAAATATGTACATATAACTTTTTGTATTTTTTTAATAAATGAACAATATCAAAAAAAACAAAAAGATCAAAATAATGAGCAAAAATTATACATAAATAAATCTTTTAAAAAAAAATTACTCAAATTTGCCAGTATACTCAGGAAAACTTTCTGGTGGCCATGCTTTAGGAGTATTACCAATTCGAGAGTAGCGGTGATCACAACCAGGAGCCCCATTTGCAAGGGATTGAGTACGTGATAGACCAAATCCAAGAACATGTGCTTGAGCAAAATCAATAAGACATGTAAATGGAGCATATTTTTCTGCTCCTAATTTTTTATATGCTTTATGAATCGCACATTCAGATACATTTAAGCCGTAATCGAAATCCTCATTTGTACCATCCACGAATTCCATAACCCAATTATCAGGATACTTTCTCTTCAATGTATCATTACAATGTGTCTTTGCAGAATTAATAAAAACATCATCAAAGTAAAGATCTAATAGATTCATCCCTTTCTTTTCTGCTCGTTCCATAGCATTTTTTGTTTCTATCTCAGTAAATTTGTTAGCAAAATCCCCAATTTCTCGATATGTATATCCTTCCTTTTCAAGTATAAAAAACATTGCTAATAATGATACTTTATCTGTAATTATTGAGATAAAGAGGTTCCTTTTTCCTCCGATATCGGTCATTTTGGTCAAAATGTCTTCGTATTCCTTTCGCATTTGAGTGATTAGATCCTCTGATTTAGATTCATCAAATCTCTCCATTAAGAGATCCTTAGCAATTTTTAGAGAATATCCAAACCTTTTCATCAATTTTGATTTATTTTTTACATAATAATCTTTAACACTTTTATTTGACATTCAATATCACTTTTAACGAGATTAGGTTTATTTATTGATTAATTCAAAAGAAAGAAAACTAATTTTTAAATTTAGACTAAAATATTGTGAATAAGCCACTGAGATTATTCAAAAATTGTATCAAGCTTATATTATTCTAGTATTATATTTGTATAACTATTTATACGTGAAATCATCGTTTCACGAAATAAAAATCCTAGGATCCGTAGGTGTAGGTTAAGATCTAAAATTGGCAATTTTTCAAAATACAAGCATTGCTAATACGAGGTACAAGTCCATAAATCCATGTATTATAACCATGTCTGAGATTTTTTATTTAACATTGATAGAATTAGAATGCGTCGTCCGGGGATCGAACCCGGGTCACTGGCTTGGAAGGCCAGAATCCTACCGCTAGACTAACGACGCTATGGTATGATCAAAAAGAAAACATTTCTTATAACTTTACTGCTTTCTCGGCTTTTATTTGATATCATTTATTATTTCATAAAAACTAATAATTTTACCCACAACAATCCAAGCATCTAAAGAATATTGGGAAATTGAAATAATTCTATTACTCAATTCCAAGATTTCTTTTGAGAAAGTGCCTTTTTGGAAACCACCTATTATTATAATATAATTTTTAGAAGTATCTTTTTGGAAGATATCTAAATGATGTTGGATTAAACCTCCTCTGCTTGAAAATAGTAATACTTCTTTTTTTTTAATTATTTTTATTAAATCTCTGAAATTTTCCTTGAGTTCTTTAACTAAATAGCTTTTTTCGAATTCAATCTTACCATCTATTAGGAGTTTTGCAATCAAACCTTTAAATCTGTTGTAATTTCGGGTGATTCTTATTTCAGGATTTAATTCAAAGATACGATTATTTACGGTATGAAAATAAATTTTTAGTTGTTTATTTTTATTTAATGGAGAGCCTAAAGCATTAAGTAAACAATTATGAAGAATATCAGGACGCCCTCTTTTTTCGAAATTATTTAACTTTACCATAGCAGAGTGGTGTAGAGCATTATCTAAAAGTTGGGATGAATAATTCTTACTTCTGATATTTTTCTTTACAGAAGGATGATCTCTAATTTCTTTTGGAATGAGTTCTAATCCACACTCTGCTATAATTAAGGTTAGAGCCATAATCTTTATTCTTTTAAGTATATACTTTTTGTTTTAATATAATAACGTGTAATTTTATTGCAATCCAGACATATCATTGAAACGTGGGTTGCTTTTCCAAGTGAATGTAATCTTATTCTACAGTTTAACCCTGGATAAAGAAAATTCTTACATTTATGACATATTCTTTTCTTCCAAATTGGAGGAATCTTAATTTTTGCTCTTTGAGCATATTTCCTTGCTAAAGATATGTATCGGTTCGCTAAATCCTTTTGACTGGGAAAAATTTCATGAGCTCGCTTAAATAGAAAGTTTATCCTTGTTTTTGCTATTTGTTTAATAATTCCTTTATTAATTTTCTTTTTAGGCATAATTTGTTCATTTATTAGAACTCTTCAATTCTTTCTTGTTAATAGGAAACTTAGATAATATAATTTGTTTCCCTCGTAAATCTAAAACATTTGAATTCGTTAATTTTGAAATTTTTTCTGATAAAGTTGCGATATTTGATTTAGTTGCTACTGATCTCAACGCCTTAATTTTAATGATTTTATACCTTTTTAACAAGCTAGCTACATGAGTTATAAAGTCATCAGTAATACCATTTTTTCCCAAAATACAATGCGGTCTTGATAATAATACTCTTTTATATTCTTCTCGGTAATCCATTATCCCAAAATACTTAAAATACCAAAAAATTTTTAATTTATTTAATCTTTTTACATCTATTATAATATATTAAAGAATGATTGAATTAAAGATTAGCATGTCTATATACATCGTTGAACCGGCAAAACTCATTAAAACTATTGCTGATAAATTAAAGGAATACCCTGAAATTAACCCTCCAGAAGGAAGTCAATATTGGAAAACGGCATTTTTTAAAGAATTAGCCCCTTTAGATTCAGAAAATTTTTGGTACATTCGTTGTGCTTCAATATTGCGAAAAGTAAGAAAATTTGGGCCTATAGGAGTTAATAGACTTAGAAAACATTATGGAGGAAAAAATAGAAAAGGCTCTGGATTGAATCATAGTGGAAGAGGAGGTGGAAAAATTATTAGACTAGCGTTGCAGCAATTAGAGGATGCTAACTTACTAATGAAGAAAGAAAAAACAGGAAGAATAGTCTCACCTGAAGGAATTAGCCTTTTAGAAAGAACTGCCCATAATATTTTGAGAAAATAATAATTATATATATATTAAGTTTTCTTTAGGGATTTTAATTGAGTGATGAAGAAGAGCTGGAAGCCATTAGGAAAAAAAAATTAGAACAGTTAAAGCAACAAGCAATTCAACAACAATTAGCAGAACAGCAACAAAAAGATTTTGAAAATAAAAAATATCAATTAATGAGGTTAATTCTGAGCCAAGAGGGAAGACAAAGATTAGAAAATATCAGAATGGTAAAACCCCAATTTGCTGAACAAATAGAAATACAATTAATTCAGTTATTTCAGGCAGGACGATTAAAGGGAGCTACTCCATTACCAGATAATGCATTTAAGAAATTATTAACACAAATATCCTCTAGAGAAAAAAAAGAATTTAAAATTAAGAAGTAAATGTTTGGTTAAGTATTATGGCGAGAAATAAAGATTTACCCTCTAAATTGAGAAGGGGTAAAAATTCGAAGCAAACTAGGACTGTACCTAATTGGGTAATAAGAAGAACAAAAGGTCGTATAAGAAATAGTCCGTATTCTAGAAGAGAATGGCGAAATAGTCGTTTAAAGAGAGATTAAAGATGGCAAAAAAGAAAAGTAAAGAAGTAAGCTTAGATGATTTAGAAGAAGAACTCTCAGAAGATGAATTGGAGGAAACAGAAGAAGCATTAGAAGAGGATATTGAAGAAATAGCAGAATTTAGCTTAGACGAAATCGCTGAAGGAGAGGAAGTTAGTGAAGTTTTTGAAGAAGCAGTAGAAGAAATTGAAGAAGAGGCTCCCAAAGAAGAAATTATTGATGAAAGAATATATATAATACCTTTAGCAAAGGCACGAAAAGGTCCACGTACAAAATGGGCCAACAAAAGCGTAAGGTTTCTTAAAGAATTTATGGAGCGTCATTTTAAGCCAGAATCTTTAATTATTTCACAAGAAGTCAATGAACGAATATGGTCTCGTGGAATTCAAAAACCTCCCAGAAAGTTAAAAGTGAGAGCTACCAAAAATATTGATGGCTTAGTAGTGGTTTACCTCCAGAAATAGATATTAGATTTATAAATTAATCAAAAAGCTTTTTCTTATAGTTTTTAAAAAAAAATTATAAATTTGTGTGAGTTGTGCTCACATCTATTAATCTCGGTAGTATAATACTTGAATTATATTTAGGTCCTACAAGTAAAGTATTATTTGCAATATTGAAATTTAAATAATTCTGAGCTAATGGAACACCTGTATTTGGATTAACAGCAAAACGAGGAAAATTAGAACTTGAAATTGCTATGCGTATTCTATGTCCTGGTGCAAAATAATAAGCACTTGACCAGCAATCTACCATCAATTCATACACATCTAGCTGATTGCCTGACATAAAAACATCTTTTGTATAATTGTATCGACTCCTAACTGTTAAGGAACCATCAGTTACTAACATTGAACGGTTATCTGGGTATACATCTGTTAATTTTATTGTGAAATCTGTATCTGTACAGTTAGAAGATACAAATAGATGCCCCCATATCCTTCCAACTGTTATCACTGGTTCAGTTAGGATAGGTGTTTCGAATAATAATACGTCACTCCTATTTTCAATACTTCGTTGGTCCATTGGTCCTGCTAAGTCAAATGGTTGGTTTTGTCCTCCAAGATTTGGAAGAGGATAGCGAGGATCAAATAGGTAAGAAAAGTTTTTATTAATTAAGCCAGCTGCTACATTACTTAATCTTCCATCTGCTGTGAAGTACCATTCATCATTCACATGATTAAGAGGCCAATCATATGCATAACGCCAATAATTCCACTTATCTGAGGTTTCTATCGTTGGACCCATTAAATAATAGGCAACTCTAGCACCATCCCAACTGGTTGGATTATCAAGTAAAGCTTCATCAAAAACTTCATGTTCCCAATTTAATATCAAATCAAAACCGTTCGAATTATCTGGATATATTAATTCTCCTTGTTTACCCCCATAAATAGATCCGTGCGTCCATGGACCCATAATTAATTTTTGATGTCCTTGAGCTCTTACACTTCCATTATCATCATATCCTATATACCCATCAATAGTTCCTTGAAGAAAGTGGTCATACCACCCTCCAACATGAATTCCATAAACTGAAATGTTAGAATAATTTGGTCCGATGGGATTAGATAAGGAAGTAGAATTATACATTAATTCATCTTTAGGCATGTATTTAAAAATAGTTTCAATTTGATAGTGCCAGTTATTTGGGGATGTACTTTTTACCCATGTCTCAACTGATGACTTATGGTATGATCCTTGATAAATGGCATGGTCATATAATTCAGGAGTTCCAAACCAAAGTTGTTGAGCCATTAATCCTTCAGGGTTCATTCCAGCATAAAAATATTGATTAATACAGAGTGCTGAAACTCCTGCACTGGCAATTCTTCCGTTAGACCACCTTTTATCAAGTATCCAATTTATTGTATCAACACCATCATGATAAGATTCGATAAAAAGTAAAGATTTATCCCCTCCTTCAGAATTATGAGTTCCTCTTAAATCTTGTATAACTACGTGATAATCTTGAATTAAATAGTAAGGGAGATATAGATCATCTGCCCACCCTGATTTACCATATGGGGTTCTTATTAAAATCACGGGTTTTGGCCTACCAAAAGATCCAGGAGCAAAATATACATCTGTAGCTAAATGAATTCCATCTCGCATAGGAACCATATATGTAATTTTATCTGGAACGTTGTATATAGCAGTACTACCAATTATAAATATAGGTAAAGTAATCATAAAAATTAGACCTACGTATTGTAATTCTTTTGGAAGTTGATTGATCTTTCGCTTTTTATATTTCTGTAATAATGAAGAAAGAGAGAGTGATGAAATTTTTATTCCATAATATAAAATCATAATGATACTTAATCCTATTGCAGCTAAAGCATAATAATTTGGACTGAAAAAAGTGTACCAGATAATACCCATAATTGGTACTATTATACTAATAAGAATCCCAGTAATTTTTAATGAGGCAATATTCTTCTTTCTGCTTAATTCTTTAAAGTAATTTCCAGCCATCATTAGAGAATAAAATGAAATAAATAAGGCAATAGGAAAGTACAGTATCCCAAATAAAATTAAAATTAATTGCTTTATACTGAAATAAAGGGTTTCATTTTTATTGAATAATTGTTCTCTTTTTGGAAGTTCATTATTGTAACCTTTAATGTAATTAAGAACATAGCTGGAAACATATAATCCTCTACAAATTAGTAATAGCGGTAAATTGAAAGTTAATATTTGTTCTAGACTTAAAATACCATATGAGTCAAGAAAATAGAAAAAGGCGAGTATCCAATTAATCATGATTAATTATTAGATTGTCTGTATTTATAAAGATTATTTATTAGAAAAAATACATTATAAGCAAAAGGAATTCTATGAAAAAATATTTATGGTTTGTAAGTTTATTTTACCAAACATTATTTTATTTATTTCTTATAAATGTCAATTCTCAAGTATCAACTTTACGGAAAAAACTCTATTGGAGTCTATCTTACTGTTAATAATTCATTTGGTCTCTACCCATCTACATTATTAAACTTTGCAATAAAAAAAATAAAAAGTACATTTAAAGAACCTTTTTTTCCGTTATCTATTAACAACTCAACTCTTTTAGGAGTGTATGCTGCCAGTAATAAGCATGGAATTATTGTACCACATATTATAAGAGATGATGAGCTCAATATTTTAACCGATTATACTAAAAACATTAATGATAATTATCAAATCGGAGTAATTAAATCTATAGATAATGCTTATGGAAATTTAATTTTATGTAATGATAAGGGAGCTATTATTAGTTCTTTATTAAAGGATTTCAAACATGAAATTGAGAACATTTTAAATGTAGAAACCGAAATTTTTGAGTTTGCGGAAAATTCTTTACCGGGATCTATTGGATTAGCAAATAATTGCGGTTGCGTTGTCCACCCACTAACTACTGACGAAGAAATAGAGCATGTTTCTTCACTTTTAAAGATTGATGAAATAGATGTATCAACTGTCAATAGAGGGATTCCTTATCTCTCCTCAGGAGCTATCGTGAATGATAATAGTGGTATTTTTGGATTAGCTTGCACTGGACCCGAAATGATGCGAATGACAGACATTCTTGGGCTTTAAGGAAATTTATTAAAGTATCGTTAGATATTTTCTATTATTTTTTTTAATTAATTAGACTTTAAAAAGAGTCTAATTTTATGAAGTCTAAAATTAAAAAGAAAAATTTAATATTTTTAAAATATTATCTACTTTAAGCTCACTGATACAAGGGATTTGATATATTATGTCAGAGATAAAAATTTATCGCATTATTGGTACTTATTATAAGAATCATAAGAAATATTTATTTCGAAAAGAAGAACGCGCATTAAAAGAAGAAGACGCCTTAGAAAAAGCCTTAAGTCAAATAACTTCTATTGGTATTCTTAGGAGACAGATAAAGATTCAAGAAATAAAGGAAATAGCTCCAGAAGAAGCTCAAGATTACCTTATTCGTGAATTATCGCAATAAATTTTATATATATTTTTTTGTGGTTAATAAAAATGGAAAAGAATCAAAATCTTCAAAACCAGCTATATCAACTTAGGATTCTTAGGGAACAATATGATATGTATCAAGGGCAACTAGAAATAATAAATGCCTCACTTGGAAATTATCTTAATACAAAATATACACTCCAAAATTTTAAAGATGGAGTCAAAGAAGAAGATGAAATATTAATTCCTATTGGAGGTATAGTAGGAGTTAAAGCCTCAATTCAAGATACTGAAAAGTTTTTATTATTTATAGGAAAAGATACTGTAATTGAAAAAAATATTGATGAATCCATTGAATATATTGAGAAATTAATTCAACAACATAACGAACAAATAAAATCCATCTCTGAAATTGTTCAGAAATTGGATTTGACCATTCAAGGAATGTCTCAATCAATTCAGAATAGCTATTCAGAAAAACCAACTTAAGAAAGCTACTTTTATAGAGAAAGGTTTCAGGTGAATCTATTCATGCTAGAAAAATTAAAGGATGTCTTTTCTAGTTTTGTAAAAAAGACATTATCTGATGATAAGATTGATAAAGCCTTGCGTGAATTAAATCTGCTTTTAATAAGTAATGATGTTGCGGCAGAAACTGCTGATGTGCTATGTAATAGTATTAAGGATTCCTTAAGGGGTGAACAAATTGGGAGACTATCATCAAAACAGAAGTATTTATTTGAAATTTTAAAAGAAGTAATTACTGATATTTTAACACCCGATCAAGAAATAAGTCTATTAGATGAAATAAAGAAAAAAAAAGTAAAAAACTTACCATATATAATGGTCTTTCTTGGAGTCAATGGAACTGGGAAAACAACTACTATAGCAAAAATAGCACATTATTTAAAAAAAAATAATGTTAGCTCTGTTGCTGCAGCCTCAGATACTTTTCGAGCAGCTGCTATAGAGCAATTAACCTATCATATGGAAAGGGTTGGAATAAGATTAATTAAGCATAGCTATAATTCAGATCCTGCAAGCGTTGCATATGACGCAATTCAGCATGCCAGAGCAAAAGGAATTGATGTAGTATTAGTTGATACTGCCGGTAGACAAGTTAGTAATAAAAATTTAATAATAGAG
>Ga0209635_10002029_pt1 | contig 15387 bp, 13 predicted proteins | sample DeeMarSWOR230_32_FD_187463 | JGI IMG/M metagenome (GOLD analysis project Ga0209635, IMG submission 187463) | Marine sediment microbial communities from White Oak River estuary, North Carolina - WOR-2-30_32 (SPAdes) (version 2) | ecosystem: Environmental > Aquatic > Marine > Intertidal zone >... | reverse complement strand
ATGAGGATGTGGTTGCTTTAGACATCGCCGAGGCTGAGGAGGTTTTGGGTTCTGCTTATGGTGCTGTTTTGGAGGCGGAGGAGGCTGGGGCGAATGTTTCTGGTTTGTTTGTTAGGTTGAATGTTGCTGATCAATATTTGGCTGAGGCATATGTTTGGTATCGTTTAGGGGTTTATGAGAATGCTACTCGTTTTGCTGGTCTTTGTAGTGAGGTTGTGGGGGATATGAGGGGTGAGGCTTTTGGGTTGAAGAGTAAGGCGCATGGGTTGTGGGTGTTGGATGTTCTTGTGAGGATGATCTGGTCTGTTGGTGGTGTGATTGTTGTTGTTTTTTTGGGTTTTGTTGTTTGGCGTGTTTTTAGGCGGCGTTATCATAAGAGGGTTTTGGGGTTGAGGCCGGAGGTGGTTTCTGGTGAATCTTGAGGAGTATCGTACGTTGTTTATTGTGGTGACGTTGGTGTTGGCTTTGGTTGCTGCCTCTCCTGTGCTTGGTGTGGTTGTGCCTCAGGGTGGTTCGGAAAGGTTTTCTGAGTTTTGGTTGTTGGGTCCAACTCATATGGCTGAGGGTTATCCCTTTAATGTTCGGGCTGGTGAGGTGTATAGTGTTTTTGTTGGGGTGGGTAATCATCTGGGCGGTTCTGAATATTACATGATTTATGTGAAGTTTCGTAATAGCACTCAGAATCTTCCAGATATTGATAGTTCTGAGCCGAGTTCTTTGGATCCGCTTTTTGAGTTTAGGTTTTTTGTTAGTGATGGGGAGGTTTGGAAGGCGCCTGTGACTTTTTTGTTTGAGGATGTGATTGTTGAAGGTGATGTTTTGTTTGTGGGTGATGTTACGATTAATGGTGTGAGCTTTCCTGTTGATGTTTCTGCAGTTTGGGATTCTGAGGATGGTGGATATTTTTTTCAGTTGTTTTTTGAGTTGTGGCGTTATGATGTTGAGTTAGATAGTCTTCGGTTTGATGATCGTTTTGTTGGTATCTGGCTTAACATGACAGCTTAGTTGGTAAAGAATTTTTGTAGACCTCTTATATACCCATCTATTTGAATATAAACATGTTTGGTGTTTGTTGTTTTGTGTTCTAGAAAATTTGGGGTATTGTTATAGAATTTTTTTCCTAAAGTCTTTAAATAAGACAGAAAGAACGGTTGATGTGTTTGCGTGCTTTCCCTCATACTCAGAAGGTTTCGAAGATGAAGGTTTTTTTGGCGTCTCCGATTTTCAATGACGAGATGAAAAAAGCTGCGATTGATGCGCTTTGCAGTGAACGCTTTGTATTGGGAGAAAGTGTTTTCAAGTTTGAGGAAGATTTTGCTCGGTATTGTAAGATGGATTATGGTGTTTCTACGAATTCTGGAACTGCGGCTTTGCACTTGGCTTTAGTTGCTTTAGGCGTTAAGCGTGGGCATCGGGTTGTCACTTCGCCGGCGTCTTTTGTTGCGACGGCTAATGCTGTTGTTCATGCGGGGGCTACTCCGGTTTTTGCGGATGTAGAGTTGCAGACGTATAACTTGGATTTTGAACAGTTGAGGCAGAAGATAACGTCGGAAACGAAAGCGGTTATTCCTGTTCATCTTTATGGTTATCCTTCTGATATGGATGCTATTGTTGAGACGGCTAGGCGACATGGATTGTGTGTGATTGAGGATGCTTGTCAGGCTCATGGGGCTGTCTACAAAGGGCGGAGGGTGGGAAGTTTGGGGGATGTAGCGTGTTTTAGTTTCTATCCTTCTAAGAATTTGACTGTGGCTGGGGATGGGGGTATGTTGGTCACAGATGATGAAGAGGTTGCAGAAAAAGTTGCTAAGATGAGGGATTGTGGAAGGGTAACTAAGTATGTTCATGATGTGATTGGTTACACTTCTAGGTTGAACACGGTTAATGCTGCCGTTGGTAGGGTGCAGCTGAAACATTTGGATGAGTGGAATGAGAAGAGAAGGAAGAACGCTGCTCTTTACGATCGTTTCCTTTCTGATCTAGATGAATTGGTCTTGCCTCCAAGTGTAGGATCTGAGGTTGAACCGGTTTATCATCTCTACGTGATACGGTTGAAGCATCGTAACAAGTTGAAGAAATGGTTGGAAGAAAACGGAGTAGGATGCGGCATTCATTACGTTTTGCCTATCCATTTGCAGCCCATTTACAAACAGTTATACGGGTTTAGCGGTGGAGAATATCCGAAAAGTGAGGAACTATGCAGAACATGCTTGAGCATTCCGATGCATCTCCATTTGACCTTGGATAAAATCAGGTACGTCAGCGAGAAAATCCATGAGTTTTTTGAGAATAAAATTTATGAGAAGTGAAACTGTTGAAGGGTTCAGTTAACGTAGGCGTTATTGGCGCCGGATATTGGGGCAAGAAGGTGATTTCTGAGTATCTAGCGTTAGCCCAAGAGGACCCTGAAGTTAATTTGTTGGGTGTATGCGACGTTCAGGAGCAGAATCTAAGATATTGCAAGGAAGTTTTCCAGATTCCGAAAGAACAGTTGTTGAACGGTCACAATGAATTACTAAACTTGAACAACATTGATGCAGTTCATATTTGTACTCCAAATGAGACGCATTATGAAATTTGCAAGGAAGCTTTGATGGCTGGAAAACATGTGTTGTTGGAAAAGCCGATGACGCTTAGTTCTCAGCAGGCTTTTGAATTGAATGATTTGGCAAAAAAAGAAGAGTTGGGTCTTCAAGTGGGCTACATTTTTAGGTTTAATAACGCTTTGAGAGAAGTTAGAAAGTTGATCGGAGAAAATTTCTTTGGAGACTTGTATTATCTTCGGCTTCAATGGACTGCTTTTGTGTTGCCTACTCCAAAGAGAGATATAATTTTTGATTTGGGAGCTCATCCTGTTGACATTATTAATTTTCTGCTAGGTATATGGCCTTCGAAAGTGGTTTGCAAGGCTCGAGCTTATACACGAGAGACACTCCCTGAGACTGCCTATGCTATAATGGAACTTGATAGAAGAATCATGACTAATATCGAGCTGAGTTGGCTTCAACCTGGAAAAGAAAGACGCGTAGATGTCATTGGATCTAAACGTTCCGCAACAATCGACTGTCTTAATCAGAATATAGAGATTTTTGAGAATCATGACAAAAATGGTTTCAAAATTGATGTGCAAAGAAACAACACAATCTTGACTGAGCTCAAGCATTTTGTTGACCACCTTTCTGAAAACGGTAATACTATAAATTCAGGTGATGTTGGACCCATGAACGTTTTGGTTCTCGAAAACTTGAAGAAGTCGATAATAAAGGGTAATACAGTTAAAATTGACCTCCGCAACCCAATAGAGCGTATCGTCTAAGAAAAGAACGCTAAAAACCTATGGTGTATTTGGGGCGAGAACCTCAAAGCTTTCTGAGCATCTAAGAAATCCATCGAACAAAGCAAAATGATGACTAGTTCTTGGTGTATGACAAATGAAGAGAAAATCGAATTATTCAGTTATTAATAATGTGGAAATAGGAGAGGGAACTGTTATCCATGATCAGGTAAATCTCTTCAAGTGTGAAATTGGAAGAAATTGTAAGATTGATGCTTACGTTTACATAGAAGAAGATGTTGCTGTTGGTGATAATTGTAAGATTAGACCCTTCGTTTTTATTCCGACAGGTGTAACTATTGCAGAGAATGTGTACATAGGACCACATGTAACATTTACAAATGACAAGTATCCAAAAGTTCAAGGTGAATGGAAGCTTCTTTCAACGTTAGTTAAGAGAGGAGCTTCTATAGGAGCTAACAGTGTTATTCTACCTGGAGTGATTATTGGAGAAGATGCGCTGGTTGGAGCGGGTTCGGTGGTAACAAAAGATGTCCCTAATAGGGCAGTAGTAGCTGGAAATCCAGCAAGTATCTTAAGATACAGGGATAAAAATGAAGGATATTAAGTCTATGAAGACGCTTGCAGTTATTCCTGTTTACAATGATACTTGTAAGCTTATTAAGGTTCTATCCAAGTTTGGTGAAAAAGTTGTTGATGAAATATGTATAGTTTTAGATTGTTCAACTGACTGTGATTTGGATGAAATCAAGAAAGCTACAGCGAATATCCAATTATCCCTCCATCTTATTGTGAATAAAAAAAGGAAAGGTGTTGGATTCGCTATAAGAAAAGGTATCGAATACGCAATTTGCGAAAATTATGATATTGTTGTTGTGATGGCGGGTAACAATAAGGATGATCCTAAGGAAATTCCTGGACTCTTGGAGCCACTATTGGAAGATGGTTGTGATTATGTTCAAGGATCAAGATTTCTACCAGGAGGAAAAGAGGTAAGAACGCCTTTATTGCGTAAAATTTTTGTTCGCATTTATCCGTGGATGTGGAAGTTGATAACTAATGTTAGGTGCACTGATGTCACTAATGGATTTAGAGCCTATAAAATAAAAATATTCAATGACAAACAAATCGATATATGGCAACGCTGGCTTGAAGGTTATCAACTGGAGTATTATATTCACTATAAGGTGCTTACTTTGGGGTATAAAACTAAGGAGGTTCCAGTCTCTAAGACCTATTCACATAACGGTAGAGGCGGATACTCGAAAATCTCTCCGTTGCAAGATTGGTGGCAAATAGTGGGACCCTTAATATACTTAAAGCTTGGTGTTAAAAGATAGTAGCATGGGCTTTAGAGGATTCAAATGCGCACGCTTCTGGTCACATTAATTGTTTGTTCAACATTGGCGTTTTCCCCTACTCAGCTTTGAACTGATTTGCTTCTTCGAAGACAAAGCGATAACATGAATCTTTTTTTTGCATTTACTGTGAACTAATGCTTTTAGATATTTTAAAATGGAGTAGATTAAACTCAGAATGAGGATTGCAATAGTTCTGGGAACTCGACCAGAAATTATTAAGTTTTCACCGATTATTCGTGAATGTGAACGTTTGGGCTTAGATTACTTTATTGTTCATACTGGACAACATTATTCCTATAATATGGATAGGATCTTTTTTGAGCAACTTGAGCTACCGATAGCAAAATATAATCTTGATGTTGGTTCAGGTTCTCATGCGGAGCAGACTGGAAGGATGTTGATTGGAATCGAGAAGGTGCTTTGTGAAGAATTTCCTGATATTGTTTTGGTTGAGGGTGACACTAATACTGTTCTCGCCGGGGCTTTGGTTGCCAGAAAACTTGCTATTAGGGTCGGCCATGTGGAGGCTGGTTTGAGAAGTTATGATGGGGAGATGCCTGAAGAAATAAACAGGATCTTGGCAGATCATTGTTCTGATTTTTTGTTTGCACCTACTGAAAAAGCTAAAAGTATATTGCTTGGTGAGGGGATTTTAGAAAAGAAGATTTTTGTGAGCGGTAACACCGTAGTGGATGCTGTTTATCAAAACCTAGAAATATCTAAAAAGAAAGTTAATGTTTTTGACAATTTGGACGTTAATAATGACGACTATTTTTTAGCTACCGTTCATCGGCAAGAAAATGTTGACGATAAAAAAAGATTTGCAGACATTTTGAAAGGTTTAGTATTGGTTCAGGAAGAGTATGGTTTACCTGTTGTTTATCCAATTCATCCAAGGGCCAAAAAGCAATTTAATTTTTTCAACTTTAAGACCAATGGTGTTAAGCTGGTTGAACCTTTGGACTATTTGAGTTTTCTCCAACTTGAAAATAATGCCAAGCTTATTTTGACAGATTCTGGTGGTGTACAAGAAGAAGCATGTATTTTGCATGTTCCATGTGTGACTGTGCGGTACAATACAGAGAGACCTGAGACTTTAGATGTTGGATCTAATGTGTTGGCAGGAACCGAACCTCAAATGATCCTTGATAACGTAAAATTGATGCTAGATAGACGCAATACCTGGAAAAATCCATTTGGTGACGGAAAGTCCGGAGAACGAATATTACACGTATTAAAGAAAAATTTCGTTCCTTCCCGCGGGCAATTGAAACGCAACAAGCGGTGCAGTAGTTGAATAGCAAAGGAAATGTTTTGATGCTTCTGGCAAAAGCCTACAGGCCCGACCCTCGCGTATATAAGGAGGCAATGACGCTTTCGAAAAATGGATTTGGTGTATTCATATTATGTTGGGATCGAGAAGGTAAATGCCCAAAATATAAAAAAGAAACAAACATTCAGATTTTTCAGTTTCGTTTCCTAAAAATCAAGAATTACAATCTACTCAAGTTTCCTTTGTGTTTACTATTATTCAACATTATCTCCATACTCTGGGCTATTGCTAAACGAATAGATTATGTTCACTCAAACGACTTCGATACGTTACCTGCTGGATATGCAATAAGCATGGTGAAGCGAGCAAAATTAGTCTATGATGCTCATGAATCCTATGTTGACGCGATAGCTCCTCATGTTCCAAAGTTCATTCAGACAATCGTAGCTATTGCTGAGTCTCTTCTGATCCGAAAAGCAGATTATGTAATCACCGAAAATAAGACCAAAAAAAACATACTTATCAAACGAGGAGCATCAAAAGTACATATACTCCCAAATTATCCAATGGTCTCTCTGTTTAGATGTTTGGATCAAGAAACCTCAAAAAGAGCTTTGGGGCTAGAAGAAAATTTTGTCATACTTTACATCGGCGAGGTGATGCCTGGTAGAAACATAGAGCTGTTAGTTGAAATGGCATCGCTTCTTAAGACAAGAGGCATAAAAGATATTGTCTTCATGATCGTGGGAGAGGGTATTTTACTTCCGCGGCTAAAAGAAATGGTACAACTACAAAACCTTTCCAGCTATTTTGTATTCGTTGAGTGGGTTTCTCCTGAAAATGTGCCATTATATTATGCCGCCTCGGACATTGTCTATATCCTTCTTGAACGTGAACCTATAAACATAATTTCTATGCCAAACAAACTTTTTGAAGCCATAGCTTCCGGAAAAACTGTTTTGGCTAGCGATTTTGGAAAAATCGCAGAAATAGTCACAACCACAGAGTGTGGGTTGTTATGCAGTTCAACGAAAGCTTCTGAAGTATTGAATACGCTAATCTACATAAAAAACAACCCAGATTTGAGACTAAAAATAAGAAAACGAACTGCTGAAATTGAGCAGCAAGTTCTCGCTTGGGACAAGGTCGACCATATTCTGACTGAGATATACGTTTAATAAAGGCGAATGAACGCGTCACTATTTTTAAAGTTATACTAAGGTTGTAGAGAATCTTTGTTGAAAGAAGGACTAATTGATAAAATAAAGAGAAAAAAAGCCAAAATCGCAGTCATGGGGCTCGGCTATGTAGGGTTGCCGACTGCCACTGTTCTTGCGAAATCGGGGTTCCAAGTGGTTGGCATTGATATTAATTCAGAAATCGTAAATGGAGTCTCTCAAGGTATCAGTCACACAAGAGAACCAGACCTAGATGAACTCATTTTAAAGATCTCTAAGCAAGGAAACTTGAACGCAACAGATAATGCTCTTCAGGCACTGAGCGAAGCAGATATCATAATCGTATGCGTTCAAACGCCTGTAAACAAAGATAAGAAACCTAATCTGACTTACTTAAAGAAAGCTTGCGGATCGATTGCTAAGGTTCTCAGAAACGGAAAGCTCGTAATCATACAAAGTACTATGCCCCCAAAAACTATGGAGAATCTTGTAGTGCCAATTTTGGAGGCACAAAGCGGCTTGAAGTGTGGAGAGGATTTCTGGTCGGCTTATTGTCCCGAGCGAATGACTCCCGGAAATGGACTCAAAGATCTTGTGACACACGCGAGAATAATAGGTGGCTACAATCCTGAAAGTATTGAACTCGCGGCAGAATTATTCAGATTTGTCACGAAGGGTGAATTGCTGTTGACTGATATTAAGAGCGCTGAAGTTGCGAAATTGGCCGAAAACACCTTCAGGTACGTAAATATTGCGTTCGCTAATGAGCTTGCTCTTGTATGCAATGAATTAGGAGTAGATGGCGCAGAGGTAATTAGATTGGCGAATACTCATCCAAGGGTCAACATACACAAGCCAGGATGCGGTGTAGGTGGACCGTGCCTACGAAAGGATACGTATTTGCTTGCTGCACCAAACGAAAAAAAGCGTTATAGACCCGAGTTGATGTTGGCTTCAGTTAGATTGAATGATTACATGCCAGAGCATACTGTACAACTTGCCGTAGATGCTTTGAGGAGGGTTGGTAAAAGTGTTAGGAACTCCAAGATAGCAGTCTTGGGAATTGCTTATAAGGGTGAAGTCAACGATGCAAGAGACACTCCTTCTGAGGGAATAATTTGTAAATTATTGAGTTTGGGAGCCGAAGTTGTAACGTATGATCCATACTGCAAGGAATGCTTTGGAGCAATTAAAGCCAGCGATATCAAGGGACTCGTTAAAAATGCGGACTGCCTAATCATAGCAACTGGTCACAAAGTGTTCAGTGAGTTGAAACTTCAGGAAATCAGGGCATTAATGAAGGAAAAACCAATTATTATTGATGGAAGAAGAATAATAAATCCTGAAGAAGCGAAAAAACAAGGGTTTATTTATTCTGCAATAGATTATGAGTAATAGTTCACGATTAAAATTTTGAAAAATCTCGAGGTGTATGCTGTGAAACAATTAAACGTTGGAGTTATTGGATGCGGACATATAGCTCAACAAGTTCACATTCCAAATTACATTGAGAACTCAAAATCAAATCTTGAAGCAGTATGTGACGCTAACGAAGATGTGGTAAACTTAATTGCGAAGAAATACAACATCAAAAACGTTTTTACAGACTATCAAGAATTACTTAAAAGTGGGCTTGTTGAAGCCGTCAGTGTTTGTGTTCCGACATCTTTACATTCAAAGGTGGTAGTTGACGCTGCTAGGTGTGGAATTCACACATTTTGCGAAAAGCCACTAGCTTTGAATATAAATGAAGCCGATAAAATGCTCGCAACCGCTTCAAATAACAATATTAATTTTGCAGTCGGTTTCAATCTTCGATTTCTACCAAATCACATTAAAGCCAAAGAGTATTTGGATAAAGGAAAAATTGGGAGACCAATCTTTGCAAGAGCTGAAATAATTACTTCGGGACCATATGAACCCAAAGTTGGAGAAGGATTTTATGAATCCGAAGCGAAAAAAAGGATTGGATGTCTTTTTGACGCTGGTGCACACATAGCATATTTGCTTATATGGATGTTAGGTGAACCTCTGGAGGTTTCGGCTTCTTTGTCAACGTACAAAGAGGGAGTAGAAGTTGATGATCATGCTGCGGTAACGGCAAAGTTTCAAAATGAAGTCCTAGGAAGCATTCAAGTTGCTTGGTCACACTTGCCTGACTATAGAGCAGTGGAAAACAGTAGGATACTCGAAATAGTTGGGACAGAAGGTATACTGCAATCAGATTGTTTAGGGCCTTCCCTTAGCTTTTACAATACCACCTCCTTGACCTCTAGGATCAAAGGAATAGTAAAATTAACGCCGGGTAAATTCGATCCCAAAATCCCATTCGAGGCTTTAGCTTGGTCATATAAGCAGGAAATAGATGATTTCCTAGAATCTATCGTCAAAAAAAGGGAGCCGACGGTTTCAGGAGAAGAAGGAAGGAAAGCTCTGAGATTTATACTTGCAGCTTATGAAGCTAACCGGTCTCAGTCCATTATTAATTTAAAGTAGATGAAATATATGAAGCAAAAATCAAGGGTCGTGATAATAAAAGCCGACCTTAACTCGATAGAAAAAGCGGTAAATGAATCAATAGATTTAATTGATGGCTTAAGCGACCTACCTGGAAAAAAAGTCGTTTGTATAAAGCCAAATTTATGCGGATTAAAATCTTCGAGCTCGGGACAAACAACTGATCCAAGAATAGTAGAAGCAATAATCAAAAGAGTGAATGTAGTTTCTAACTGCAAAATTAATATTGTTGAAACAAACAACTCACAAGCAAGCGCGGATACAACCTTCGAAAAATTGGGATATATGGACCTCACGGATAAGTATCCTAATGTTCGATGTGTAAATCTGTCAAAAGATACAAAATTAAGGGTAAGTTTGAATGGTGAAATATTTAGGACATTGAGCGTTCCTGAAACTATGCTTTTCTCTGACTATTTTATAAATGTAGCGAAGTTGAAGACACATGTTGACTATTATTATACAGGGGTACTTAAAAACGCGTACGGACTTTTAGTTGATCGTCATTTAAGAATGCAATGTCATGGTTTCATGGATAAAATCCTCGCTGATTTGAACACAATTTTCAAACCTGAGTTGTCGGTTATCGATGCCGTAGTTGGAATGGAGGGATTCGGTCCAACTGATGGCAAACCAAAATATGTAGGTGCCATAATTGCAAGCAAAGATCCAGTAGCCGCGGATGCAGTGGCGGCTCAGATTGCTGGAATAAAACCAACTAAAGTAGGATACCTGAAACATGCTGCAAAGAAGAATATAGGAGAATTCAAGGATATAGAAGTCTTGGGTTGCGATATAAACCATGTGAAAACAAAATTTGAGTTTATTCCTCGAAAATGGTACTATCTTGGTAGGGCATCACTACGGCTACAAAAGTTTTCCAAGCGGTGCTCAAATTTTGCAAGATTCCTGAGTCTAACTAGAAGCGCATTATCAACTATTGGTTTCTCTGATTTGGAAAAAAGAGCTTCATTTTCAGATATGTTTGGTTTGGTTTGGGATACAATCTTTAAAATCGATGGCTAGAAATTAATGAAAGTGCGAGCTATATATCTAGTATTTTCCAATTGTTTGTAAGCTCTGAGGGGTTGTATACTTGAAAATGCTTTTGATAAGTTCCCAATTTCCTAATATGCTTACTTACGGAATCCATTTTTCACGTTTGACCAATCACGAACTCGTTTTTGCTCAAATCATTCCATTAGCGAAGAAAAACAACTATGAGAAAAAAATCAAACATTTCTTGAAGACAGAAGATGTCAAATCGAAAGTTATTCCAGTCTATCTGAAATCCCCAAACAGTCGTTTCCGTAATCTTCTCAATCCAAAGATTCTTCTAACTGATTTTCGCAGTATTTTTAACACTCTGAAACAATTGAACCCAGATGTTGTAATTTGTATGTATGTACTTGACGCTTATCCTTTGGCGATATTAAAAAGTATTTTCGGTTATTCGCTTTTTGTGGTAGCAACAGGAGGAGACATTAATCTTCGTCAAGGACTTGTACACAAATTGGTAAGAAACTTCATTTATAAAAGGTGCGATCTGATTTTTGCTGTTTCAAATGAATTAACACATAAAATCAAAAAAGAAAGCGGTTGTAACTCCATAATTGTACCAAACCCCATTGATTCGTTGTTTTTTATGCCACGAATCTATGAAGGGAATGTGCGCGAGAAATGGGGCTTAGACCAAAAAGATTTTGTAATTCTCACTGTTTGTAATCTCGTCAAATATAAAGGTGTACAAATAATAATCAACGCGATAAATGCTTTGAAAAACGCTGTTAAACATAAAGTTAAGCTAGTTGTAGTAGGTGAAGGAATAGAAAAAAAAACGCTTGAGAATTTGGTAGTAAGATTAGGCCTCAAACAAAATACAATTTTTCTTGGCTTTAGAAACAGAGAAGAGTTACTAGAACTTTACAATATTGCAGACCTTTTTATATTAGCCAGTTATTCAGAAGGACTTCCTGCCACGCTGTTAGAAGCTATGGCTTGCGAAAATGTTTGTATCTCTACTGACGTTGGAGATGTAGGAAGAGTGATAACCGAAGGCTTTAATGGATTTTTGGTTGATAGTGGAAATCCCATGATGCTCACAAAAAAAATTGAGGAGATTTTTTCTCTCCCAGAAAAGAAAATCTCCTCTATCCGAAAACAGGCCCGAAAAACAGTCACAAAGAATTATGACTTCAGAAATTCAACAAAAATTATGATGGAAATGATTACTTTAACGTTTTCTAGGAAGACTGTAGACAGAATGGTGAATTAATGAAAAAGAATTCTCTTATTCCAGCTATCAAACTATATGATTATATCGCCAAAAATTTTTGGAATGGGTGCGCAATAATCGGTCCAGATCCAGGACTTAAGCTTGAGTTACGGTTTTTAAGATTTGTTAAGAGTTATTTGCCTTTCCTGAATTGTGCAGACGATTGTTATTTTCTTCAGGCTCAAGGTTATTGGATAAAATGCAATTGGGACCTTTTTGAAATTACTGGTGATGTCGACTATAAAGAAGTAGCGATTGCTTGTTCAAAGGAAATACTGAATAAGCAAAAAAGCGCTGGATATTGGGAATACCCTTTAAAAGCTTGGAAAAAATACGTTTCCACTGTTGAAGGAACTTGGGCATCGATTGGTTTATTGGAAACGTTCAAACACACAAATGAGTCAATTTATTTAAAAGGTGCACTGAAATGGTATAATTTCCTAATTAATCGAATTGGCTTTCAAACCTACAAAGATTCTTTAGCCATCAATTACTTTGATACTCCCAAGTGGCGGGTGCCAAATAATACAACGCTTGTCCTAATGTTTTTAGCTGAATTATACGACATAAGAGAGGACCCCAAAATTTTAAAGTTTAATGATAAGATGATTAAATTTGTTCAATTAAACCAAAATAGTAATGGAGAATTGAAATACGCGGTTGAAAAGGAACATTATTTATGTTTTCAATACAACGCCTTTGAGTTTCTAGATTTATTCAACTACTATAAAAAAATCGGCGATGAAAGAATCAGAATCATCTTAAAAAAATTAGAAAAATATCTTTCCACGGGCGTTACTAAAATTGGGAGCGTTAAATATGACTGCTTTCAAACGTTTCCGGAAATAATTTACCATTCAGCTGCAGTGGGCGCTGCCTTAATTAGTGCTGCATCAATTGGCCTTCAAGATTACAAAAAAAGCGTAGAACGCACGTACACATTTTTGTTCAAGGAACAAAGACCTGATGGATCTTTCATGTACAGCAGAAATGACATGGCATATGTGCGAAAATCCATGGCGAATGGTTTTCTTACCGATAAACGGTCATATCCACGGCAATTATCTTACATTTTACAGCACCTTTTAATCAAAGCCAAATTAGAAATTTAAAGAGTCAATTGCCATCAATTCCTATTTGTGGAACGTAACATTTCTTTGGTAATAATTATACACCTAGTAAAAATTATGTAGGGTTTACTGAACCAGAAAAATATCTGCAGGAGGAACTTAAACATGAAGGTGCAACATAAGGAACAAATTAAAAAACCTCTTCTTGATGAATTTGCCAAAGGGATTTATCTAGATAATTTATGTAAATAATCCTTTCGTATCTTAACGAAATCTGGATTGTTGACTTTTCGTGCAGAGGACATTGAATGGCTTGTTACAGAAGCTATTGAAAGAACATCACGATGGATTGTTGATGAGGCTATCAGAAGAGCAGTAGAAGCAAATGAACCAAAACCCTAAATTTTTGAGCTGAAATTATTTGTGTTGTAAAGAGGAATGGGCTTATGCCATCAGAGACATCAAAAAAGCGATTGAACATATTATTACGGCGCAAAAGAAATTAGAAAAAATACGAGATAAATCACTTAAGCGATATAATAAACTCGGTAAGAAACATGGAACCCCAAATGAATTGGATGAAGTTCGAGAAATAATTGATAGAAGCAATGAATCAATGGATAAATGCCTGTATATTAAGTATATGATTAATATTTGAGTTTGACTCCAAGATGCTGTTAGTATATTAAAATTCCAGAGCTTCCCAATGATGATTTAGCTTATGTAATCTACTATCTAGTCTAGGCTGGCACACCGTCATAAATCCTTATTTGGTCACACCAAATCTTCTTTTCTGGAAGAACTTCTCCACCATAAACTTTTTCAACCGTAGTGAAAAAGTCTTCATTAAGCATCGTTGGAACCCCTGAAATGTCAAATACCAAAGTGTTGTCTATCCAAACCTTAACCGCGCCGTTAGTTGGATGACGTAGTATATAATAACGCAAATGGAAAAATTCTCCTCTTGGAAGTTGAACGGTTTTTGATTCAATCCAAATTGTCTCTAGCGTTCCGAGGTCAGCATGCGCATATCTTAAGCTAAGAGCAAACGTAAAATTGTCACCGCTCATCCCCACATGCAATGGCATGTAATAATAGTAACTGCTCGCCTTCCACTCACTAAAGACATCAATTATTTCGTGCCAAGGAGACCAAATTGGGTAATCATGTGGTGGCTCTAGGTCATAGTCGCTTCTAAGTTTCAATCGTGAATCAACATAAAATTCATCTGTAATCCCTAAATCTTGAATCCAAAGGTTAACATCACATCTGTCACGTGTAGGCATTCCCGGATAAACCTCTAGCTCAAGAACCTTACCTCCCATTGCTGAAGCATCATTCACTATAGCAACTCTTGCACTAGATGTTTGATAGTTAACATGTGAGCTAAATGGAAACGCTGAACCGTCTGTATATACGAAATGGTTTGGTCTTCCATTACTATCTGTTCCAAGCGTAATATCACTGAAGTCGGTTTGAAACAGCAAATTTTGTGATATCGGAGGCGTTACAATTAATCCTGAAGAAGTAATTATTTGAGACGTATGAGGCTGGCTGAAAGAATTTGTCGCAAAAAGTAAAGGTGTTAATAGCAAAAGAACCATGAGGAGTTTGAAAGTACGCATTTTTCTTCGTCCTGTTGAACATTCAGAGCTAATTTACATATATCGTAAGTCTTAATAAACATTTATCTATTGTTGTTTTACGCAAATACACATGGGAAAAGGCTAATTCACATGAAAACCACTTCCTGCAGTTTTTATCTAGTTAAATCGGTAGCGACTGAAACGGTCTCATTCAAGCGTTGAAAGAGGTAAAGGGGTTAATTCATTGATTATTCACCAAGGAAAAACGCCATGCAACCTAACAAACAGAAAACTTCTTGTAATTAGCACCTTTTACCTAGATAAAACACTTCATAAAACTTCTGATTTGGAAATCCTGCTACAGTTAGCAAAACGAGGATACACTCCCTGTCTAATGGCAATGCGATCAAGAAGTATACCACAACTCAATAAAAATTTTCATGTTCGAATATTTTTAATTCCTTTACGTGATAAGCCGATAATTTCACAAGTTATGTATACCCTCATTTTATTCTTCTTTCTACCTGTCTACATAGTCCTTTTAAAACCAGAGTTTATTATTATGCTCCCAAACTTTTGTATTCTCAGTTCAATAGCAAGCCTTATTCTTTCCAAGTTTACGAAAGTTAAGTTCATATTGGATGTTAGGAGTACTCCGGTAGAAATTTCTGGGTTTCGAGGTTGTCTACAAAGTTTTGCGTTCACTATATCCGTTCTTTTAGCCAAAAAGTTCTTTGCTGGAATGACAATCATCACTTCTCCTATGAAGAAAGAAATCTGCAAAAAGTATAAAATAAATCCAGACAAAATTGGAGTATGGACTAGCGGTGTT
>Ga0209635_10002028_pt1 | contig 15388 bp, 17 predicted proteins | sample DeeMarSWOR230_32_FD_187463 | JGI IMG/M metagenome (GOLD analysis project Ga0209635, IMG submission 187463) | Marine sediment microbial communities from White Oak River estuary, North Carolina - WOR-2-30_32 (SPAdes) (version 2) | ecosystem: Environmental > Aquatic > Marine > Intertidal zone >... | reverse complement strand
AACTGAAGGATTAGTAATAATAGATGATAAAAGAAAATATTATCGATTTCGACCTGCAAGATTTTATGGAGGAATAGCTACAGCTGATATCGTTGGGTGTAATCTACGTTGTAAATTTTGCTGGTCTGGTAATAGTGTATGGAATACAAAGAATACAGGTAAGTTTTATTCTCCTGAAGATGTTGCTGAAACACTTTTGGATATAGCAGAATCAAAAGGTTATCATCAAGTGAGAGTTTCTGGTGGAGAACCTACAATAGGACGAAAACATTTAATTAAACTCTTGGAAAATATTAATTATGACTTGGAATTTATTCTAGAAACGAACGGCATTCTTCTTGGATTAGATAGAACATATGTTGAAGCTTTATCAAAATTTAATAATCTTCATATAAGAGTTTGTATAAAGGGTATGGATTCTAAAGAGTTTACGTTTCTAACAGGTGCAGAAAGTGGATATAAATATCAAATTAAATCTCTCGAATATTTAAGAGATTCAAAAATTATGTTTAATATTGCATTGGTATCATTAAAAAGTGATATAGAACCATTTCAATATATATTAAAGGATATGGATCTGGTTAAAATAATACTTGAAAAAGAGAATATAAAACTTTATCCTCAGGTGAAAAATAGGCTTAAGAACGAGGAGATTATCAATTATTTTAAATAATTATATTTATAGATTAATATTTAGGTCGTTAAAGTAATAGAACCTGCAAATTAATAATTATAATATTTATATTTTAACAATCATTATTAATTAATGTTTAATATACAAATAACTAATGACATTATATACTTTCAAATTTGCAATTTTTGAATACAATTAATACGATTATTTGAGTTAAATATAAAAAGGATTAGTAAAATCGCTTATTGATAATAAACTAAGATATTAAAAAAATATGTACCCATTATAAATAATCTATATAACCATATATAAAAATTAATACGGCATTGTTTTACTATTTCCAGCCGTTAAAGCCAGGAAATTGTAGATAAACAGGAGATAAATATATGAAAAATCTACCGTTCTGGTTTCCAACTAAAAACAATGTCATATGGTATATTTTGTTCATCGGTTTATTTATATTATCAATGGATTTTTGGGGATGGAATCAATCCAATCCATTGATACTTGGCCTTCCACTTTGGGTTGTATATTTATTTATTTTAACTTTGGCTATTTCTATTGTATTTTACTTTTTTTCTAAAACTTATTGGGAGGACTCTCAGTGATAGAGTTCTTACTAATTGTAGTTGTATACTTTGTATTTCTTATAATCCTAGGAATATATGCTCATAAAAGAACAAAAAAGACTGTTGAGGACTATTTTTTAGCTAACAGAACATTCGGACCTATAATTTTGTTTTTTACACTTGCAGCTACGAATTTTTCTGCATTTACTTTTCTTGGTTTTGCTGGGAATGCATACGAAAGTGGTTTTGGTCAATATGGCATAATGGGTTTTGGAACTGCAATAATGGCCATCATGTTCTATATAATTGGAAGGAAAGTATGGAAACTTGGTAAGGAAAAAGGATACATTACACCTCCAGAACTAATAGGAGATAGATTCAATAGCATAAGCCTAAGATTTATTTTTATGGGAGTAATGGTAATATTTACTATACCGTATCTTGCAACACAAGCAATTGGAGCAGGAATGATTATTGAAAGTGTTTCAGGTGCTACAGTAAATTGGCAGATTGGTGCAATATTTACAATGTTTGTAATTATGATCTATGTCTTGTTTGGAGGGATGAGAGGATCTGGGTGGACAGATGTTATTCAAGGCGTTTTAATGATTTCGGCAATGACTATTGCAGTTATATTTGTAGCTATTAATATTGGAGGTTTTGAAGTAGCTAATACAATGGCATATAATGCCAATCCAGAGTTATTTACCCGTCCAGGTGGCGGAGATTATTTCATGCCACTTATTTGGTTTTCATTTATGCTCCTTTGGATATTTGCAGATCCAATGTTTCCTCAGATATTTTCAAGATTTTATACAGCAAAAGATGAAAAATCACTAAAATATTCTATGATTTTATACCCTATTGTAGTATCATTTATGTTTTTATTTCCTGTTCTTATAGGTGTTTGGGCACATGGAGTGGGAATAATTCCAGATCAAAAAGATATGGTACTACCTATGATGGTATTAAACTATACACCAAGTTTCATTTATTCTTTTGTAATGGTTGGTGCACTTGCTGCTTTAATGTCAACTGCAGACTCACAACTTCTATCACTTTCTACAATGCTATCTCATGATTTACCTCTAAAAAAATTAAGAATATCGGAAATCAACATTGGAAGAATATTAATTTTAATCTTATCATTATTTTCAATATTATTTGTTATAATTAATTATAACCCAAGTGAAGGAATTATGGGAACTCTTGTAAAAACAACATTCTCTGGTCTAGCAGTTCTCTGTCCAACAACAATTGCTGCACTATACTGGAAAAATGCTACTAAATATGGATGTATTGCAAGTATTTTGATTGGAGAGTTATCAATATTTCTTTTTCAGTTTAATATTCTTCCAACTTTTGGTCTTTTATCTGCAATTTGGGCAATTGGTATTTCAATATTTGTTTTAGTTATTTTAAGTTATTTAACAAAAAGTAATACGTCTAATCAAAAAGAACTATTAGAATAAGATTTGATGCAATAAATTTCTAATTCTTTTTCCAAGAATTGATATTTTTGCGACTTCTTCAATCTCCTCTGCTTCCTCTGAATCTATAATTAAACCTATTATTATCATTTATTAAATACCCCCATGTTACTATTTATCACACATTATAAATAAACATTTCGGTAAAAATATTTTAACTATCAACAATTTATTAGGATATATAAACAATAACAATATTTATTAGTTAATAATCATTTTATGTTTAGTATAAAATAGGAGAATAAGGCTTTTACCTATTACGATAAATATGTTTAAAAAAATACACGGTTTTATTCGCTTGCTAAGACCTGAAATTTCAATTCTTGGAATTATTTGTGTTTACATAGGAGCAATTGCATCTGGATCTCAATATTTTTCTTATGATTTATTGCTAGCCATGGTCGCTGTCTTTTTCATAGGTGCAGGTAGTATGCCATTCAATGATTATTTTGACTATGAAATAGATAAAATAAACCATCCCAAAAGGCCTCTACCCTCTGGAGTTTTTAAACCCATTTATGGTTTGTATATTGGTATTATTTTTTTTATGATAGGTTTGTTACTGTCTTCATTAATAAATTTCTTTTGTTTAATAATTGCGTTTATTGCAATTGCTCTAATTTGTTTTTATGAATTAACTTTAAAAAATCATGTTTTTATTGGTAATATAGTTGTTGCTTTTACAACTTGTATTTCTTTCACTTTTGGTGGTGCAATAATTGGTGAACTTCTTAAACCAACTTTTTTTACATTAATTTGCTTTTTTATTTTTCTTGGGAGAGAAGTTCTTATGGATGTCCGTGATTTCAAAGGGGACCAACTGAATCGTGTTACTCTTCCTTTGAAAATCGGCCAAAAATCTGCAGTATATTTTGCCTGCGTCCTAATATTGATTTCCATAGCATTATTGTTTTTACCAGTTTTTTATAATGAATTTATGTTTAGTGATTGGTATGTGTTTTTGGCTTTTATCGTAGCTTTTATTACTATGTATGCTATAATAATTCTAATACATGATATAAAAAATGCTGGTAAATCATCAGATATATTACGTATTTCTATGGCTTTAGGTTTAATTTTGTTTTTATTAGCGATAATTCTTTGATATTAGTTGAATAACTTAAGTTTTTTAATAAATACATAAAACATATCATTAATGAAAATCTCTAAATAGTAATCAACTTTTACTTAGATTAATTAAAGATGGAAATATTCTAAAAAAATTATGGATTGAGGTGATATGTTAGACAATATCAAATTTATTTCAAAAATAGATAAATCTGGCATGTTTGATACGCTAGAAAAATTTCCTGATCAAATAAGAGATGCAATAAATATTGCAGATTCTACAGATCTAAATAGCTTGTTTAAGATAGATAATATCATTATAAGTGGTATGGGGGGTTCAGCAATTTCTGGAGACATAATGAAGAGTCTATTTAGGAATAAATTGAATATTCCTATTTTTGTAAACCGGTCATATGATCTTCCAAAATGGGCAAATAAAAATACCTTGGTAATATCTCAAAGTTATTCTGGTAATACAGAAGAAACATTATATACTTTCAAACATGCATATCAGAAAAAGTGTAAGATTATTGGTATTTCTTCTGGTGGGAAGCTACAGGATTATTGCATAAACCGATGCATTAATCATATCAAGATACCAACTGGTTATGTTCCAAGAGCTGCAACTGCATACATGCTTCTATTACCTATAATGGGACTTAAAAAAATTGGTTTGCTAAAGGACAATATTGAATCAGAAATTGAAGAGACTTTAGAAATAATTGATGTATTGGTTGATACTAACAAAAAAGTTATACCTGAAAAGGATAATCTTTCAAAACAAATTGCTAGAAAGATTTTCAATACAATTCCTCAGGTATATGGTTGGAAAATTTATAAACCAATAGCAAAAAGATGGTGTACCCAATTTAACGAGAACAGCAAGATAATCTCAAGATACGATATGGTTTCAGAATGCAACCATAATGATATTGTTGGATGGTCCCAAGATCCAGAAGTTTCAAAAAAATTCTCATGCATATTATTTAGAGATAAAAAATTGGAATCTATTCATATATCAACACGACTTGATTTTATGAAGGCTCTATTCAAAGATGTAGCAGCTAATGTAATTGATATAGAGATTATAGGTAAAAAAACACTTACAAAAATGATCTATGCTATGTTTCTGGGCGATTTTGTTAGTTGTTATCTTGCTATTTTAAGGGAAATTGATCCTACACCAGTTGATGTAATAGCAGAGTTAAAAAATGTTTTAGCAAAAATATGATTAATTAACCAATATAAAATCTTCACTAAATGTTTTTTGAGAAGAGGTTAATAATAAACTCTAAATAATTATATAAATCATTTAACTTTGAAGAATGTGGTAGAAATCTATTTTTTTATCTCATCCTCACCATCAATCATTCTCTTATAATACATATTCTCTCAAAATTTTTCACACCTTCCCCTTTCCTATCCATCCTTAAAATTTTTTGTCAAATAATCTAAATTGTTATTTTGTCTATAATATTTGTGAAATTATTAAGTTTGATAAATTAAATAATATGTCTTTAAGTAATTACGTGAAATCTTCTTCTTCTAGAAATATCTTATCTGTTCGAATTATAGATAACAGACAGTTCTCGCAGATATCACCTTCTATTTCATCATCTTTATATTCTTCGCCACATATCTTACATATCATCAATTATATATCTCCTTTTAAATCTACAATTTTATAACTTTATTTAATTTTTACGCGAGGAGGGAGATTCGAACTCCCGAGGTCAAAGACCAATGGATTAGCAGTCCATCGCCGTGCCAGGCTGGGCCATCCTCGCATTTGGATGAAGGAAATAAACCATACTGATAAAAATGTTATGTCTCTGAAAACAAATATTAAAAATATGAAAAACATATTATATTCGATTTAATGGAGGATTGGACGGAAAAATATCGACCAAAAAGTTTGGTAGAAATTGTTGGAAACAAACCTGCTATTTCCGAAATTATAAATTGGGCGGATAAATGGAATAAAGGAATACCAAAAAATCGTGCAATAATTCTAGCAGGTAATCCAGGAGTTGGAAAGACTAGTTGTGCCCTTGCACTAGCTAAAGATTATGGATGGTCGGTAATAGAATTAAATACATCAGATGCCAGAAATGCTACAAAAATCAAGAATGTTGCAACTGCTGGAGCGATAAATGAAACATTTGATAACAATGGTGAATTTATATCTTCACAATATGGTGGTAGGAAGCTTATAATTTTGGATGAAGCAGATAATCTATATGAAAGAGTTAAAAGTAGTAATGACAAAAAGAATGACCTAAGTGACAAAGGTGGAAAAAGAGCTATTGTCGATACAATAAAAATTACAAATCAACCTATAATTCTGATTGTGAACGATTATTATAATTTGATAAAAGGTAGCGGTGAAATTTTAAAAAGAATATGTAAGTTAATAAAATTTTATAATCCTTATTCTAAACCAATATTTGAAATGTTAAAGAAAATATGTATTAAAGAAAAAATTGCTATTGATACAGAGGTATTATATACAATAAGTGAAAGATGTCAAGGAGATATTCGATCTGCAGTCAATGATCTACAATCAATTTGTTTAGATAATAGTCAGGTTGATATGCAGTTAGTTAATGTGTTAGGTCATCGTGATAGAACTAAGATAATATTTGATGTTTTAAGAGATATATTCAAAGCACAAAATATACAAAGCATAAAACATAGTATTTCACATTTAGATGAGGATCCTAATAGTTTCATACTTTGGCTCAACGAAAATTTACCTGCTGAGTATATTAATACAAGCGATTTAGTAAAAGGTTATGATGCTTTGTCGAAAGCAGATATTTTTTTAGGTAGGACAAACCGGAGGCAAAATTACAGATTGTGGTCATATGCTTGTGATATCATGAGTTGTGGTATAGCAACTGCTAAAACCCATAGCTATCTAAATAAAAAATATAATTTTCCTTTATGGTTAAGGACTTACAAAAATAGTAAATCTAATCGTGATATTAGAGATTCAATTATAAATAAAATTAGTGATATATGCTATAATTCAAATAGAAAATCCAAAAAATATCTTTTAACATATTTTATAATTATGTTTAGAAATAATACTAATTTTGCTATTAAAATGAAATATAAATTGAATTTAACCGAAGTTGAGATTAAATATCTTCTTGGGGATGGATTTATATTTAAATTAAAAGAAATTCTAGAACCTATTAAATCATCCGATGTTGAACAGATTGATAAGAAAATAACAAAATCTGATATTAAAGAAAAATTTGAGGATGAAAGTAGGCAGCAGAGTCTACTTGAGTTCTAATTTATTAATATTATAAAGTAAGATAAAAAATCTAATATTTTAATCTATTATTAGATTCTTTCTTATTATTTTAATTTGAATGTCTTTATTCAAATTAATTTAATGAATTTCTCTATAATTAAATATTTAGGGATTTGTCTGGATTGAAAATATTATTTACTAGATCAATTAAATCCTGTATTAGTTGGAAAAGAGTAGTAAAAGCATCAATGAGATTTTGTATCATATTTACAAGACCAATTACATTTTGAACTATTTCGACAGCTTTCAATACTAACTGAATTATTAGTGTGATTAATTGTATTAAAAGGTCTATTATTCCTCCAATTTTAATATTATCTAGATAATTTCGAGTTATTTCTGCCTTCAAAATATTTCTATTTTGTTCCACTTTATTTACAATGTTAATTACTGATTTGCTATTAGTCTGTTGAACAGCTGTTACTGTAGACATCATCATCAATGCAACAAATATTGCCCCCAATTCAATATAACATTTTTTCATTTAATACACCATAATATTATAAGTAATATCCTATTTAAATATACCCTTTTTACAATATCAATATTCTAATTAACAATAATAAATTTTCAATTTGATAATCTTAATTTATATATCATATTAATTATTTTATGAAAACAAGATGCAATTGTTTTAAATTATTGAAAAATTATCTATATATCGAAAAATAAATTTTTATTATGATTTTTCAGATTTCTTCTTAAATATTTTCAAGCATTCTCATTGTTTCTACTGCCTGCTGTTTATATTGCTCTTTTAGTTTGTGGTAAGTATCATCTGATATCTTTTTTGATCTATGTTGTTTTTCAATATCCTTTAGTATTGACATTAGAATAATCTTTTTTGCATTCAGAAACTCTTCAGATTCGCTTGATAAATCTCTAATTTTTAAAAATTTTTGTTTTCTATATGTATATAATGTAAAAACTATTAGAAATATAATTAACAATATGATAAAAACAATAATGTACCCGCTAATTGGTGCTTCAGTTGGTTTGTAGAGACGAAGATTAAAAAAAATGCCCGATGATATATTCTCTCCTTTATAAATAATATTATCATTAAATTTAACAGATAATTCAGATGTATTGCAAATTACCTTTTTATCAAACTCCTCAGCATCCTTATCTAAAGTATACGAAATAATTAATTTAATTGATGAGTTTTTATTGATATTAAAAGAAGATATATTGCAGAAATATTCATTATTACCTGTAGGAATTGGTGGAATATTACTTCCACTAAAAAGGAAATTAATATTTTGAGCATCATCCATTATCCAGATCTTTATATTTGAATAATTCTCGTTTAATGTTCCTTGTATAGTTAAACTTTCTTTTATTGATAAAAAATTTTCTTCTGTTGTAATTTTAATTTCATTAAAATTTGTGATAATATTTTTATCATATGCTGTAACAGTATGTAGAAGTATTGTAAGAACAATACTGATCATTATAATGATTAATGTTTTCTTCATAATTTATCAACTGGGGGCATATTTTGTATGTATTTATGTATTTTTCTCATACATTTTCTTTTAGAATTTAGTGAAATTCAGAAGCACAAAATTATTTGCATATACAATCATAATATTCATTAAAAAAGTCATCAAGGTTAATATTTCCCCCACTAATAATTACACCTACTGTTCTTCTCTTGATACTACTTTTCATTTTTATCATTCCAGCAATTGGAACAGCACCAGAAGGTTCAACTATTATTTTCATACGTATCCATAAAAATCTCATTGCATCAATAATCTCTTTTTCACTAACGGTTATTATATCATCAACATTTTTTAGTATAATCTTAAAAGTTCTTCTACTTAAGGAAGTTCTTAATCCATCGGCAATAGTATCTGGATAATTACTTAGATATAATTTCTTATCCTTATAAGACCGATATGCATCATTAGCTTGCTTTGGTTCAACTGCAATAACTTTAGCATTTGGTAATAATCCTTTTGTAACAATAGATGTACCGCTTAGCAAACCTCCTCCACCTACTGGACAAAAAATGTAATCAAAATATCCAATTTCTCTTAATAATTCAAGAGCTGCAGTTCCAGCACCAGCAATAATTTGATCATCATCATAAGGATGTATCAAAATGTATCCATGTTTTTTTATGATCTCTTTGCAGGTTTTTTCTCTAGATTCAACATTACTAGCACAACTTATAATTTTTGCACCATACTCTTTTGTAGCATCGACCTTAACTTTTGGTGCATTATTTGGCATTACAATTGTTGATTTTATACCAAGAATTGAAGAAGCTAGAGCAACTGCTTGAGCATGGTTTCCACTTGAATGGGTAATAACTCCTTTTTTCCTATCTTTATCGTCCAGCTGAAGCAATTTGTTACAAACACCACGAAATTTAAATGCACCAATTCGCTGAAAATTTTCACATTTTAAAAAAACATTAGCTTCAACATTTTTATTTAACGTTCGAGATGTCATGACAGCAGTATGATTTATTATTCCTTTAATTCGCTCATAAGCTCTCTCTATATCTCTAAAGGTAGGCATGTTTTCTTATAGAATTTATGTTATTTCAAACTTTTTAATTTAAGTTTATTATAAAATATCTACTTAAAATCGAAATATTTTAACATCTACCTGAAAAATTGTATTCAAAAATAAAACTTTATTTTATTCATTCTTAATCTTATTGTAAAACTTTTTCATAAACGTATATTAGCAAATATTAGAGATTTTATTTACAATTTTTTAGTAATAAAATAATATTATAGATTAGTTTTACAAAAAGTATATTTAATATTTATTTTTATTATGTATTACATTATTGTTACATTTGTTTTATTTAGTTTCAAAAGATTTATATACAAAATATTTATTAATATTCGTAAAGGGACGGAAGAAAGGGAAGAGTTTACTTCTTCATATTGGTTTGCCTCTGATATTTTTTGGTATACTTCTTCCCCTTCTTTTTTATTATCTTTAGAGAAAAAAGAGAATAGTTTAAACAAAATATAATAACAATTTAAATAACTGTTCTTTTTATAAATATTTACGATTAGAAAACGATATTTTTTTTAATTTATTTGTACTGTTATTAAAAGGAAAATATAGTTAAATAATAGAAAAATTTTAAATTATTTAAATCAGTTGTTTTTACCAATGTATATTATATTTTATGTTTTAAATATATATTTGATAAATATGATTATTTATACTTGATTTGATTAAAATGTGAGCGGAAATAGTATATAAAATGTAATATTGTGTAAAATGATTGAAAAAGAATGATTTAAAAGTTATTACCATGGGAAATAATTATTATACAACAAGTTTTTGTATGAAATAATAATTTCATACCTCCATTGGGCCCGTGGGGTAGCTTGGCATCCTTCTACCTTGGGGTGGTAGTAACTCGAGTTCAAATCTCGGCGGGCCCACTTCGACTTCTCGAAAGGATTATAGTCAACAGACCCAAAAAAGACGTTCTGTTGATTTTCTCCTTATTAATCTTTTTGACGTTTCGCGTTCCTACCAGTTCTGGTTTTAGAGCGGCGGCAATCCAATCCACAGGTATCTGATTGTAATATTGTTTAGCATATCTGATATATCCTTCAGTGGTCTTGATTTGAGTATGACCTAGCCAGTTTTTAACAGAATAAGCATCAAATCTTTTAGATTCAACCTTTGTTTTTATCAGTCTTGCAACTGCACAACAATTTCTCATATCAAATGGTTGAAAGTATTTCCAAACCTTTTTTCCATTTTTACTTAGTTTGTGACCAAGGTGTCTAATAGTAAATGGTCTTCTATTAGCCTGCAAGTACAATGAGTCATCTGAAAACTGTGATTCTCAACCTTTGGTCTCCAGTAATATAACCAGTTCTTAAATGATTTATGAACCTTTGATTTCAAAATAGCATTTTCAGGGATCAAAGTCCTAAGAGACTTAGACTTCTTAGTTTCCAGTATAATAATCTGTCCAGATTCTATGATAACATTATCTATTGTCATACTGATTATTTCACTTGGTACTCTCCACCCTATAATGAAGCTATGAAAGAACAAATATTGATACAATGCATTTTCATAATTTCTTTGTTGGTTATCGTGCACCATCTGAAATGGCTCTTATGAAGTGTTCTTATGTTCATATTGATGATGTGGATAATGGTAGATTGAGTTTTCCTCAGCCTAAGGTTCATGGTGAGGTCCGTAATTGTGTTTTACCTAAGGCTGTTTTAATTTCAAGTGTTCATAAGAGTTTCAAGAATTATATTGATAATATTAGACCGAAAGTTGAGAGTCAATATTCAGGAGATTTCTTGTATTTGCAGGAAGATGGTAAGCCTTTTACTATTAGACATTTAGGACATAGATTAAGTGAAACAGGTAAGATGGTTGTTGATTACTATCATCCTTATATGGCTCATCATTGGTGTGTTATTGCAAAGTTGATTCAATCTAAAATAAGGTCAGGTGGTATTAAAGGAACATTTGATTATTTTGCAGTCAATCGTTGGATAGGTCATAAGACTATTCAAACAACTATGATTTATGGTGGTCCTGCTATGGATTATTACGAGATTTATCCTTTTGATTGGTATAATCATGCCCTCAATCATTTTAATGGAGGAAAGTGTGATTTTCCTAACAGATTGCAAAAATCGAGGCTGTTAGGAAAGGTTTCTCCTGAAAATCGATATGGGCCAGAAGAGATTTGAACTCTTGACCTCCCGGTTATCAGCCGGGTGCTCCAACCAACCTAAGCTACTGGCCCTTTAAGTGGACGTATATCAGTTTACCTATAAAAAATATATTCTATCCTAACATCATACATATATTTTTTTCATTACTATTAGAACTATGCAACATAATACACCAAAAGCATTCGCAGTCATAACTGCTATAGAATCTATTAGTATACCGTAAGAAAACCAAAGTGTCATTCCTATAGATAATACAATTGGCATAAAATATGAAATATCTTCAAGTTTTTTTGTTCTATAACCCTTAATTAGTTGAGGAATAAATCCAAAAGAGGTTATAGCGCCTGCAATCAATCCAAATATTTCTAATGATGGATCCATATGAACATTTTCTTCATAATAAAAAACGTATTAAAACTTTCCAAAAATAAAAGATAGATTATTGTTATAAAAAAGTGTATAATATATAATTATATAGAAAGATTGATATCATATATAATAATGTATTAAAGAGAGGTATTTAAGAATGGATATCGATTTGACTGAATGTGAAATCAAGTTTATTCATGATATACTATTAGAGTATATGGAAAGGAACATAATTGAAGATACTAGATCATCAACAATGCAGATTTCATTTAATCTATTACACAAGATGAAAAATAGTCTTGAAAGAGGAATTGATAATGAGATGAAAAGCAGAATTGAAGATCGTTATGTTCTAGGTTTTGTCGATGATGAAGAGGAGACTTGGTGTTTTGTAGATATAGATAGCTATTATACATCAATTGGTTAAATATATTATAGAAATTGGATAGATAATAAGAAAAATATGGCTGTTATTTATAACAATTTACCACTAATATGACAATATAATATTCTTTTGGAATTTAATATCCTATAAGAATATAAGATACACTATTTTCATTTTGGGAATGTAATGTTTTTATGAGGAAAAGAATTATAAAGAATTATTTCTTATGAATATGAAGAATGGGAGGTAAAATGAATGGAAAAGAAAATAATTGTAATTTTTAATATTATGATTTTCTTAACAACAACCTGTTCGATAGATGGAAATGCTAATTGTAAAGAGGACTTTGAAATAACAGATATTATTGGAGATACAAATTTAGGATTATTAGACATTGAATCAGCATGGTTTTATGAAAAGCAAGATGAGCCAGAATATTTATTTACAGCATTAAAAATTAAAGATTTGAAAGAATCATTTAACGCAGTTTTTTCAATTAGATGGATGTATAATAATGAAGAATATGTATCAGGTTTAGATACATTTTTTTATAGAGAAAAAGTATTTCGATGTGGTTTACCTCAAAGAGCATCATATCGACAATGGAAAAACATGCCAGAATGTGAAGGAAATCTCGATTTAGAGAAAGGTATAATTACATGGAGGATTCTAAAAAGTAATATTGGAAATCCAGTTAAAGGTGATATTATAACGAAAACAAGAGCAAATGCAGTCCCTGGATTTCCTATAAGTTTTCTATATTTCTTTACTGGACGTGATTATAGAGATTTTGCACCAGATAAATTCGGAGAATACGGATTGAATTATATCATCCAATATTAATTATAGATAAAATATAAATAAAGAAATAATTGGAATTTTTATTATAATGCAATTTATAATCCTGCTTATACCATTTCTAGCAACAGCAGAAATTGAAAATAAATTTGAGAATAATCCAATAAAAAAAAACAAATTATCATATTGAATTAAATGGAATATTTTTAAATGCATTTCATTTTAAATATTGTAAAACATTTGGTGAAAATAATTATTGTATTTGTATGTCAATTATAAAATTTAATGATGCATATATTTCAATTAATAATGGAGAGTTGAATAAACAAGGACAAGTAATATTATTTGTATATCTCTTAAATGTTATATACTATCATAATTATATTAAAGATACAATATCAATGAATAGAAAAACACGATTTTTACGTTTATATATGGAATAAAATATTCATTTTATATAGGTATAAATAAGAAGGGGAAATAACCTATACATATTATTATACACATTAAACCTACATTAAATTTAATATTTTTAAAGGTTAATACAATAAAATAATATACCAATTGATATATAATTATGCTTAAGGAGTTTGACTTGATTCATGAAAAATAAAATAATTTTTATTCTAATTTCAATTCTAATAATAGTATCTTTTTCTAATGTAAATGAAGGTATTAGCCGAGAAGCATTGATTATTATAGGTCCTTTTCCTCAAAATACTAGTCATAATTCAACATATATAATCTGGCAGACCGAAATAAAAACACTTAATAATAGCGTTCATTTTGGATTATATCCTGATTGTAATGATATAATCTATAAAAACAACTTAACAGATTTTCATAAGATAAAACTGGATGATCTAAATCCTTCAACAAAATATTATTATAAAGTTAAATCAAATGAAATTGAGAGCGATATTCATTATTTTCATACATCTTTTAACGAGAATTCTTCAATTAAATTTGTTGCATATGGAGATACTCGTGGAGTTTGGGACAACTGGATAAATGCAAGTATTGTATCAAAAGCTATTATTGAGGAACAACCAAATTTTGTAATACATACGGGGGATATTGTTAAAGATGGAAGAAATATTAGTCAATGGATTGATTTCTTCTCAATTTCTAACTATACTCATAATTGTACAATATATCCTGTTTTGGGTAACCATGAATATTATGGGGAATCATATTTTAAATATTTTGATATACAAGGTGATGGTTATTGGTATTCTTTTAATAATGGTCCAATCCATTTTATTGGCCTTGATTCGAACAAAAAAAATATATTTAATCCAAATCAAATTATATGGCTCTTAAAAGATTTGAAATCTAATGAAAAAACATACATCATTGTATTTTTTCATCATCCACCATATAGCTCGGGAAGCCATGGAAGCTCATATCTTATTAGATTACTATGGAGCCCCATATTTAATATTTTTAATGTAGATATTATTTTTAATGGACATGATCATATTTATGAACGTGGTATTGTGAATAATATTTATTATATTGTTACTGGTGGAGGTGGAGCACCACTTTATAAGACTGGAGAAAAATGGTGGACTATACATTCTGAGAAATCATTTCATTATTGCTTAATAAATGCTGATCAAAATGAATTATTTTTTCAATCTAAAAGAACAGATGGTTCTGTGATAGATTCATTCATTATTGAAAAACAGGAGCTAATATAAAGAATTAATTATTATAATATATAATTGATATCGAAAAATAAGAAAATAAATTAAAAAGAAGAGATGAGAGGGAGAGTATGATTGGGTGAGGAGAATGACAAAAATAAGACCCTCGCATCTTGATTTAGAATTATTGTTAGGCTTTATTAAGTTGAGAAAGAGGTTGGTGTAAGTATTAGAATTCTGATAATAGTAATATTAAAATGCTGATGCTTTCAAGGATTATCGATAATGGAATTTTCGAAACCTCATTTATAGTCCTAGTATTTGATGGCAGTAGAACTCTTTTTCTGAAATAATAACTAAAGCGCTTATTGCCATTATAAGCACTTATAAGGTGAGATAGATGGAAAAAC
>Ga0209635_10002027_pt1 | contig 15388 bp, 22 predicted proteins | sample DeeMarSWOR230_32_FD_187463 | JGI IMG/M metagenome (GOLD analysis project Ga0209635, IMG submission 187463) | Marine sediment microbial communities from White Oak River estuary, North Carolina - WOR-2-30_32 (SPAdes) (version 2) | ecosystem: Environmental > Aquatic > Marine > Intertidal zone >... | reverse complement strand
TCACTGACTTTGAGATTCGAATCCCATCGGGCCCATCGAATCCTTTCAAACAACCTAATTCACAATGTCAATAACCTAAAGGCAATTCCTCCAACAAAAATCGCAAACACTATCTCGAACACAGTGATGAACATAGCTTTCTTCCAACCAATTTCTTTGACTAATGCAGCAACTGTTGCAATGCAAGGTATGTATAACATTGTCACCAAAGAAAACACTATCATCTGAATCGGATTTAGAATAGCCGAAAAATTAGTTGTCCCCCTAATACAGAAACAATAATTCCTTTTTGACCTTCTTTTAAATCGATTAGTTTCTTTGACTTTTCTGGCATAATGTAACTATTGTTTTTCTGCACAAATAATTCTACTCCTATAAAACCGAAAAGTATTTATATTAATTATGAATATTTATTCATTATAATATAATGAATATTAATTCAAAATAAAGGAGGTGAAAAAATATATGCCAAGAGGAGATGGAACCGGACCTATGGGTCAAGGACCCATGACTGGGAGAGGTCTTGGTTACTGTGCAGGTTATCCACAACCAGGATTTATGTATCCAGGCCCTGGCTTTGGAAGAGGCTTTGGAAAAGGATGGGGAAGAGGCTTCGGTAGAGGCAGAGGCTTCAGATGGAGAACGTTTAACAGAGGATTTTACAGATATCCAGTACAACCAGCATATCCAGCTGAACCAATATACCCACCTGTAGGATATCCAGTAGAACCAATAAGATTAACAAAAGAAGATCAAAGGAAAATATTAGAACAAGAAAAGAAAGAATTAGAATTAGAAATCAAGGCAATCCATGAGGAAGTTGAAGCCATACAGAGAAAAATTAAAGAGTTGAAATAATGCCGAGACCAAGAAGACTTAGAAGGGTTAGGTTCAGGCCCGATGTAACTTTTTTTAAGCCGATGGGAGTAAAAGAGAGTTATTTAGAGGAATCTATATTGACAGTTGATGAGTTTGAAGCCGTTCGATTAAAGGATATGGATGGTTTTGACCAAGAAGAAGCAGCTAAAAAAATGAACATATCTCAACCAACTTTTCATAGGTTGATAAAATCTGCAAGAAAAAAAATTGCTGATGCTATTGTTAAGGGTAAGGCGATAAAAATTGAAGGAGGTGCGTATAGAATGGTTGGATTTGGTATAGGTACTGCTGGAGGAGGCAGTGAAGGAGGAGTGGGAAGAGGTCGTGGTGGAAGAGGTAGGATGGGAGGACCATTTGCTGCAGGACCTGGAGGTTTTTGTATCTGTCCTAATTGTGGACATAGAGTTTCTCATCAAGCAGGTATTCCATGCTATCAACTAAAGTGTGAAAAATGTGGAAATCCCATGGTTAGAGGGAGGTAATGAATGAAATTTCCTAAAAGATGGAAATTATATAAAAAAGGATTTAACGATAATCAAATTGCTAAAATTTTAGGCGTAGCACGTAACACTATTTGTAGTTGGAGGAAAAGAAGAGGATTACCTCCTAACGCAAAGGCAGGAGGTCAATCATATAAAATTTCTTTAGAATCTACAAAAGAACTAGGTTATTTCTGCGGACTGGTTATTGGGGATGGATTTCTTTGGTTAAATAAGAATAGTCATAACTATCAAATCTGTATTGAATCGACCAAAGAGAAAATCGTTCAAGTATTTTGTGAAATTGCAAAAAAACTAGGTTTAAATCCTCTAGGAATTTATACTAGAGAAAAAACTAGAAAATTTCCTAATGGGAAAATAAGAACTGATATAAATTATGCTGCAATAGTGAATTCAAAAATCCTTTTCAATGCATTAAGACCATGTAAACAAGAAAATTATCACTGGACTATCCCGAAGTTTTTAACAACTAAAGAAAGCTTATTTGGTTTTTTAGGAGGAATATTTGACGCCGAAGGAAGTTGTACAAGTACTAGTATCATGATAGCTAGTAAGCACAATGAAAACCTAATTCAAATTAAGAATTTACTTAGAGAATTAGGATTTATTTATGGTAACATTTCGGTTAGAAAAGGGAGATTACTGATATCTGGACTTGGGAATATTAGAATGCTCATTGAGAAGGCAGAACCCCGAATTAAAAAAGAAAAAGTACAATCACTTTTAAAAAATAGACCAAGACGGCATACAAGAGAAGAGTACCAAGAAGTTATGAGATTAAGGAGAGAAATAAGTCTAGGTGGAATGAGAATATCTAAAATAACTGGAATTCCTGTAACTACAATAGAAGATTGGATTTACGGAGGTAAAAAACCTTGGGAATTAAAGGAGGTGAAAAAATGAAAATTGCTGTATCTGCAACACACAGAAGTTTAGAAGCTGATGTGGACCCGAGATTCGGGAGATGTCTGTGTTTTATTATAGTCGAGACTGAAGGTAATGAGATAAAAAGTCATGAAGTTGTGAGTAATGAGGCTGTTCAGGCGATGAGAGGAGCAGGAATACAGGCTGCACAAACTGTCGCAAATAAGGGAGCAGAAGTAGTTATAACTGGGAATATAGGTCCGAATGCTTTCAATGTTCTATCTCAGGCAGGAATAAAAATTGTGACAGGAGTTTCTGGTAAAGTGAATGAAGCAGTGAAAAAATATCTAAAAGGAGAATTGAAAGAAATCACAAAGCCGACTTTTGGATTTGGCCCAGATATGGGTAGAGGGTTAGGTAGAGGGAGATGGAATCGGTAAAAATAGATAGATTAAAAGAAGGACAAAGAGTTACTAAGAATGTAATATTGGTAAGTTTAATTTTGGTTGTGTTTAAAGGCATTATCGGATTTTTTTCAGGTAGTGTTGCATTAATTTCAGATGCTGTCCATACAGGAGCAGATAGTATAACAACTTTCGCTTCTTGGTTCGGTTTGAAGATAGCAGAGAGAAAACCAACCGAAAAATTTCCCTACGGATACTATAAGGCAGAAACAATTGCAACATTTTTTATTTGTATATTCCTTCTATTCGCTGGTTATGAACTGATCACAGAAAGTTATTCGAAGCTGTTCATTTTACCTATCCTGCAAATTCCTTACTGGGCTTTAGCAATTTGTCTGATATCAGCTGTACTTGCATTTTTCGTAGCAAAATACGAGAGAAAAATTGGTGAAGAAATAAACTCTCAATCATTGATCACAATTGCACAGGAATCTAGAATCGACATCTTAATATCCCTTGTTGTCTTCTTAGGAATCCTATCTACTCATTTCAAGATACCATATGTGGAAGGAATTGTAGGGATTTTGATTTCTTTGATGATTTTTAAAGTAGCTCTTGAAAATGGAAAGAACGCAATTTACTCACTCATGGATGTTAACCCAAGCCAAGATATAGAAGAACGAATTAAGAAGCTCATTAAGAAAATACCAGGAGTTGAGAGTTTTGAAGATTTAAAACTGAGACGTGCAGGTCCATTCATTTTTGGAGATGTAAAAATTAAAACAAAGAAATTCTTGACTGTAAAAAGAGCACATGAAATCTCTGATAACATAGAAAATAAAATCAAGAAGGAGATCAGTCAAATCGAATCCTTTAACATACACATAGAACCGTCTAAAAAAGAAAGACAAAAATTGGTTATACCTGTTAACAATAAAAATGGATTCAAGTCCAAAGTTTCAAATCATTTTGCTAGAGCTAATTATTTTATTTTCATTGATATGGATGGGAAAAATGTTAAATCACATTACTTCAAAGAGAACAAATATAAGAGAAAAAAAGTGAGAGCTGGTTTATTTTTCATTCAGAATGTTATCTTAAACGAGAGAGTGGACGAAGTTATTACAAAACAAATAGGTGCAATATCATTCCACACATTAAGAGATAATTTGATTGATATTTATCTGGCCAAAAAAAATACTGTAGAGAAAAATGTTAATGATTTTGTAAATGATAAATTAGAACGTTTGAAAGAACCAACAAAAAAACTTGGTCAAGAAAAGGTGGAAAGAAGAATCAGATGAAGAGAATTATTATATTATCAGGAGTAATCTTATTGATATTATTAATTAATTTTTATCAATATACTTCAAAGAATATAAGGGAGGAGATATTAATGATTGATAACGTAACTTCTTCCAATACAACAATAACAATAGTTTATGACAACTACGAATACGATAAAAGACTGAGTATAGGGTTTGGTTTTTCTTGTTTGGTCAAGATCGAAGATAAGAATATTTTGTTCGATACTGGTGGAGATAGCCCTATCCTATTGAATAATCTAGAAAAATCAGGAGTAGACCTTAAAGAGATAGATATAATCGTATTGTCACATATTCACGGAGACCATACTGGTGGTTTGACTGGAGTATTAGAAGTAAATCCTGACGTTACAGTATACATTCCAAAATCATTTCCAAATAATTTTAAAGAGGAAATAAAATCATATGGAGCGAGTTCTGTTGACGTGAGTAATTCAATAAAAATCTGGGACGGTGTTTATTCTACCGGTGAGTTAGGAACTTGGATAAGAGAACAGTCTTTGATTATAAAGACTGACAAAGGTCTCGTTGTAATAACGGGTTGCGCACATCCTGGTGTCGTAAACATAGTGAAGAAAGCCAAAGAGATAACAAAAGATGATGTTTATCTTGTTACTGGAGGGTTTCACTTAGGCGAAGCATCAGACTCAGAAATAAATTCTATCATCGAAAGTTTTAGAAATTTAGGAGTTAAAAAAACAGCTCCTTGTCATTGTACCGGGGATAGAGCTATAAGAGTGTTTGAGGAAGAATACAAAGAGAATTTTATTAAAGCAGGTGTTGGGAGAGTAATCAAAATCTAACAAACACTTTGATAAAATGAATAGGACTTGTAAATGGTTTGAAGTCTGTCCAATAAAAAGATTTTATGAAGAGGGTAAATTAGAAAAGAAATGGATTGAAGACTATTGCAAGGGAGATTACAAAAGTTGTTTAAGATATGAGATGGAAGAAAAAGGATTACTACATCCTGATAACATGTTACCAAATGGGAAAATAAGAGAGGATTTGAAGTGAAAATAAATCTGGATTGTATCCCATGCATTCAGAGACAGGCTTTAGAGAGCTTGAAGAGGAATACACAAGATGTAAAATTACAAGAGAAAGTATTAAGAAAAGTCGTAGAGACTTTGATAAAAGCAGATTGGTCAAGCACACCACTTGAATTGTCAAATAAAGTACACAAGATTGTTAGAGAAAAAACAGGAATCCAAGATCCGTATGAAAAAATAAAGAAAATGTACAATGATTTTGCGTTGGATCTTTATCCTAAGATAAAAGAGATGGTCAACAAAAGCTCAGACTCTTTGAATACGGCAATCAGGGTAGCAATTGCTGGAAACATCATAGATTTTGGCGCCAAAAGTAAAGGAGATTTTGATGTTGAAAAAACAATTGAAGATGTTCTGAACAAAGAATTTGCTATAGATGACTATAGAAGCTTCGAGGAAAAAATAAGGAAAGTAAGAAGTCTTTTGTATTTTCTCGATAATGCAGGGGAGACTGTTTTCGACAAACTTTTGATAGAGAATATTTTGAAATTCCGTGAAAAGACAGGAATTGATCAAGACTTAAAAATTACTCTTGTTGTCAAGGGTGGTCCAGTAATAAATGATGCTACACTCAAAGACGCTAAGTATATAGGTATAGATAGAGTTCCAAACGTTAGATTTGAGATGACAAGCAACGGAGACTCAAACACAGGACCAAAATTAAATTCAAAAGAAGTAGAATCATGGATAAAAGACCATGATATAACTGTTGCTAAGGGACAGGCAAATTACGAGGGTTTAAGTCAATTTAATGATATATTCTTTCTGCTAATAGCTAAATGTAGGATTATAGCATCTGATTTAGGAGTTAAAGAAGGAGATATTGTTTTGAAGTATAAGAAATAAGGATGTAAAAAAATGGTTATCGATGTAAACGAAAAAAAGTTTGAAGAAGAAATTCTGTATTCTGATATTCCTGTAATAGTTGATTTTTGGGCTAAATGGTGTGCCCCTTGTTTGGTATTTGCTCCAACATTCAAGAAACCCAAAAAAATATGGACATAGAGTTTACAAAGATTTAAAAATGTCAAGTTATAGAGTTTATCCTATAAATCCAAACTCAGATGAAATCTTGGGTGACAAGTGCTATCATTCCCTTAAAGAATTACCTGAAAAGCCAGATGTAGTCGATATCGTAGTCCCTCCGAATATCACAAAAGAGGTAGTTAAAGAATGTAGAAAACTAGGAATCAAGAGAGTATGGATGCAACCTGGCTCTGAATCTGAAAAAGCTATAAATTTTTGTAAAGAAAACAATATTAAATTAATACAAGGAGTCTGTGTAATGATTGAAAGAAGAAAGTGAAATAATGAATGAACTGGAAGAAATAAAGAAAAGAAAACTCAAAGAATTGATGAAAAAATCTCAATATCCAGACGAGCCAATCGAGATAACAGATAGAAATTTTGATTCCATAATACATAAGTATCCTTTGGTTATGATCGACTGTTGGGCTGCTTGGTGTGCTCCTTGTTTGATGATTGCTCCTATGATAGAGGGACTTGCTAAGAAATACAAGGGTAAGATTGTTTTTGGAAAACTGGATGTTAGTAAAAACATGGTAACAGCTAGAAAATTTGATGTAATGGCTATACCTAATCTACTCATCTTTAAGAATGGTAAACTCGTCGATAGAATTATTGGTGTTCAACCGATGTCTGTCTTGGAATCAAGATTAAAAGAATTCGATCGAAAAAAATAATGAAAGTGAAAAAATGCCTGAATTGAGCGAAGGGAAATTGGAATTGTTGAGAGAAGCAGGTTATTCGGAGAAAGCGATTGGGTATATTCAAAATGATATTAACGTCGGTAAAATAGAGAACTCAGATGCAGTTGGAGATTATACAGGAGAGTGTGGAGATAAAATTAGAATTTATTTAAAAATTATCGAAAAGAGGATAATGGATGCAAAATTTATATACTCGGGTTGTGCTGGTGCAGGTTCTTCTGGTTCTGCGATATGTGAATTGGCAAAAGATAAAAGACTTGAAGAAGCAATAAAATTATCATTAGGTGATGTATTAGAACATTTGAAAGTGGGAGAAAAGAGTTTACCAGAATCTAAGCATGATTGTTGTGAAATTGCTATAGGATCATTAAGAGAAGCAATTAAAAAGCATTTTAAAGAGAGTTAGATTAACTCTTGTTTCATTCATTTATGTTATAATCATTGAAATCCTCGCCACGATTCCCCCTAAAAATATAGCTATAAAAATCGTTGAGATAGAGATTAAAAATGCTTCTTTCCAACCAAATTCTCTTATCAACATACCAATCGCTATCAAACAAGGAACGTATATCACAGCAACCAAAGAAAAAGTGAAGATCTGTATCGAAGTCATATATAATGATATATTTGATGTCTCTCCCAAACCCATAAGCATAGCAATCGTTAAATCCTTCTGTAACAAACCATAAATTAAAGGGATTACTGTTTCTTTCGGGAGCAGGAGCCAACCTGAAACGATTGGTTGGAGAGGATTAACAATAATCTCGATCAGATTTAAGCCTTTGAGTAAACCAAATACAGCCCCCCCGATTATGAGAAGAGGGATTACTAGATAAACAAATTCCTTCATCCTTAACCACGTCTTCATCAGGATATTTTTTAACAGAGGAATTCTATACTCTGGTAATTCCATTATCAAATCAGTAGCCCCTCCCGGTAAAATTTTGTTCAAGATCTTCCCGAAAACGACGGCTAAACTCAAAGAAATCAAATAAATCAACAAAATAGCCCACCAACCGAGATAGTGGCCTGCAATCCCAAAAATTATAGCGATTCTAGATGAACATGGTATGAAACCACTCAATAATATTGCTGTGATCAATCTCTCTCTTCTCGTGTTCAACATTCTTGTCGAAGTTATTGCTGGTACACTGCATCCAATTCCAAGCATCATCGGGATTATCGACTTACCATGCAACCCAATCTTATGCATATACTTGTCGATTAAAAAAGTAACTCTTGGCAGAAATCCTGTATCTTCTAACACTGAAAGGAATACATAAAAAAGTCCTATATACGGAACAGCGATAGCCAAACCTGCTTCAGTTCCTATAACAGCGTTCATTATAACTTCTTGTAGAATTGGATGAAATGACTCTGTGTATGAACTCAAATATGGTAATATTTTTGTTTCAAATACATCTGACACTTTATCTTGAAAGAAACCTCCGAAGTAAAAAAGAAATCCAAACATCAATAGAAAAGTAAAAATCACTATGAAAGGTCCATAAGAAGGATTTGTTATTATTTCATCGATATGCTCACTAGGGGTTAACTTTATTTTCCCTCTTCTTATTTCAGAACATTCTCTAGCTATAATAGAAGCTTTTCCATGCCTTTCTTTAGATACTTCCATTGCTAAATCAGGATGAAACTTTACACTCTTTTTTATCTTTTCTAACTTATTTTTATCCTTAACATATGACAAAAAATCAGAATCATTCTCAAGGACTCTTATGGCTGTATGCCTTTTTGAGGTTGGAATCTCGTTTAACAACTTTTCAATCTTTTCAATTACCTTTTCCACGTCGTCATCGTATTTTATTTCAAGATATTTCCTCTTTCTCAATTTTACTGCTTTCTGAAGTGAAGTGTAGATCCCCTTCCCACTCAATGCATTGATTATTATTACAGGAATGCCAAGCATTTTTTCGAGCTTATCCTTATCGATGGAAATTCCCTTTTCTTTTGCTTCTTCATAGAAGTTCAAAGCCATTACAAAAGGTATCTTGAGTTCTAGAAGTTGTAGGGTTAGGTATAGGTTTCTTTCAAGTGCAGTACAATCTATTATGTTGATGACAACATCTGGTTTTTCTTTTATCAAGTAATTCTTTGCTACTCTTTCATCTTCGCTTACATCTCCCAATGCATAAGTTCCAGGTAAATCTATTATCTCAATTACAGTATCGCTGAATTTTGCCTTTCCCTTCATCAATTCTACTGTCGTACCAGGGTAATTGGATACGATGGCATGAATTCCTGTCAAATGGTTGAAGAAACAACTTTTTCCGACATTTGGTTCACCGGCCAAAGCTATCTTCATTTCTTTATCACCATAATATTGTTAGCGATTTCTTTACCGATACTGATCTTGGTATTTTTGATCTTGACAATTAAAGGGCCGTTTTTAATTTTTCTAATAAGTTTTACCCTTTCACCAGGAACGATACCAATTGCATTTATTCTAGCCAAAGTTTTATGGTTTGATATTTTCATGAAAAGGACTTCACCATTCTCAGATTCTTTAAGTTCATTTAATTTTACTGCCTTCTCTTTGAGTGAGACTATTTTTTTCATCTTCTTAAAAATCTCTTTAGAAACAACATGTTCAAGAACTTCAGCCTCGGGATGGGCTTCTTTCACTTTTAAAAACTTCTCAAGAAATTCTTCTGAGATTTCATGTTTCTCATCTATCTCCCTAGCATATTTCCTCCCGAGTTTCGTTAACTTCACTCCTTTATATGGCTTATGAGTAACCAATTCTTTTTTGGCCAGTTTTTTCAAGAATTGAGAAACGTTTCCTGGAGTGACATTGAGTTTTTTGGCTATTTCGGTAGTTTTAACAAATTCTTTATCGCTAATAGATCTTATTATCTTTAGGTAATCTTCTATTATTTTTTTCATAGATAAGTTTTAGTATACTAAAATTATATTAATATGTTGTCTAATAATGATTTGGGATAGAATGAAAATAACCATAGTTTATGACAATGAAATCTTCAAGAAAGGATTAAAATCTGGTTGGGGGTTCTCTTGTTTGATTGATAAAGATATCCTCTTCGACACTGGTGATGATGGTCTGGCTTTGTTGTATAACATGAAAAAATTGGGCATCAATCCCAGCGATATAAAAATTCTAGTTCTGTCTCATGGACATTGGGATCATATTGGTGGTTTGTCAGAGTTGCTTATGGAAAATCCAGATATTTCTATATATGCCTTAAAATCTTTTTCTAGGGAATTAAAAGATCGTATCCTGGAAATAACAAGGCTAATCGAGATTGAAGGACCAATGTGCATACGGAAGGATATACATACGACAGGCAGTCTAGGAACCTTCATTAAAGAACAATCATTGATCTGTTTAGACAGGAAGGGTGCGTTTGTGATTACTGGTTGCTCCCATTCTGGACTAGATAAAATTATAGATACAGCGTCAAAGTCTGACAAGGTATACGGTGTCATTGGTGGTTTTCATGGATTCAATAAGCTCAATGTTTTAAAGGATTTAAAACTGATTTGTCCATGTCATTGTACGCAACATAAAGAAGAGATAGCACGTAAATTTCCAAAACAACATATAAAATGCGGAGCAGGTTTAGTAATAGAATAAAAAATTAAAATCGAATAGCTCTAAAGAAAATTTTAGAGAAGTTTAATTTAAAAAAATATGAGTGGAAGAAATGAAATCAGTTTATGGTCCAGTTCCATCCTGGAGATTGGAAAGATCTTTAGGTATTGATGTAATAGCTAGAGAGAAAACTTGCTCATTTGATTGTGTCTACTGTCAACTAGGTCGAACGAAGAATAAAACATGCAAGCTACAGGAATTCATCAGTATAAAAAGACTCGAAAAAGATCTTACCAAAGTAATAAACAAAGTAAAAGCTGATTATATCACTTTTTCTGGAATGGGTGAACCTACCTTAGCTTCAAATCTAGGACGAGCGATTAATTTGGTTAGAGGACTCAGTGATATACCCATTGCGATATTAACAAATTCTTCATTTTTTTGGAAAAAAGAACTGAGAAAGGCTCTATCTAAATTAGATTTTATAGTTGCGAAGTTAGATGCCCCAGATGAAAAACTCCTCAGAGAAATAAACAAACCTGTGAAAGACATAACATTCGATAAAATATTAGACGGTATCAAAACTGTTAGAAAAGAGTTTACCGGAAAGTTTGCTCTCCAGATGATGTTCATCGATAAGAACAAGAATCATGCCTTTGAACTAGCAAATTTAGCTAGAGAAATAGAACCAGATGAAGTTCAAATTGACACTCCTACAAGACCTTGTATCATTAAACCACTCAATCCTGAAGAAATAAAAAAAATAAAATCTGAATTTAAAGGATTAAATGCAATTTCTGTTTACGAAGCAAAAAGACCAAAAGTTAAAATTCTGGATAAAGCTGAATATTCGATAAGGAGGCCTGAACATTGGAAAAAATAGCAAGTACTGGAACGAAGGGAGGAGTTGGTAAATCAACGTTTGCGATTCTCTTAGCATATAAACTATCCAAGAATAAAAAAGTTGTTCTGTGTGATTGTGATGTCGAGTGTCCCAACGATTATTTGATCTTAAACCAAGAATTAAAAAATCCTAATAATGTTTATCAAGACTATCCTGTTTTAAATAAGAAAAAATGCATAAAGTGTGGATTATGTTCTAAGACTTGTAGAGAGAATGCAGTATTCTGGGTAAAAGGTAAATATCCTGTATTTATTTATGATCTCTGCACAACCTGTGGAGCATGTATTATCGTTTGTCCTAAAAAAGCTATAAAAACTAAAACAAAAAAATCTGGAGAATCTTTCATTAATAAAATTAACAATAATTTTTGGCTCGTTACAGGAAGATCGAAAGCTGGGATTACTGAGACTGGCCCAATAGTATCTGAAGTTAAGGAAAGAGCAATAAAGTTTGCAGAAAATAAAAAAGTTGATTACATAATTTTTGACACTGCACCTGGAACACATTGTAGTGTTATTCAAGCTTTATTAGATGTTGATAAGGCTTATGCTGTAACAGAACCTACTCCTTTAGGAGCACATGATTTGAGTCTGATACTTAAACTACTCCAAAAAATAAAAGTTCCTTCTGAAATCGTCTTGAATAAAGCTGATGTTGGAAATAAAAAAATTATAGAAAAAATTGCTAAAAAATTCAAGACTAAAATTTCAATAGAAATTCCTTACTCAGAAGAATTGGTTAAGACTTATTGTGAAAAAGATTTAGGAAGAATGGTCAGATTAATATGAAAGGAAGTTACATTTTGGTAATGAATCTCAAGGATAATTCTAAGATAAGAATTGGTAAACTTGGTATGATTGATTTTCCGAAAGGCTACTATTGCTATGTTGGTTCTGCTCTTGGTAAGGCAGTTAACCTTGAAAATAGAATCGACAGACATAAGAAATTGAGTAAACAAAAATCTGGAAAACTCAAATGGCATGTGGATTATTTTCTCGTCAATCCGAACAGTTCGATCATCAATACGGTCGTAATCAAGAACAATGAGAGACTTGAATGTGATATATCAAAAAAGTTAGAAAGGGTTGCTAGTAAATCAATAAATGGTTTTGGTTGTAGTGATTGTGATTGTAGAAGTCATTTTCATTATTTTGAGAATAGACAAAATTGTGAAAAGATCTTAGAGGGGATAATGTGAAAATGGAATTAAAACCAATAGGGATAATACATTCACCTTTTAAAAATATAGAAGATATACCATGTCAATCGTATAAATCAGAAAAGATCGGTGAGATAGAAGTTTTTAAAGAATTTGAAGATGGACTGAAAGATATTGAAGAATTTTCTCATATAATTATACTCTATTATTTTCACTTATCAAAAAATTATTCACTTAATGTAAAACCATTCTTGGATAAAGAATTACGCGGTGTTTTTGCAACAAGACATCCTCGTAGACCAAATCGTATTGGCATATCTACTGTGAACTTATTGAGAAGAAAAGGTAATATCTTAAAGATCAAAGGAATGGATGTAGTTGATGGAACACCACTTTTAGATATCAAGCCTTATGTTTCAAAATTCGATGAAAAAGAAAATATAAAAATTGGCTGGTTGGAAGATAAACTAAGAAATGAGGTGAAGAAATGAGATTATTAATTCCAGTTTTAGAGAATAGAGGTAAACAATCGAGAGTATCTTCTCACTTCGGCAGAGCCCCTTATTTTGCTTTGTACGATTCAGAGACTGATGGACTAGAGATAATAGAAACTATGAAAGAAGGTTTTGGTGGAAAAAGTAGATTAGCAGAGGATATGCTCAAGTATAAACCTGATGTTGTGTTTGCTGTTGGAATGGGACCGAGAGCAATTGATTTATTCAGATCAAATGATGTCATGATAGAGACTGGAGAGTATGATACTGTCGAGGATATAATTAAGAATAAAGATAAACTGAGAGAATTGGAAGAAGCATGTAAAGAAGCTAGGCATTGATAATGTTAAAATTAGTAGTTGGTTCAGGTAAGGGTGGAGTAGGTAAGAGCATGTTAGCCAGCTCTCTAGCCTTACTCTTCTCTAAGAATAGAAAAGTCGTTGCTTGTGATTGTGATGTCGATGCTCCTAATCTTGGATTATGGTTAGGGATAACTGATTATGATGAGAGAGAAAAGATATCGACTTCAGAAAAGGCAAGAATAATCGATCAAAGAAATTTAGATGATAAAATTCTAGAAGTGTGTAATTTTAGAGCAATAAAAAAAGTAGATGGAAAATACGTTATTAATCCATTTTTGTGCGAAGGATGTGGGGCCTGTAAAATAGTTTACCCAGACGCAATAGAACTCAAACCAGTCAAGAATGGAGAGTTGAGACTTAAAAAAACAAAATATGAATTTCCTTTGGTTTTTGGTCAATTGTATCCTGGTGAAGCTGGATCCGGTAAGATAGTTGAAAAGTTGAGGAAGAAGGCCGAAAAATTTAATTTTGATGTCATGATTTTAGATGCTGCTGCTGGTATTGGTTGTCCTGTCATAGCATCAGTGAGAGGATGCGATTATGCTGTTTTAATAACTGAACCAACCCCTTCCGGATTCTCTGATTTGAAAAGAATACTAGAAGTTGTTAATCATTTCAGCATATCTTATGGTATTGTCATAAACAAATGGGACATTTATCCTAAACTTTCTGAAAAGATTGAGAAATGGTCTGGAAAGAAATTCCTAGGAAAGATGCCTTACGATAAGAAAGTTATTGATGCAATCGTTAACTTGAAGCCTGTAATTAAAACGGATTCTGAAGTTGTTGATAAAATACAAGGAATTTTTGAAAAAATAATAAAAGACTCAAAGATTTAGTATGAATAATATAAAAACTCAAAAGTTGCAAGAGATAGAAAAAGAAATAAGAACATGTTCAAAATGTCCTCTCCACAAAACTAGAAAGTTACCAGTTCCCGGAGAAGGAAATATTGATACTGGAATCATTCTTATAGGATTAGGTCCAGGATATCATGAAAATTTACAGGGAAAGCCGTTCGTAGGAGCTGCAGGAAAATTTCTAGATGAATTACTTGAATTAGCTGGATCAAGCAGAAAAGAAGTTTTCATTACTAATGTCATCAAATGTTATCTTCCAGACAACAAACCAACAGAAGAAGAGATCGAGGCTTGTAAATCTTATTTGGATAGGCAAATAGAAATTATTAAACCTAAGATTATTCTTACTTTAGGAAATGTTTCAACATCTTATGTCTTGAAGGAATTTGGTCTTAAACCTGAAAGTATGTGGAAAATCCATGGAAAGGCTTTTCAAATAAATAATCTTTTATTACAAACCAAAATAATCCCGATGTACCATCCAGCTTCTGCCTTATATAATCCAAATATGAGAGAGATATTGAGAGTAGATTGGAAAACCATTAAAAATACTCTTCAAAAACTTTAATATTTTAGTAAACCTAAGATTTGAATGATTTTATATGCGCATGCCAAAAAAAATTTTAAAAGTAAAAAATTTGAACGTAAAACTTAATGGAGAAGAAATAATCAAAGACTTAACCTTTGATGTAAGGGAAAGGGAAGTTCTGGTGATTTTAGGCCCTAATGGTGCAGGGAAAACAACTCTATTGCGAACTCTTTTGAGTCTTCTACCTTATACTGGGGAAATTTCTTGGAAAAAAAGAGATATTAGTTATCTTCCCCCTCAAGAATTATTTCAAAGAAAAGATCTTCCTCCTTTGAGTATAGAAGAATTCTTTAAGTTTAAGAAAGTTTCTTCTGCACAAATTTTAAAAATTCTAAAGGCAGTAGGTCTGAATTCATCTATACTTAAAAAGAGATTTGGAACCTTATCTACTGGTCAATTCCAAAGAATGATAATTGCTTGGGCTTTAGTTGATGAACCCTCCGTCTTGCTTTTTGATGAACCAACCTCTGGAATCGATATAGGGGGACAAGAAACTATCTATTCTCTTTTACATAAATTTTGGGAAGAAAGAAATCTGACTATTCTACTGGTTACTCATGATTTAAATGTAGTCTGGGAACATGCTAATAATGCGTTGTGTTTAAATAAAAAGAAATTATGTTATGGCAAACCTAAAGACATTCTTACTCCAAAAGCTTTAGAAAAAATTTATGGTACAGGAATAAAATTTTATA
>Ga0209635_10002026_pt1 | contig 15392 bp, 17 predicted proteins | sample DeeMarSWOR230_32_FD_187463 | JGI IMG/M metagenome (GOLD analysis project Ga0209635, IMG submission 187463) | Marine sediment microbial communities from White Oak River estuary, North Carolina - WOR-2-30_32 (SPAdes) (version 2) | ecosystem: Environmental > Aquatic > Marine > Intertidal zone >... | reverse complement strand
CCTTCTTTAGTACAAACAGACATTATGTAAAGATCTTGGGTTCCGCTTGCAGCTATCTCACCTTCCCATTCAAGATCCCATACTCCTGAAGGAAGAACTCCAGAGCATGTAGGATAAATCCTCATGGTCTTCCACCATTTGGTATCTGTTTCGTGTTCATCAAAATAAATATGAGGTGTTAAGGCATCACCTGTATTATTGGTAAGCCTTATCTGCTGGCATTTAGAAATTCCAGGATAGAAAATGTAATTTAAATTTCCGTATTCTGCGGGTTCTTCGTCAGTAATTGGAAGTAATGGTCTATCTGGTATTAATTCAACAGTAATATCAGCCATTATTGTCCCCCGTCTATTTTCTTTTCTATTCTATCAAGCCTTGTATTTATATTCTTAAGTTCTATTACTACACTTGTTTCAAGTACTGTTAATCTTTTTTCTATTGATGGAACAAGAGTAGCAGCTTCTTTTATTTTTTGTATTTCACCGAGAGCAGTTACGGCTCCTCCGAGAAGTGTTACTACAACAAGGAGTATCTTCAGATGCTTATCAAACTTAGCATCTATTACCTTCATGCTTCCTATCTTATTAAGATTATCTACGATTTTCATTAAAACTCCGGTTCATCTGATGTATCAAAAAAGTGCACTGTCCTGACTGAATCAGATCCTGGAGGTACAACAAGTGCCACCAGTTCCTCTGCCCTCGTCTTATAGATCTGGCTCAGAGCTTGGTATTGCACGTAGAAGGATTTCTTATCCGAATCAGGAGCAGAGGCATTAAGATCTCCCGTAGAGAAATTATTTAAATCGGGAGTCATAAGCATTACTATCTTTGCTTTCTTATCGAATAATATATAAAGGGCGTAATATGTTTCAGCATCACGGAGAATATTCAGGACATGAGCATGAGTAGCGGCTGGATAGAAAGTAGTCCAGTCTTTCATTATATATTCAATCCTGGCATTAGCCTGGTCTATAGCATCCTGCTTCTCAGCATCTGAGAACTTAACCTCAGGAACCAGGGTATCGTTATCAATACGGGAATAATCATTTAGATTTTGAATGGTTGAATATGCCATTGTTCTCCTCCGCCCAAATGGGAGGGGCCCCGCGAAGGGCCCTCTCCCCTTGGTATAGTAACCTAGCTACAGGTCTTATTCGGCCTCAGTCTGTGCTGTGAGTCTACGATATGCTCTCGGCTGCAGAATGCCAAGAATCGTCCTCTCCCAGATGTTGGCGTTAGCCAACTGACGGCTTTCGATATCCCATGAATCGATTGTCAAAGGAACTCTGTCGATTACGGCAAAGCTGAACCTTGAGTCGATTACATAGGTTGAATCGTCGTCGTCATCAAGCTCTTCCTGAGGCTTCTGGTAATCGCCACCGTACTTCTTCAGGTTACGGACATATATCTTGCAACCAAGAATCTTTGCAAGCTCGCCGCTCTGAATAAATGTGATTCCACCCCAGTAAGCTGCGTCCGGAAGATTGTCGTCTTTCAACAGCAACTTATAACCATCACAGTTCATGATGATAACGCTGGCCTTGTAGAATCCATCGCTATCACAAGGAAGATCGACTACTGCATCGATCAGGTTTTCCAGATATGACTGGCCGGCAACAGGAGCTACCGTATTTGCATACGCAGTTTCCCTTGCTCCGCTTGACCAGTAATAAATGTCTGCCAAACCGAGATGGTCTTCCTTAAGTGTAACCTGTGCTCCCATCAGCTGGTTGTTGACTCCGATCAGGTCGATCGGTGTATCAGCAAGAGCTTCATAAGACCACATAGGTCTCTTCATGATTTTATTGTAGACGAATTCGCTCTTCTCGTAAGTTACCGAGTCGATCAGTGCTTCTGCTCCTTCGTTTACAACCTGTGCCGGTTCCTCGTCACTGGCTCTACGAACCCAAATAGATTCGCCAGAATCCTTGGATATTACAGGACAGAAATCCCTGAAAAGCGGATTGCTTGTAGCACCAAGAATGATCTGTGCCAGAAACTGTGCAGGAACCATCTGAGTTGCTTCCGTATTGCCGAAGAATTCCTTGAATAGCGTGCTGCCGGAAAGCTTCAGCTCAGTCATCTTCTCAGCTAATTTCTTCATACTATCTTCTGAACCATACTGCTCTTTAAACAACTTGATATTATATTCCTTCATGTTTTTCTCCCTCCGTTAGTTTTTAATACTGCTCTCCTACGAACACTATATCACACTCGCTGCCATCCGAAGCAGTTTCCAGTGCGAAGCCAGCCGGGTCATCAGTATCAACGATCCATTCACCAGGAGTTGCCGTATCTCCGTTTATCAACTGTCCCGGAGTAACTCCGCCAGTACCTATTGTAACTCTGAGTACCGGACCAGGAAGCAGAACAGGAATGCAATCATGAACGCCGCTTGCATGTGCCTGAAGTGCTACTCCCTGTGAAAATGTATCCTGATCTTCCGTTAATCCCACTAAATAATCACCGACTACAATCACTGCAGAACCTTTCGGTATAGCAACTGTTGGATCTGCCTTGAATGAAACTACATGACATCCTTCTGTTCTCTCAACTGTATTCCTAGCCATTGTTTTTTCCTCCGTTTACAATATTTTGTGCTATCTCTTTTAGAGATGCCGTTTTAGTCTCTTTTTTAACTTCTTTCTCGTCTTTGATTTCTTTCACTTCAATTTCTTTGGGTGTGAATTTTGAAGATCCTTCTTCAAACCACTCCTCTTTGAGTTTCTTAATCTCTTCTGTGGTAAAATTATCAAAGAACTTCTCAGCTAAATTCTTTTCACTGAAATTGAACTTTCCGCAGATAATACCCATCTTGATTGCTTCAGTGATGAGTTCCTTTCTTTGGAGTTCTTCCAGATCGAATCTGCCTTGAAGTTTATTGATCCTTGTTTTAATGCTGTCTATTTTCTTGCTCATGAACCTGAGTACCGTTGGAACATTGTTAATATCACCGGTAAAAGTTTGGTTCGTGGGCTTAGGATTTACTTTGAGATGTTCCTCTATCTTGCTAAGGTTAATCCCGAGTATCTCCAGGTTATCATAGAGCAGCTTGATTATGAAATTAATCTCTTCACCCTTCAATCCCTGAACCAAGTCAGGAATTACATCACTTCTGAATTCTGAAATAGGGAGATCAAATTTCGCGAGATTCCTTATAACGAATTCTTTTGCTCCATCAATATCCTCATTTATCTGTTTTATCGTCGATAAAGTATCTATAGGCATTTGGACTATATCTTCATTCATTTTCTTAGATATCTCATCGAGAACTGTAGAGATCTTTGTATAATTTTCTTTTAGTAATTCTATCTCAGCATTCATAGTTTCGGTCTGCCCAGAAGGATAAATGGTCAATGGATGAATAGCTTCATTGATCATCGGTGTCACCAGATCCTTGAGGTTTTCAAGTCTCAGATAGTTCTTGGTTTCATCATTGTTCAGGATCTTTGCGGCATTGGATCCAGGGACCGCGACAAATGAAGCTTCAGCTACAAACCCTTTTCCGCTCATTATTATATGGCAACCATTCTGGCCCGGGGTATGATCACAAGCCATTATATTCTGACCGCAGATCGAACAGATTGGTAACTCTACTTTCGTGGAAATAGAAAGTTCTTTAAGAACGCCGCTGTTGATCTTGCTTATCAGATCCTCATTTGTCTCATTGAGGATATAGATCTTGGCCATGACTCCGAAATGTTTTTCGGAATCCACAACTTGCCAAGCATCGAATATTCTACCTACTTGGGCCGAGGCTGCATGCTGGTGATCCTCTTTATCTCCAAATAGGATAGGGGCTCCTACGAAGTTGCCCTCACCCGGTGGTAAAGATAACAGCATGTCCTGAAAGTCCTTGTTATATCGTGTATTATTCCTGGTGATCTTATCATCTATCAATAAAGCTGTGAATACAGTAACATCTTTGGATTCAACAGGCTTTATGCTGAATTTATTTATTTTCTTAAGATCTTCCTCGGAAATAGCTTCCTTGAATAGATCTATATTGATTCCTTCCAGAGTGTAGCTTTCCTGAACAGGTTTCTCATCCTTTATTTTATCCATGATTTCCTTGATAGCTTCTTGGAAGAGCTCATCATTGTCTATCTCACAAACCTGACAATCAAGAGTTTCTTTTTTATATCTGGCTGTGCATATAGCCCATGCTATTTCCTCTTTCGTTTTATTTGTTTTCCCTTTTCCAATATCAGGATTGAAATTAGGATCCGCGAGTAATCTTTTTACGCAATCGTGAACTTGTTTAGGCATTTGAGCTTCCCCCATTTTTATTTTTATTTGGATCTTCCTCTTTGGGTTTTTCTATCTTCTTAACCGGGAGGCCCAATCTTAACTGGCCATCCTCAGGAGTTATCATTCCCATATCTATAAGAGTTTTTGTCTGATTAATTTTTGCAGTCTCAACAGCAACATCAGTTGCCTCGTCGGTAATTACAGGCTTTTTGAATTTGATCTTTGGGATATTCTTGAGATTGTATATCGTTGCCAGAAGCGGCATAAGCTTCAGATTGATTACAGATTCCTGTTCAGTCTGATAGCTCAAGATCCTGCCAAGTAAAATCTCTATCTGTTTTTTCAGATGCGTTTCTGTGGATCCATAATTATATCCAAGGACTCCAGCAGGGAGCTTAAGGCCGCTGAATACAGCTTGGTTGATCTCTTCCATCTCAATGGTAATTCTGAATTGCTCACCACCGCCTGCCCCTATCATTGCTATTTCAACATCACCGGCTGTGAAGAAATCCTGACCTATTTCTATATCTTTGAATTTTCTCTTTATTGCATTGAGCCTGGTCTCCAGAGTTGTCTGGTCAAGCTGGATGGCTGGAATATACTTCACGTGGAATCTCGGGGAACCATATCTCCTGTAGATCTTGTTCATTGAATCCTGCATCTCAAGCATAACCCTGGTTATCCAAGGCATGCTGCGGAATAATGATCTACCATAAGGTTCTGTGACGGATTCTCTATTCGCGGAGAAAAGAACCATTGCAGGATCGAATGTAATAGTCTTGGGCCTTGCTTCCTGGACAAACTCGGTTATATCTCCAAGATCATTTCTTTTCATCCTCAGTTCTGTATTTGGTATTTCCTGTAACTTGGAAAACTTATTGAATTGTTTATTAGGGACTATCTCAGCCCCGTAGAACCCATAGATAAAATAATCATCCATCATGGTCTTCAGGGTCTTATCAAAATTAGTATTACGAAGTTCCTGGGTAACCAATTTACCTTCATCCGGATCATCATCCTCTATTTCCCAGCCGGCACATACCAGATCGGTATAGGTATTGACAGCTCCATCTAAAACAGGGACATTATCATATAATAGCTTATAAAGTGGGAGATAATTATCCTTTGGAGCCTCATACAGATAACCATACTGTTGAAGGCGAAAAGATTGAGTTGCTTCCTGAAAATCAAATGAATTAGGTGCTGGAGTAGTTTTCCTAGGCTTAAATAACCCTAAAAGGTTCATTGAGGTCCTCCATTAATATTATATATAGATTTTTCCCAAAACTTCAAACCACGGCGAAGTTGTCTGGTTCCTCAATCGAGATTTCATTATACAAGCATAAAGCAAGGCTATCAATAAAATCTTCATCTTCGCTTGAAAATTTAATATTCTTATTGTCCGTATATTCAAATTCATAATTTAAAAGCTGCCTTATAAGTACAGGGTGATTCGGCAATTCAAGCTTCTTTCCCGTCATTGCTGCCAGAAGAGTATGCATGAGCTCGCTCTTCATGGGGTTGCCATTCTTCGCGGTGCTGTTGAACTTTACCGGGAAGATGGTCATTACCTTGCCAAGCCTTTCAGCAAGATATGGATTGTAAGTAGCATCCACGCAACCGTAATTAACTCCGCCATACCTTTTGTTCTGCAGTAAGATTTCGCTTTCTATATCATCATATGAGTTGACAGCCTTGAAATCGCATTCATAAGTGGATTTATCGTTCTTCTTTTTGTAAGCCTGGATGAAGAAAGGAATATACTTCTCCAGCTTCTTGCGAGCGATAGTCACCACACATGGATCGCGTTCAAGCGAGACATCAACTCCCATACATTTGAATGACCCGGCCACGTCCCGCGGATCATCGTTCCAATTGAGATTGGCATTGATTACTGCCCTGACAATCTCTTCATCAAAGAACTTTCCTTCCCCTGAAATAAACTCTGCAAGAATTTCTGATGCGTAAGATCTTAAATGTTCCCTGGATTTTAACCATTCTCTATCCACCAGTGGATTAAGCGTAGTCGGAATCTTATAATGAACATATGCCTGGTTCTCGCTGACTTCATAGAACCTTCCGCGTTTGCCGAGAGGAGTGCTTGAAAGTACTTCCTGTCCTCCCACCGCGGTGAAATAATCTATGGCCTCCCATGCTTTTTCCGGGATGAATGCTGCCTCATCAACTATCAGCATGCTTCCCTTTGGGACTGAAATACCTCTGATCGTGTGTCCATCGTTGCCGCAAGGAAGCGAATAAATGATAGATCCATTAGGCAACTCGATTACCGTTTGGGAGCACCTGGAGTTCTTACTTTCTATCTCCGGCCGCAAAAGCTCATGTCCCCTAAAAAAATTCATGATATACCTGAACACGAGCGAACTCTGTCTCTGCGACGGAGAAACGACAGCAACAACAACTCCGGATCTCTTGATAGCCTTGATAATGCTCTTCAGAGCCAATATAAAGGACATTCCTACTTGTCTGCCCTTTCTGATGTTAACCCTGAGAGATTCATCAACCAGAATCTTTTGTTGATATTCAAAGAGCTTGAGCCCGAGCAATTTCTCGGCAAAAACTATTGGATCATTGAGATCTTTAATCAGCTTGTACTGTTGGTCAAAACTGATCTGAGAAAAGTTCTCGATGGAATATTCATTTGTTAATATTTTATGCATCTCGATTATGCCCATTTGTTCTTCAGTTTCTGAAGATAAATCTTGCCTACCGCGATGGCATAATTGAGTTCAGCTATTTTGGCCGCTTTCTCCCGCGTCATGATCCTGGAATGCTGAAGATCAACTAACCTCTTGGTGGCATCCTCCAGGTCCTTTTTAACTCTTTCGATTTCATCCTTACCAAACTTCTGAAGATTTTCTGGAGCTATCCTTTCCCCTTTCTGTTCCACTTTAATATCCATGGTATCCCTCCTAAATTATTACGCCTTGTTCTCTTCTTACATCAGCTTTTCTTCTGCAAATACCAAGGCCCGCATTTGTCATAGGTAATGTAATTATATTCAATTCCGGATGATTCTGATAAATATAATCTATTACTTTATATGCATCCTTCGCATACGGTTTATTTCTATCTGCTACCGTCGGAGAATCAGGATCTACATCATGGAAAAATATAATCCCGTATTTATTAAGTATCTTCAAAGCATTTTCAAAATCTCGGATAACAAACTCTGAGAGATGACACGCATCAATAAATATTACATCAAATGTGTCTTTGTTCTGTTTAAAAAATTCATCACTGGTCATTTTATAAAATTCACCAGTTTTAAATATTCTATTATCTTCGATATCTACTCCCACAACTCTCTTGAAACTAGGTGATATAATTTCCATACTACCACCTCGTTCTACTCCGATCTCTAAATAAGAATTATATCCGAAACCTCCATTGTTACCACCTAAATGTGCGTTTGCACAAATTAAAGCGATAACCTTCGCGTAATCCATATCATGCGGCCATGTCATTGGAACTGTTAAATTTTTATCCATAGTATCCCTCCGTTTATTTTATGCTAATAACATTATTGTCATAAATGTTTTATTAGAAGATCCTGCAACATCAACAGTATCAGCACTAGCATGACGAACGATACCTTTTAATTGAATTGTTTTTCCGGAAGCAATATAAAAAATATCTGACACAAAAGGAGCTAATTCAATATTAGCGGGTCCGGTTGCATCTAATTGTTGAATTCCACACACAAGTAATGCACCATCTATATAAACCATTGTATCATATCTAGCACTAGAAACAACATTCGAATAACCAATACTCGCACATATCAAATAATAACCAGCTACTGGTGTTGTAAATGTATATGTACCAGTATTGAAGTTACTTCCCACATCATATGTTTCTGTATCTAAAACAATAGTAGTAACAGTATTATGAGTTAAATTACTCATGCCAGCATTGCAATATGCTCTACACATAGGTTGAAGTGGTTTCAGAATACGGCCAGCACTATCTATGGTTATTGCTGCATTGACATGATCGGAAGGATGATGAATTTCAGATACTCCCAAGAATCCACTCGGAAGTATGACATCATCACTATCTGTCGTCGGATAGAGGAATGGTCCTCCCGGGAATATATCATCATTTCTTGACCAATATGAAGGCCCAGTAGGACCCGTAGGTCCGGTTTGTCCAGTAGGTCCGGTCGCACCCGTCTGTCCAGTAGCTCCAGTTTGTCCTGTAGGTCCTGTCGCTCCGGTTTGCCCTGTAGCACCGGTGGCACCTGTAGGTCCAATTGATCCTCCAGGTAATAAACTAATAGCTAAATAATTTAATGTATAAGAGTCTGCCTGTATATCTCCACTATCATCTCCATCTCCTTTATACCATACATATAATTGTATTGTCTCACCTGTTCCTAAATAAGCAATATCTGAAACATTAGCATTAAAACGATTTACATAATAAGCTTTTTGATCTTCATTATGTCCTTCTGCTAATACGGTACTGGTATTTTTTCTTATTTGAACTCTAACTGCATCATTGCTTCCTTCATCATATATTTCTATTGATCCTTCTATCAAATAATATCCACTAGCAGGCACCGTATATTCATGAGTTGTAATATTGAAATCTCCGTCAAGATCAAATCCACCTGGTAAAGTAGAATCATCATCCAATAAAACTTGCACATAAGATTCTTCATTTATATTGTTTTGTGCTGTATGACAAAATGCTCTACATACAGTAATAGGATTTACATCACCACCTGTAGGTCCGGTAGGTCCCGTAGCACCTGCACCGGTAGGCCCTGTTGCTCCTGTAGGACCTGTTGCACCGGTCTGACCAGTGGCACCGGTTGGTCCGGTAGGACCAGTTGGTCCAGTAGCTCCCGTGGCACCAGTGGCACCAGGAGTTGGAACTTCGCGAGCATATTTGATGATGAAGTAAACTACGATATACGGATTGAGTACATCTTCTGTCGCAGAAAGAGCATTATCAGGAGTAGTTGCAGCCAATCCTGAATTTGCTGCAGAGGATCCATCAGTCGTATTATCGCTTGGAGCTCCAGAAGTATTCGTTGAAGGAGCGTCAGAAGTATTTGTAGATGGAGCACCGGTATTTGCAGTTGATGGACCATTCGTAGTTCCAGAATAAGTATGATTGTGATATCTCGTACAATTTTCACTGCAAGGTGGAAATATGCTGACACTTACAGTTCCCTGATCACTTGTAGTTCCTGAATAAGTATGAGTATGAGCCTGCATACTATGAGTATGGTTAGCCATAGTATGAGTATGATTACTCAAACTATGCGTGTGATTCTTCATAGTATGATCGTGAGTAATTGTGTGGTCGTGATTTGCTATATTATGAGTATGCTCGAGATCTTTAGTCGCGGATCCGCCAGTGGCACCAAGGGCAAATAATCCTCCAGGTCCCATGACAAATTTCTCTGACATATCAGGAAGATTAACAGTTTCGTGTCCAGCCCAATCATATGTTCCGCCGAATGTATCTTTGATTACATCATAGAGATCGTGATAATCATCACCCGCAAAATCAGCACCTGAAGCTGCATCTCCTAATGTTGATCCATCGCATAGCAGCCAATATGCTGGCGGTACTCCTGTCGGCCAAGCTTTGATTGATCCTATCTGTTCAGTATCAGCCCATGATGCTGCACCTGACGGTCCAGTAGGACCGGTTGCTCCTGTTCCACCTGTAGCACCAGTAGGACCAGTTGGTCCTGTTACTCCTGTAGGGCCAGTAGCACCAGTATGACCAGTAGGTCCTGTAGGGCCTGTTGGTCCAGTTCCACCAGTTTTGCCTGTAGGTCCTGTACTACCTGTGGGACCAGTGTGGCCAGTGGCCCCAGTTTGTCCTGTAGCTCCGGTGTGACCGGTTGGTCCAGTTGGGCCTGTAGGCCCGGTTGGGCCAGTACTTCCTGTTTGACCAGTTTTACCAGTTGGGCCAGTTGGACCAGTGTTACCTGTTGCACCTGTTTTTCCTGTGGCACCTGTTCCTCCTGTTGGCCCTGTATGACCGGTTGGTCCTGTGGGTCCAGTCGGGCCTATATCTCCGGTAGCTCCGGTATGACCCGTCGGACCAGTATGACCTGTTGATCCGGTCGGCCCTGTTGGGCCGGTGGCACCTGTTTTGCCGGTAGCTCCTGTTTTTCCAGTGGGACCGGTTTGACCGGTCGCTCCTGTCTTTCCTGTAGAACCAGTAGGTCCTTCAGGGCCGGTAGGGCCAGTAGGACCAGTTGGACCAGGGTTTGCTTCAATTTTATCGTAGATGGCATTCTTTGTAGGTACTTCCAATGAACCATTCCATGTTGGACCATATGCTTCATCTTCAACTTCTATAACACCGTCTTCCGTAGAAGAAGCAAATGTAACATCTCCTGCTCCAGCATAAGGTGTTCCAGCAGTGATCTTATCAAATGTAGAGTTTAGAAAATCATCCACTGCAACCTGGAAACCTGTAGAAACTCCTGATGGTGTCACAATAATCTCATTATGTCTTGTATCTACTATTGCACCACCCGCGGTTGAATCTACATATATTCCATAAGAAAGATTTGGATTTTGAACAGTTATTCTATTCTGATTGAATATTGCACCTGTCGCAGTTCCATACACCCACAATCCTGCAGCCGCTCCGCCGACAACACCTGTATTTATGTCTATTACATTGTTAGCAAGTAAACATTTACCAGTTACGTTTGCAGTAGTTTCAAATCCTACCAAATAATCATTGGTATCATTACTGGTTAATATAAGCTCATTATTATTGAAGATAATAGTTGTCAATACGCCTGTTTGGACTATACAAGACTGAATTAAGCCTGAACCTACTGAGGCACCTGTTATTGAATATGTTAAATAACAGTCTGACATCCTGAATGAACCGGCTGTAATTGTAATAGCGTGCATTACGAAATCACCGGATGATTTAGTTACAAATATATCACAATCCTTTAATACACCATCCGCACATGCACTTGTTATAGCTGTAGAAAGGGCACCCAATGCACCATAATCTACGCTTACTCCAATTTCTGATACTGTACATTTGTTTGCAGGGAATGTAAGAACTGTTCCGCTTGTCCCGGAGATAATGGTATTCGTTCTACCCGATCCGAGAATATCAACATAATCTTTACAAGTAATTGTTTCATTATAGACACCAGGATAAACTCTCACAATGTAACGTTTATTGGTAGTAGCATCCACAATAGAGTCTATAGCGTCCTGGATAACATCAAAGTCTCCTCCTGACTTAGCAACTGTCACAACCTGTGCATAGTCAGCACCTGGACCAGTAGGACCGGTAGGGCCGGTTGGCCCTGTTGGACCGGTAGGGCCGGTTGGCCCTGTTGGACCGGTAGGGCCGGTTGGCCCTGTTGGACCAACCCCGGATGCAGATGGATCTGGATCTAAATCTATAAGGTCAATTTGACCCGTAAGAAGACTGGTAGATAGGAAGTCAGCCATTTATTCCTCCAATTTCTTCCATGCTATTAAATTACTATTCCAATTATCTTTTGTACCTATCGTATCCACATTATATCCTAATTTCTCAAAATCTTCTACATACATGGAAGATCTATGAATCTCAAAATAATTTCCATCTATTGCTTCCTGGGGATTATTGCCCCACGGACAACCTAACACAACATATTTCTTCGTCATGGATTCAATATGCTTCAATGTCGATTCTAATTCCTCTTTCTTCACGTGCTCCGGGCCATGCCACCAGAACACAACATCATATTTATCCTCAGGATTGAATTCCTGTATAGTTACATTATAAGTATTTCTGATACCTATGACTCCCGTGTAATAATCACAATTCGGTTTATGAGGTTCTACAATATCAATCTCATATCCGCGATTCCTGAATGTCGGGAGAATATGACATCTGTGAGTATTGGCACCGACATAAAGGACAGTCTTAAATTTGAAGAGATCGGGAATACATCTATCCAGCTGATATTCCCTCTCATCCTTGATATCATTGACAAAGAGCACATTCTTATTTGTTGCAAGATCCGCGAACTGTGACCATCTTGCACTACTATTAGGCCCTGTAAGCCCTGCCATGAAGTGTAAGGCTTCCTTGTAATCAGCATTGATGTTTATAGCATCAAGGCAAGCCCTGCGGGCCATCTTATAATTTTTCATTGCGAGATAACATCTTGCTCTCATCAGATTAGCATCAGCCATCTCAGGTCCCCACCATGCAACTTGGAGATACTTATCATACCAATTGATAGCGGTCTGATAATCTTTGCGATACCAATATTCTCTTGCAAGATAAAACTTCTCTCTTACTTTCTTTGGATCCTCGCATTCTTTTGTCAGTATTCTCAAAGATCTATCTGGATCTTTCTTATGTGCTTCTGAATATCCATATATGATGGTAATGTCACATTTATTCTGTTCGCTTACACTTAGATAATTATGTATGGCTCCTTTCCAATCAATTGATTTCCTAAAGAGCCGCGGAAATGTATGAGTAGCTCCTGTGCCTTCTGCTTTCAGGATAACATTCATCGTGTTGACACCATGCAATTCCATGTCTTCGATTATCTTATGGAAAGCATGGTGGACTGCTTGTCCCTGTTCAAGATATTCATCAGCATCAATGGAAAAGATCCAATCAGCATTTGCCTTAGCCTTGATATAATTCCTGGCCTCAGCGAAATTATCATTCCACTTGTACTCGTTTTCAAAGACCTTATCGGTATACTTGCGTGCTATCTCACAAGTCCTATCAGTTGATCCTGTGTCCAAAATATAAATGTCGCCTAATCCCTGTACACTCTTCAAGCAACGCTCCAGATGAGCTTCCTCGTTTTTAACGATCATGCAAATAGCCAGCCGCATAGTATCCTCCTATTAAACTGAGTCTTGTATCCAATATCCGATATTCGTAATCCTCCCTGCACCATCCCTCGTAAATATCCTATGAAAGAGTTGTGTATTTGGTCCGGCATAATCAATCCTGACAATTCGGTTATTGATATCACGGGTAAGCGTGATAGCCCCATTATCAGGAATGAAGTTCAGGTACCCATTCGGGCCTGTGAATTTCCTGCGTATCCCTGGCATCGTTATCCTCCTTGTTCAAGATTTTGAATATGGTGCTAAGAGTGGAGGTTGTATTTGTTTCCACCCTGGAATGAGGAGTGAGATTAAGTTCAGCAAGGTATTCCCTCATGGCCTTTGCTGATGCGATTGCTATCCTTGGCTGGCCGGCAGTAAGAGCACGGACATATTTAATATATTCGCAGCCTATCACATCAACCATAATAAGATCGGCATTTTTAGGAGTGATTATTTCTTTCAGGATATCTCTTTTAATTGCAGCAAATATTCTCTTCTCAGTTTTATCAAATGATTGTACTACGAATTTGGAAGTGCTTATGATTTTCTTTGACATTAGTCCACCAATCCCGATTTACGCTTATTTACCAGGTGCATGATAAATCTTATATTCTGCTGATAAATACTGAGATTTACAATTGCCTTGTTCTTCTTATAAATCTCGAGATAGTTATCAAGCAATCCCTGGTACTTTGGATCATACATAATCTCGATATTGGCCCTGTTATCTTTGCTGAGATCTTCTATGAACACTTTTCCCAACTTAAAATTATCCTGGGAAATTAGAAAAGCTGATAGATATACGTTCTGTGTCTTATAAATACTTAGATTTTCTTCTTCTTTTTCGAGGTTTAGCTTCTCTTCTATGTCTCTGGGATTGACTATAACAGAACCTTTTTTAACCATTTTAGATCTCCTCCCGCTTATTTTATCCCGAAAACTTCTATCTTACCCAGAATAACACGTTCAAATTGGTTTTCTCCATATTATATTATATATAGAGATTTACTTTTTTTTCAAGAATCTTATTTGATCGTGCTCGAACATCCTTTCAATCTCTTTTTTAGAAAGCCATCTATCACTTGGATGAAGCACAGAACTCATTCCGTTTTCTTCAAACCATTTTTTATATCCGGTTGGAACATGAAGCTTGTTGTGACATTTCTTGCTGCATACCGGAAGAAGATTCTCAATAGTATGATTGGTATTTGTTCCGTCGATATGATGAGTAAATTTAGCTTTTTTCTTTCCACAGACTTGGCATATAGGAGTCATGTCCAATTTGATAAGCCTATTCCTTATCAATAAAGAATGATTGGGATAATAAGAATGACCTCCTTGGCTTTTCCTGCCACGTGTATGAGTTATATCAGGGCTCCCATATTTACGAAATCTTATATAATGAAAGTTACAGTAGCCTTTACTATGAGCTATTCTATCACATCCGGGATATTTACATTTTGAAGGTGGTTTATGATTGGTGGGGCCATAGATAGTTCTCAGCTCTTGCCCGCGAACATGATGCATCTGATAGTGAGTCCAGCATACTCCTTTTGCGTAATGTTTCCTGCCGCATCCTGGGAATGTACAGATTCTCATTTTCTCCTCCTGATCTCTTCTTTGAGAGACTTAACTTTCTCGATAGGATCATTCCATACATCAGTAAGTTTGACCCTCTCCTCGAGAGATGCTAATGCTGCCTCAATCTCTTCTTTGGTCCTCATCCCGGATCTTGAAGAAAGCTTTCCATCGAGATGAAACATTTTTGGCTTTTCCAATTTTCTCATATTTTTTCCTCCTCTTTGTATATATACATTATAGCAAATTTTTTCCCAAATGTCAAGGGGTTTTTAAAAATAACACGATTTTGAAAATCGTAACACGCAGAAACAATACATCTGATTTTTAAATCCTCTTTTTCTATCATGGTTATAATTGCTTTAAGATCGCCTTTTGATATCATATATGAAAACAAGGGTGGCGGCAGAATAGCCGCCTCTCAAAAGATAACATCTACATATATATAATATATATTATTTAATTATGTAGTTACTTAGATGTTTTCTAAAACATATAGATGTTATACTTCTTCAGAAGTTGTATACTACGTATACTCATGAGTATAACATATATAACACCATAATTATTAGGGGTATATGCCTTAATTTTTCAGAAACCTTGTTAGAATGCCCCAGGAAGGCCTCTGGCCGGCCCTAGGATCGATTTTTAGCCCTAACCTGGTAATCTTAGCCTATCCGCGGTAAAA